>Ga0335078_10009128_pt1 | contig 14701 bp, 12 predicted proteins | sample Lox_Sample_32_FD_206711 | JGI IMG/M metagenome (GOLD analysis project Ga0335078, IMG submission 206711) | Soil microbial communities from Loxahatchee National Wildlife Refuge, Florida, United States - Lox_Sample_3.2 | ecosystem: Environmental > Terrestrial > Soil > Wetlands | place: USA...
CAGAGAAAACATGTGAGCAACTATCAGGTGTTCTTCCTTCCGGATGCGCTTGGAGGAACATTAAGCGCCGCGAACGCGATCAACGATCTGGGCTGGGCGATGGGCTTTGCCGCCACCAATGGGAATACAAACCTCGAGGCGGCTGCCTGGATCGAGGGCAAGATGGTGAAGCTCGGCACACTGGGAGGGCCAAACAGTTCGGTAGCGTGGGAGAGCGTGAAGAATAACCAGGGATGGATCGTGGGAATTTCCGATACTTCCATCGTTCAGCCGCGCGGTGAAGTTTTCAGTTGCGTTGCAGCAGGATTCCTTCCAAGTTCGGGCAACACATGCCAGGGCTTTCTCTGGCAGGCGGGACATATCAGAGCGCTGCCGACCCTGGGAGGCGATAACGCATTTGCAACTGGGATCAACAACAAAGGCCAGGCCATTGGATGGGCAGAGACGTCGTACGAAGATCCGACCTGCAATCCGCCGCAGGTTTTGCAGTTCCTGCCGTTTGTGTATGACGTGAAGACCGCAAAGATGAGCGCGTTACAACCCTATCCGGGAGATTCGGATGGAACTGTCGATACCATCAATGACAAGGGGCAGATGGCTGGAATATCCGGGATATGCTCGAACGCCGTCGGTGGCGCGAGCGCCATTCATGCTGTGTTTTGGCAGGACCAGAACAGCACTCCGATTGATATGGGAAATATCGGCGGCATGGCCTGGAATACGCCCGCGGGTATGAATAACAAAGGAGAAGTCGTCGGATTCGCGAATCCATCGGGGGACCAGAATGCGGGGTTCAATCCGATCGCGTTTTACTGGAGCATGAGCACGGGGATCAAGAATCTTGGCGCGCTGGCGCAGGACACCAACAGCATTGCCTATGCGATCAATAAACACGGGCTTATCGTAGGACAGTCGTTTGGCGGGCCGAATGGCAGTCACGCGTTTATCGATCAGGACGACGTTATGACCGACCTTAACGGCCTCATGATCGGACATAGTTCCTACACTCTGGTTTATGCAAACGATGTCAACGATGACGGAGTGATTGTAGGCGGAGCCTTCAACGCGAAGACGGGCGAGTCGCCGGCGTTTGTGGCAGTGCCGTTCTAAAAGCGATTATGCACTGGAGGATAGCGCGGATGATCAGCCGGAGAATTGGCCGCTTGCTTGGCATAACGGGCGTTTGCCTGACCATCGTGGTTGTGGCAAACGCTCAAGCCGCGGGCCAGACTTCCCAGAGGCGCGCTTGCTCGTCGCCGGAGTATCGTCAGTTTGATTTCTTTGCGGGCGATTGGGATGGATTCGACGTCGATAAGCCGGAGGTTCGAGTCGCACACAATCGTGTAACTTGGATTCTGGATGGCTGCGTATTGCTGGAGGATTATCAAGGAACGGACGGGTCGCATGGCGAGAGCTTCACGATTTATGATGCGTCAAGGAAAGTTTGGCACCAGAGTTGGGTAACGAATCGAGGTGTGCTGCTGGTGATCGAAGGCGGCCCGCAGGGAGATGAGATGGTGCTGAGCGGAACGGACCGGACGCCTGAAGGGAAAGAACGCCTGGTGCGCGGCATTTGGAAGGCGATTCCAGGCGGCGTTCGCGAGACGGCCGCTCGATCGACCGACGGCGGAAAGACCTGGACGCCTTGGTTCGATATGGTTTTTAGACCGGCGAAATAGGGAATATCGGCGGCCGGTGGTTAGACTTGCGAAGCGAGCGCCTCTTCGCGCGGGCCCGTCCTTAAAGCTACTGCTCGGCGTTCTACGGCTCTTCGTCCGGGCCGGTTTCGTCGATCAGGAAGCCGCCAGAATCGTCGGCCAGCTCGCGCAGGTGCTGGTAGTGCTCGTACCATTCGGTAGCGGCTTCGTAGACGAACATGCATCCCTGATAGGCCCAGGCAAGTTGCACAAAGCCGGTTTTACCGACGTGCGTTTTCAGCCAGCGGCCTTCTTCCAGATCTTCGTCGCTGGAGTAATCCCCGTCGGCGAGTCGCTCGGTCAGGCGGTCGTACTCCTCGCGATCGAGCACCCAGGAATGCATGGTCAGGAACGCGGCACTGGTTGACTTGGCGAGCTCTACAAAATCTTTCCAGCCGTCGGGATTTTGACCCGCGTCCCAGAGCACGCTGGGGACCTCTTCGCACTCGACGTACCCGAAAAAGCGGCGCATGCCCAGGCCCTCGATGAAGGCGGTCATGTCGTCTTTCATGGCGGTTAGATCGTCTGGGTGAGGGGACATGTGATTCAGTTATTGTACGGCCTGACAGGCAAATCGGCTACGCGTTGCGGCCGCGCGGCGCCGGGAAATGCAGGCGGATTTGAAGGGTGAGGCATGCTCCCGGCTGGTGGCTCGCGGCTTGTGTATGCTGTGTTACACTTTCTGTTCGCTCGAATATTCCTGACATGCTTTTTTCCAGAGAGTATGTGGGCTATCTGGCCCGCGAGGTTTCCAAAAAACTTGTTGCCAGCGGTCTCATCGAGACCAAGACGGTGCCTGCCCTGACGGAGAAGATCCATGGCGCGCTGTTCGATGAGCTGACTCTGGAAGACCGCATTAACGATGAAGTGCGCGTGATTCTAGAGGCATATTCCGACGAGATGCAGAAGAGCGGGGCGAATTATCAGGAGATGTTTCGCAAGGTGAAGAGTGAACTGGTGAAGAAATACAAGGCGGTGCTATGAGCGGGCTCGTTCGGAGGATATTGCCGCTGTGCGGATAAGCCGCGACAAAGTCAACAAACTGGCCCATGTCGTCACCGATGCGGTGGCGGATATGGACTCGGTTGACTTTATTGAGGACCGGAATACCATTCGTCTCGAAGTTCGCAAGATTCTGGAAGAGTTGCTGATGCAGGAGGCGCGCATCGATCAGGAGGCGCGGCGGAAGATCGAAAGCCAGCGACGAACGATCATCGAGGGGTCCGAAGAATGGACGATCCTTTATCGCAAGTACTACAACGATGAGGTTAAGAAGCTGGGAGTGTGAGAGCAGTCGCTAGTCGCTAGTTGCCAGTTGCCAGTCCCAGTTCCCCAGTGAACCTCCTTTCCTTTTATTTTCCCGTCTCAAATTCCGGCATTCTTAGAATATCTTCCTGATCCTTTGTATTCGCTACACCCAATTCCTTAAGTTGGCGGGCTACGGGTTGGATGTCCTGCATGACTCGGGCCAGGGCTTGGGCGGCGGCTTCCTGATCGCTGTTGTCGGCTTCGTTTCTTTGGAGAAGAGCCTCGATAAAACTCTTTTCGTGCGGGAAGACCACGATTTTCACTTCGTCGCTCTCCGGGATGCCGGCCGCTTTCTTGGCAAGTTTCAACGCGGTGTCGTAGCCTCCGAGTTCATCGACCAGGCCCAAGTTTTTTGCGTCCTGCCCGGACCAGATTCTGCCTTTCGCGATCTCCAGCACTTTTTCTTTTGACAGCTTGCGACCCTCGGCGACTTTGCCGGTGAAATCCACGTAAACACGGTCGAGCCAGGCTTCGAAGCGTCCCCACTCGGCGGGCGTGTAGTCGTGTGTGCCGGTAAACATGGTGGCTTTGTCGCCCTGGTGGACTTCATCCCATGAGAGGCCGACTTTGTCCCACAGGCCGGAAGTGAGCATTTTTCCGCCGAGCACGCCGATGGAAGCGGTGATGGTGCCGGGCTGGGCTACGATTTTGTCGGCGGCCATGGCTACGAAATATCCGCCGGAGCCGGCGAGATTTCCCATGGACACGATCACGGGCTTGCCTGCCTTGCGCGCATTGATGACTTCGCGCCAGATGGTGTCGGAAGCGACGTAGGAGCCGCCGGGGCTGTCGACGCGGAAGAGGATCGCTTTGACGTGCTCGTCGTTCGCGGCGGCGCGAATGGCGGAGGCCACCGTATCGGAGCCCATCGTCTGTTCGCCCTGCACGGGATCGAAATCGCTTTTGCCGCGGGTGACGGCGCCCACTCCATAGACGAGCGCAATCTTCTTGCCGTGGTCGTGGGGATCGCCGGCGCGGTCGAGATATTTTTCCAGATAGAGAAATTCCGCGCCGCTGCCGGCTTGCGCTTTGACCTTGCCATAAACACCATCCCGATACTCGACACCATCGATGAGCTTCGCGTCGACCGCCTCCTGGCCGAGATACGGGCCGGCGTCGACGATGGACTGGAATTTGTCGGGCGGGATCTGGCGGGCGCCGCAGATCCCGTCTTTCATCTGGTTGAACCAGGAGTTCATGATCGCGGTCATTTCTTCTTTGTGGGCGGCCGTGTATTTGGATTCGGTGTAGAAGTTGAGGGCAGCTTTGTATTCGTAGCGGTGGTCGCCGTGGAAGGTGACGCCAAGTTTGCCGAGCGTGCCCTTGATGAAGGGCGATTCCATGATCAGGCCAGTCAGGCCGACGTCGCCCGAGGGCTGGAGGTAAATGTGATCGAAAGCGGTGGCCAGGTAATACGCGCCGTTGCCAGGGCCGAACTCTCCGAAAGTTTCGCTGAAGGCGACAGCGAATTTCTTGTGGGAGCGGAACCTCAGGACCGCGTCGCGAATCTCCTGAATCTGTGCGACCGGCATGGGAGCCGCGCCGACGCGGGCAATCATGCCGACGACGCGATCGTCGCCGGCCCCGCGATCGAGAGCGTCGACTACGTCGCGCAACGTATGGCGATCCCCGGCCATCAGCCGGGCAGTCGGCGTGTCAGGGACTTCTTCCATGAATGACTTGTCGAAGTTCGCTTCGAGGATGGTTTTTGAAGGAATGGTTCCCTTCGTACGGATCACCACAAAGAGGACGACGGCCATTCCGATGAGCCACAAAGCGCCCAGGATGGCGAGAAAGCGGACGATGAGCTTGGACATTTTTGCTCCCTCGGTGATTAGAAAAGTCTATCTGAATTGTTTGGAGCGAGCCGGAGTGGGGAGATGCAAGAGGAGTCAGGGTGCGCCTGGGTTTGTAGGGAGAGCTCGTCCACCAGGCATGGCCTCGAATTGCGTCGTGTGGGTCGAGGCCAATTTCTCCGCCAGACAGGCCCGTCGGGAACAAACCGCCGCTAAACAAAAAGCCGCCGCGTGCGAAGCGGTCTCCGCTGGCCGTGCTCAAAGTGCATCGCGATCAGGGCGTTACAGTGAAACTGGCCGCGCTTGCGGTCGTGCCTCCTGGCGTAGTGATGGCGATCGGTCCGGTTAAGGCACCCTGCGGCACGGTTGCAGTCAACTGTTTGTCGGAGTTAACAACGACTTGAGTCGCTGCCACGCCGCCGAATGTTACTGCGGAAGTCTGGGTGAGGCTGACGCCCTTGATCTTCACCTGCGTGCCCACCGGGCCGCTGGTTGGACTGAAGCTCTTAATCTGCGGTGTTACCCGGAAGGCCACGTTGCTGTTGAGCGTGCCGTTGCCAGGCGTGGTGACAGTGACGGTACCCGTAGTCGCGCCGGCCGGCACCTTGGTCGTAATCTGCGAACTGGAAACGACGGTGAATGACGCGGCGGTACCGTTAAAGCTCAGGCTGGTGGCGCCATTCAGATTCGTTCCGAGAATGCTCACCTTCGCGCCGACCTTGCCCGAGTTCGGCGTCGCGCGCACGAATGGCCCAAGGCCGGTAGAGACCTTGAAGACTGTTCCAGAAAAGTTGCTCCCGCCTTGATATGTCGTCCCATAGAAGTTGCCATCGGTCGCTTGTAGCAAACCGCCAAAGGGGCTCTTGCCGTCTGGGCAATCTTGTTGAGTGCAGAAGTTGTAGAGCGTGGTCAATTGGCTTGCGGGAGTGATTTCGAAAACCGTTCCCTGGTTGCCGGCGCCGCCGACGGTGGTTGTGCCGTAGAGATTTCCGTCGGTGGCTTGAATCAAGCCCGCCGTTGGAGTTGCGCCGTCGCTGCAGCCCGCCTGGGCGCAAAAGGTGTACAGATTGGTGAAATTTCCATCGGGTGTGATCTTGAAGATCGTGCCGCAATTGACGGAAGTACAGAGCGAGCCGCCTGTTGTCCCGTAGAAATTGCCGTCAGGGGCCTGGATCAGTCCGTCGTAGGGGCCACCTTCGTCCACGGGGCCGCCAGCGCCGAAGCTGTAAAGAGTGGTCAATTGGCCCGCGAGTGTGAACTCGAAAACTGTTCCTGCCTCGTAGCCTCCGCCCCCGTGGTTGTCCCATAGAAATTCCCGTTGCTGGCTTGGATCAGCGTTCCGAATGGCTCGATTCCTTCAGGGCAGTAGTGATCGGAGCAAAAGCTGTAGAGCGAGGTGAAGTTCCCAGTGGGAGTAACCCTGAAAATCGTACCGAAGCTGTTGGCTCCGCCGCCGGCAGTGGTCCCGTAAAGGTTTCCATCGCTGGCCAAAACCAGCCCTGCATACGGATCCTGGCCATCCGTGCAAGATGGGTCAGCACAAAAACTATGGAGCGTTGTCAGCTTGCCCCCAGGAGTGAGTTTGAAGACCGATCCCATGCTGTAGTTGTCCTGGGTGGAAAAAGCTCCCCCGAATTCTGTCGTTCCGTAAAGATCGCCGTTAGGGCCTTGCACGAGTCCAGTGGGAGGGCCGAATCCATCCTTGCACGCCCTTGATTTAAATTTAGAGCAGAAGTTGTAGAGCGCAGTGAGCGTGCCATCCGGGGTCATTTTGAACACTGTTCCGCCGTTATGGGATCCGCCTTGGGTAGTGGTGCCATAGAAATTTCCGTCGGCACCCTGGATGAGCGTCATGGTGTAAGGGAAAGCGCCATCGACGCATCCCGATTGGCTGCAGAAATTATGCTGTGTGGTAAAGGTCTGTGCGGAGGAGACACCAGCCGACGCGCCTAGAAAAAACAGAAGAACTAATGCGACGCGCACGAAGGTGAGTTTCTCCGCGCGGGCAGCGACTTCGACGCGCGATCGCAAATGAACGGCTTCGTTTAGAGATATCGCCAACATGTGACCCTTCCCGGTTGAAGCTTTGAACGAAAATTCTTGAAATTACATATTGTTCTGCGCCAAGCTGAGGCCCAAAGGGACAGTCGTCCGTTCTCTCGGACCCATCGCAAGGCCCATGACGCAGATACTCCGGCTCAGGGGGGATAGGCCGGAGTAACACAGGCGGAGTATCCTACCATGAAACCAGAGCCAATCAATACGCGGTCCGAAAGGGCCTCGCCTCTTGCTGGGTAGTTTCTCCGCAGCGGTTAAGCCAGTCATGAAAGCCGGAGGAAATTTGCGTCGATGCGGCTCGTTGGGTTTGAACGCGGAGGGCAAATGCCCTCCGCTTCCTGATTGAAGAATTATGGCCTCAGCTTGAAGACAGTTCCGCTATCGGCGATTCCGCCTGTTGTGGTGCCGTAGAGGTTCCCCTGCGTATCGAAGGTGAGGGGCGACTCCGGCTCGGCGCCGTCGGCGCAGTTGCTCAGGCTGCAAAAGTTATAGACAGTCGACTCGACGCCGCCAGCTGTGATCTCGAAAACGGTTCCACAGCCAGTGTCGAAGGGACAAGCGTTCGCGGAACCGCCCAGCATGGTCGTTCCGAAGAGGTTGCCGTGAGAATCCATGACCAGGCCTGCGAAGGGGCCAGCTCCGTCGGGAACACCGGAGAAGCTGTGGAGCACGCTTTCTGTGCCTGAGGGTGTTACTTTGTAGACGATGCCGCAACCGTTGGAGCAAGCGGTCGACACGCCGCCTTCATAAGTTGTGCCATAGAGATTGCCCTGCGAATCCATGATCAGGCCGCCATAAGGGAGGGCGCCATCGGCAACCGCATCAAAGGTGTGAAGCAACGTTTCTACGCCAGAGGGGCTCAACTTGAACACCGTACCGCATGGACAGCCGAGCCCGGTGTGCTCGGTTGTTGTTCCGTAGAGGTTCCCGTCTGTGTCGATCAGCAACGCACTAGCGGGATAGATGCCATCACCGTTATAGCCTCCAAAGCTGAATAGGATCGTTTCCGTTCCGTCGGTACTTAATTTGTAGACCGCGCCGTATCCATACGCGCCGCCATTTTCCGTTGTGCCATAGAAGTTGCCCGCCGAGTCCATGACGACGCCTGCGGCAGGATGGGCCCCATCTCCGCGCTTGAGCCGGTTACCGCGGAAGGTATAAATGGCCTTGGAACTCTTCTGTTTCTTGAGACGAAAAACGGTGCCATCTAATTCGGTTGCGCCGCCAGTGCCGTAAGTGGTCCCGTAAAAGTCGCCCGTCGAATCCGCGATGAGGCCCGACATGGGATGCGCATTCTTGCCGGTGGCGAAGGCATGCAGCGTGGTTTCCGTTCCCCCGGGTGTGACCTTGAAGATCGTGCCGCAGTTGAGCCAGTTGCGCTTGCAACTGCCATCGCTTCCCTGGGTCGTTCCGTAGACATTGCCTTCGGAATCTACGGAGACGTTGCCTGAGGGATGGAAGCCATCGATCCGACTGCCGACAAAGCTGTAGAGTGTCGTGAGGGTTTGGGCTTGAGATTGGCAGCCCAGAAGCGAGGCGAGGATGGCCAGGATGCAAAGCGTACTCCGAAGAGCGATCGTCTGAGAGGGCAGTTTCGCGATGCGCATGGCGTTACTCCTTATCGGGGAATGTGGCATTGAGTGGTCCAGAAGCTTTCTGGAGAGGGAGGCGAACTGGCGTAATTATGGTGACAGATAGGGTCCTTGTCAAACCGGTGCGGGCCTTAGTAGGAATTGTTAAGGAATTGTCAATATCTTTGGCGTAGCAGAGAGATGCCGGGATGAACGCGGATTCGCGATCTTAGTGGATCGTCTTGGTCTTACGGGACATGTAATCCATGAGCAGGTATTGGCCGAGCGTGTAAGGCGTGGTGAAGTAGGCCTTGCCGCGACACATTTGAGTTACCTTCTGGACAAATTGGACTAAGCCGTAATCGCTGGCGAGCATGAAGGTGTTGATAAGGACGCCGGCCCGCTTGCACTTCGAGACTTCTTCGAGTGTTTGGCTGACGACCAGCGGGTCGAGGCCAAAGGCGTTTTTGTAGATGCGGCCGTCTTCGAGGGTGAGCGCGCTCGGCTTGCCGTCGGTGATCATAACGATCTGCTTCATGTCTTTTCTCTGCCGCTGCAATAATCTCTGCGCCATGCGCAGTCCTTCGCGCGTATTGGTGTAATACGGGCCGACTTTGACCCGTGCCAGCTGCGAGAGCGGGACCTCTTCGGCCGAGTCGTGGAACAGGACCAGCGAGAGCGAGTCTCCGGGATATTGCGTGCGAATGAGGTGCGAGAGCGCCATGGCGACTTTCTTCGCCGGTGTGAAGCGGTCTTCGCCGTAGAGAATCATGGAGTGCGAGCAGTCGAGCATGAGGACCGTGGCGCAGCTGGACTGGTACTCGCATTGATGCACTTGCAGATCGCGGTACTCGATGTTGAGAGGAAGATCCAGGCCTTCGCGCTGAATGGCGCTGGAGAGGGTTGCGGTGATATCCAGGTTGAGCGTGTCGCCAAACTCGTACTGGCGCGATGCGCCGCTCGCTTCGATACCCGTAGCCATGTCGCGCGTGTCGTGACGTCCGAAGCTGGATTTGCCGAGCGAGCCGAGAAGGTCGCGGAGGGCCTTGAGGCCGAGGAAGTCGAGGCTCTTGTCGGTGATTTCGAATTTGGCCTGCTGCTGGCTTTCGCCGACCTGGCCGCCGACGCTCGAACGGCGCGCGGGGTCGTAGGGCTGGTCGACGCTGATGTAGTCCTCCTGTTGCATGCGCTCGATCAGTTTTTCGATCAGCTCCTCCATCTGCCCATTCATCGCCATTTCCTGGAGCCGGTCTCGCATCTCTTCGTCGAACACTTCGCCGTTCAGCAAAGCTTGCTCCAGCGCGCGCCGGAGTTCGTCGATCGTCTGCTCCCCGTCCTGCATTTCGTACCAGAAGTTGTCGTTGAATCCGCTTTGCAGGAGATAGTCGGAGAGCGCGGAAAGCAAGTCTTCCATGCTCATTTCACCGGCAGGGTCGGGGACGTATTTGGTGTAGCGGATGCGCTTCATTGTGAACTGCCAGCTGCGGGCTCCTAGCTAAATCGTCCTTGGTCCTTGGCCATTCGTCCTGCGCAATTCTCTCGATATCCGATTTTTCGGGAGACTAAGGACGACGGACTAAGGACCTAATTAAAACTTCTTTTCCTCCCAAACCCCGGCTCCTCCCGTTCGAAGAGTTGCTGCTTTTCTTGGACTTTCGGCTGCTTTTCTCCGGCGGTGAAGACTCTCTCTTCGTTGCGGCCGATTTTTTTGTGGGCGTGCAGGCCTTCGAGAACGAATTCGGCGGCTGACACTTGCACTTCCGCGCTGTCTTTCGGGCCAACGTTCAGCTTGCTCAGCTTCTCCATCAGGCCCTGAATCTGGCGGAGGCCCTCCAGCACTCCGACCGCGCCGGCGTCGTCGCTCAACTGAATTTCTCCGCCCAGGTCGAACCATTGCACGATCTGTTGCATGTTCACGCCGTGTAGGTGGGTATCGTAGGCTTTCGCGATGGCCGTGCGGATTAACTCCCGGCTTACGTGGTCCGCACCCTTCATTTCTCCTTCGTACTCGAGTTCAAGTTTGCCGGTGATGGCCGGCAAGGCGGCGTAGATGTCGCTGATGCGCGGAACAACCGTATTTTCGCGATGAGTCAGCGCGCGGCGCTCGGCGTTTGAAACAACGTTTTCCATTGCAGAGATGGGCAGACGCTGGCTCACGCCGGAGCGCTTGTCGACTTTCTTGTCTTCGCGCGCGGCGAAGGCAATGCGCTCGATGACCTCGTGAACATAGTTGGGAATGCGCAGGCGCGAACCATGGCGCGCAATTTCGCCTCCGTCCGCGGGATGCCGATTGAGCCACGCCTCTTGCGCGGTAATGGTAATTCCCTCTTCCACCGTCGTGGGATAGTGCGTGCGAATCTCGCTGCCGATTCGGTCCTTGAGCGGGGTGATGATTTTTCCGCGCGCGGTATAGTCCTCCGGATTCGCGCTGAAGACGATGGCAACGTCGAGAGGCAGGCGGACAGGGTAGCCCTTAATCTGCACGTCGCCTTCCTGCATGATGTTGAAGAGGCCGACTTGAATTTTTCCGGCGAGGTCGGGGAGTTCGTTGATGGCGAAGATGCCGCGATTAGCGCGGGGAAGCAGGCCGTAGTGTACGGTAAATTCGCTGGAGAGTTCGTGGCCTCCTCGGGCCGCTTTGATGGGATCGATGTCGCCGATCAGATCCGCGATAGTGACATCCGGCGTGGCGAGCTTTTCTACATAGCGATGCTCGGGGGTGAGCCAGGCGATTTCGATTGCGTCTCCCTGCTTCGCAAGCAGGTCCTGGCAGCGGCGGCAGATGGGCGCGTAGGGATTGTCGTGAATTTCGCAGCCAGCGATGTATGGCATCTCGGGATCGAGGAGCGACGTGAGCGCGCGCAAGATGCGGCTTTTCGCCTGTCCGCGCAGGCCAAGCAGGATGAAGTTATGACGCGACAAGATTGCGTTCACGATCTGCGGAACAACCGTGTCGTCATAGCCCACTATGCCCGGAAAGATCGGGGCGGCATTGCGATTGTTGCCCTGCTCGCGAAGCCGCACCATCAGGTTCTCGCGCAGTTCGTCCTTGACGTGACGCGCCGCAAGGCGGCTTTCTGAAAATGGACCGGTGCGCAACTCGCCCAATGTGCGGGCACTGCTCATGGCGGGAACTCCTCGAACGCATGAATTGCCGGCGTGGCGCCGGCGTTGACAGCCTTAGGCGGATTATACGCCGGGAAAACGGTTGTCAGTTCTTAGTAGCTCGCTATTCGCAGCAGTCCATTGGCACGATCTAGTTCCACCTTGCCCTGGCGGCGCGCCGGAGCCCGGGAAGAACGGCTTGGAGATAGTTGACCACGGCCTCCAAGCGTTTGGTTTCCGACAGCGTGGATAGGAGGCTTTGCTTGAAGTCCAGATCGAGGGGAAGCGAACCGGCTAGAAGAAAGGAAAGATTGGTCGCGGTCTCATCGGGCTCGCTCAGTTCGGCGCCCGCAATTTTTACGATTTCGGCGTGCAAGCGCACAGCTTGCTCGATCAGGGGGCGTGCGGGCTGGGCGGGTTCGTTGTCATCGTCTTCCAGCAACGAAATCTCCGCTTGCAGGAAGGTGCGCTCCTCGCTGACCTCGACGACCTCGAAGCGCTCGACGCCGCGGGTGAGGATATCCATGCGGCCGTCGTCATATTTTTTTGTGACGGAGAGAATTTCGGCGGTGCAGCCGATGCCGGCGACTCCGTCTTCGGAGGCGCGCACGATGCCGAAAGGCTTTTTCTGTTCCAGGCATTCGGAGATCATTTCCTGGTAGCGCGGTTCGAAGATATGGAGCGGGAGCGGGGCTCCGGGGAGGAGAACCAAATCGAGCGGGAATAGAGGCAAGAGCGTCACGGTGGACCAGAAACTTATTTTACGCTTGGAGGAGTTGCGAGTTCTCAGAAAGGCAAGACATGGTCTACGTTCGCCAGCAACTGGCAAGTGGCAACTTCCTGTTTGACTTGCAGTGGGTTGAGGCATACAACGCCTAGATGGAAATGGACGGAAAGGTGGTCGTCGTAACCGGCGCTTCGATGGGAATCGGCGAAGCGATTGCCAAAATATTTGCCGATCACGGAGCTACCGTTGTGCTCCTCTCGCGCGACGTGGCCCGCGCCGACGAGGCCCGGCAGCGGGTTGGCGCTACGGAGCGCACCCTGGCGCTCGCCTGCGATGTGCGCTCACGCCAAGGCATCGACTCCGCGTTGGCTCAGACGATTGCGACCTTCGGGCGGGTCGATGTCTGGGTAAATAATGCCGGGATCGGGATTCGCGACTTTGTCGCCGACATGGATCCGGCGGCGTGCCGCGAGTTGTTTGAGACGAACTTCTTCGGCGCCCTGGCTTGCCTTCAGGCTGTAGTACCGGCGATGCGTAAGGCGGGCGGAGGGACGATTATCAACATTTCCAGCGTTGCCGGGCATATTCCCGTGCCTTACATGGGAGCGTACTCGGCTACCAAGTTCGCTCTGAATGCCATTGGGAAGGCGGCTCGAATTGAGTTGAAGCGTAACAACATTAATATACTGACGGTTTGTCCGGGCTACGTGAAAACGGATTTCGGCACGCACGTGGTTACGAACAAAGTCGGCAATGTGCGCCCGAAATCGGTGAAAGGGATTTCCGTGGAGCGGGTGGCGCGCGCGGCTTATGATGGCTATCAAGCTCGCAGGCGCGAGGTAATTGTGCCCTGGTCGATGATCCCGATGGTAAAGCTGTATCAGTTGCTGCCGGGGATGGTGGAGTGGATGATGGGCAGGATGATGAAGTAGTAAGTAAGTCGCCGCTCCTTTTGTTGGCGCCTTGTTACAATCTATGGGTTCGACTTTGAACGAACCGGGATGACGAAATGCGGGTCACTCTTGTAGAGCACTCCGCCTTTCATCACAAATACCACTCGCCTCACTGCCGTAATGTCTTTTAAGGGATCGCCCTCAAGGGCAATGAGGTCGGCCTGCATGGCCGGAGCGATCGAGCCGATCTGATCACCCAACCCCATGGCTTCCGCGCCCGCCGCATTGGCGGAGACCATAGCCGCCATTGGATCGATTCCACAGTCACGCACGCGGTGGATGAAATCCTCGCCGTTGCGGCCGTGCATACCCGCTACTGCGTCGGTTCCGTAAACAATTTTCAGGCCGGGAATGCGGGAGGCGCGCCTTAGAAATTCCTGCGTGGCCGGAATCAGGCCTTTCATTGCCTCGAACGCTTCTGCGGGAAAGAACGGCGGGGCAAGGTATTGCTCTTTGTGTTCTATGTAGTTTTCGAGGAGCAGACCAGCCTGCGGATCAAGAATTGTTCCGCGCTCGGCCATCAGTTTGAGATCCTCATCGGAGGCGCCGAGCCCGTGCTCGATCTCGGTGCACCCCGCGAGCGTTGCGGCGCGCACGGCGTCCCGGTAAGCGTGCACCAGCGTGCGCAACCCTTGCTTGTTCGCCTCATCGCAAGCGGCGTTGAGTTGCTCCTGCGACATGGTCATGGCGCCGCGCGTCATTCCTCCAGAAGCATAAATTTTGATCAGGTCGGCTCCGGCTTGTTTCTGTTTGCGAATGAAGGCGCGGATTTCATCGGGCGTTCCCGTCTCCGCGCCCTTTCCCATGATTGGCTCGGCGGAAGTCAGGATGCGCGGGCCGGGCAGTTCGCTTTTTGCGATGGCCGCGCGCAGTGCGAGGTCCGCCGGTACGCCCACGCTTTGGACAGTTGTGAAGCCGGCCATGAGCGTCCGCCACGCGTTGGAGGCCGCCGCATAGGCAGCTTCGGGCGTCGTTCCGTTCTGCCCGGCACTCTTTCCGTCCGGACCGAAGATCCAGGTGATGTGAACGTGCGCGTCGATCCAGCCTGGGAGCACGGTGAGGCCGCGGAGATCGTATTCGACAGGTTCGGCCTTGGGGTCAAGGGCGACGATTCTTGATCCTTGGATGACGATGCGAGTGTCATGCAAGATATGGCCGCGGCCATCGAAGAGGGTGCTAACGGCGATAATGGTGCGCTTCGCCGTCTCGGGAGCGGCGAAGTTTGATTGCGCGATGGTTCGCATCGAAGTACCGGGAAGAACTCCAAGGAGGGACAGGGTTGTCAATGAAATGCGCCAAGTTGCGCCAAGCATTTGCATCGCTCTCTCCGCGTTGTTTATGTTACCGGCACAATTGCCGGGTGGGAAGGCGAGCGCGGACAGGATTGTCCGCGCCACACCAACTCTTGCCGCAGCATATGTCTTTTGGCGCACCATATTTTCGTAAAGAAACGTAAAACCAGCTACCCTTTGGACAACGGATGCAT
>Ga0335078_10009129_pt1 | contig 14700 bp, 12 predicted proteins | sample Lox_Sample_32_FD_206711 | JGI IMG/M metagenome (GOLD analysis project Ga0335078, IMG submission 206711) | Soil microbial communities from Loxahatchee National Wildlife Refuge, Florida, United States - Lox_Sample_3.2 | ecosystem: Environmental > Terrestrial > Soil > Wetlands | place: USA...
CTCGGCATCCCCGGGATGCCCGACATGATCACCCAGGCCGCGCACGAGGTCACCGCCGTAGACGGCACCTGACAAGGAATGTGGCGGTGCCAGGCCAGCCCCGGCACCGCCACGGTAACCCCATCCCGCGGACGCCGCCCATCCAGCGACCAGACGGCCAGCCCCGCGGCCGGACGACCCCGAGCCCCGCGACACAGACACCCATCCCGCCAGCCCGCAGGACCTGATGAGAAGAACCGAACGGGGCCGGCCACCACCCTGCCCTCCGGTAAGGAGTCCGGCAGCACGGTGGTCAGGGCCGCGTGCCCGCAAGAGCGGGAACCGGCCGCGGAGCGTGCCGCGACGGCCGACGGCTGCGGACAGGAAAATCGGTGCGCAGATCCGGTACCCCTTCATGGCTGCGGCACGGCTCGCATCGGTCGGCGCTAGGGCACCTGAGCGGGCATGCGCCGTATTCCTTCTCGACGTGATGCTCTAGGACTTCCAGCGCTCACACCGGGCAGATTCGGATACGTGCGTGCGTTCTCAGCGTGTACATAAGCACATGTCCGAGAGGGACTTGCACCCCCATGGCTGTGACCTGCGACGTTGCTCACCTGACCCATAACGGGAAACAGATAACCGCAGGTCAGAGAGTTGTATATGTGTCCGAGGGGTGAATGCACCCAAAAACCAATGCGTGCTCACCGGTGAATTCCCAGTTGGGAGCCGGTCATGACCGTCGGCCCGGACCGGTGGATCCGGTGGACAACGATCGGATGCGTTGCTCTGCTGGCACTGATCGCTGGCACAGTCTCCTACCTTCATATGCACCTGCTGGTGGAGTTGCACGGGCAGCGTCGCCAGCCTGGCGGCCAATGTGGCCGTGGCCGAGCCAAGCCTGGTCGGGCGCGTGATCGCAGCGTGGCCGTCGTTCGCGCTGATCGCCTCCTATGAGCTGCTGATGCGCCAGGTTCGCCGCGCCGCCGAGGTCGGCAAGTCTCGGCAGCGGTCGCGCGGGGTCCGAAGCCGGCAGAAGGCGCGCAATCGGCTGGTCGGCTCGGTGTCCGGCTGTCTGATGCCGGGCGAGGGCCGGCCGGGCGCGGTCAGGACTGGCGGCGAACTGGACCCGCAGACCTGGCCGGCGGTCTGACACGCCTCCAGATGGGGCACTCTCCGTGCCGACTACGGGTGCGTCAAGTCATGCGGAAGATGCCGGGTCGCGTCGCACAGATCAGCCAATTCTGCACACCCCTGCGGCCACGTGCGCGGCTCAGGCTGGCATCGCGGGCACGTACGCAGGCCAGGTGGTGGGTTGTTTACCGGTATGCCACCATGGGCCTGGCGCCGATACCCATGCGGGCGAGTTCGCCCTCGCCAAGTCGCGCGCTGTTCCGGTTCCTGGCGAGGATGAGGGTGCGTGCCCGCAGGAGCGCTTCGGCACCCTTGGGTGAAGGCGCCCGCGATCGGGTTGCGATCGGCGTGCGCTTTGGCTTTGGCGAGGTGGCGGGCTGCGCCGGGGATCATGCGCGAGGACGGCGGCTTCGCCGCGGAGTGCGACGATTCACTGGTCCCACAGCAGGGAGTGCCATCAACGGCTGCCGCCGTCGCCTGCGCTGAGCAGGTCCATGGCCGGCCTGAAGAAGAGGTTATTCCTCTATGGCCCCGCCCACCGTGCGCAGATCCTCGCGGAAACTCAGGAAGGGCGTGGTCTCGCGCTTGGCAAGGTAGGGGCGGAACTGTACCTGGGTGCGTAGTGAGGCACCTGCCCGGATCCGTTCGGCCTGGCGCCGCTCGGTATCGCGGATCGTCTCGGCCAGCGTGAAGATCTCCTCGGCCTGCGGGCTGGGTAGGAAGAGCACGCCATCATCGTCGCCGAGAACCAGATCCTCGCGGCTCACGGCCCAGTCTCCGACGACGGCGGACTCCAGGGCGTCATGCGCGCGGGCGTCGAGCCGGAGGGGGCCAGTGGGGATCGCTCCCAGGCTGAAGACCGGCAGCCCGATCGCCCGTATGTCAGCGGTGTCGCGATGCAGCCCCCAGATCACCATCCCTTCCACACCGGCTGCCTGAGCCTCGAGAGCCACCAGATCACCAACGCACGCTTCATCCAGCCACCCGCCGTTGTCGACTACCAGCACGTCGCCCGGTGCTGCCATTTCGAATGCCTCCAGGAAGGGCATCGACGCTGCCAGCATGCCTGGCAGGACAGACACGCCCGGCCAGCCGGCTGCCAGGCACCACAGCACGCAAGAGCGCAGGAGCGCAACGCACTGGGACTCGGGCGCGGATACAGGCGTCGGCCACGTGGGCTGTGGTGAGGGCTGCGAACCGGTGCTGCAACATTCGGTGGTCCATGATGACGTTTCTTCCCTGAGGTGGCTGCGGGCCTGACGACGGATTGACCCCGGCGTGTCAGTTAATACATCGACGATCACGTACGCGAGTGACGTTCCATCTCCGTACTTTTCATCTGGCTGTGGCAGGCGGAGTCCATTTCGGCCGTGCTGACGGCTTGCGGCTGGGGGCCTTGCGTCTGCAAGAGCGGATCGGGTATCTGGTCGCCGAGTCGCAGCAAGCCGGCTCCGGTCAGTGCTGCCGCCAAGGCGCCGCCCCACCAGACGGCGTCGGGTGAGGTTGCGAGCAGCGCGCCGCCGACCGCGGGGCCGAGGGCCACGCCTGCCGTGAAGCTGAGGCCGTAGAGCGACATGTAGCGGCCGAGCAGATGCGGCGGTGCCAGGTCGGCGATGATGGGGCCGAGCACTGTGACCATGTTCGCCCGCGCGTGGGAGTCGGCCGACCTCGACGCGCTGGTGGCCCTGCTGACCGACGACGTCTTCATCGCGATGCCTCCGGAGCCCTTCGGATACGAGGGCCGAGAACTCGTGGCCCGCTACTGCGCCCGCCAGTTCGCCGCGGGCCGCAGGTTCGACCTCGTGCCGGCCCGAGCCAACGGCCAGCCCGCGTTCGGGGCATACCTGCGCGGCCCGGCCGGAATCCGCCACGCGACCGCCTTCTACGTGCTCACCCTGGCCGGCGGCCAGATCTGCGGCATGACCCGCTTCGAGGCCAGCGTGCTGCCGTGGTTCGGGCTACCGCGCTCACTCCCCAGCCGATAGCCAGCACCGGGCCATGGAGAGGCTTCTGCGTGTGGCAATCAACACGTGGTGGAAGGACGACCCGGCGCAGCGGTACTGAATGCAGATCACAGAACGTGATCACCTGGCCGGGATGCTGCAAGCCCGAGGCTCATGCATCTGACATGGGTTAGCACCTCGTGAGCCAGGTACAGCCTGGCGATCGTGTTCTGCACTGTCAGACACGCGCGCCGCGTGGGCTGGTGGGTTGGTCGGAAGTCGAGCTCATCAGCCTGATCGGCGAGCTGTCCACGCAGAGCGAGGAATTCCGCTGCCGCTGGCCGCCCACGACGTGCTTCCACCGCACCGGCCGCAAGCGCCTCGTGCATCCAGTCGCCGGCACCCTCGACCTCGACTTCGAGGTGATGGAATACCCCGCCCATCCCCGGACTGACGATGCTGGCTTACACCGCGGCGCCGGGACACCGACGGCCGACAGCCTCAGGATGCTCGCCAGCTGGGCCATCACGGCCGAGAAAGCCGGCGAACTGCCCGCCCGCGCCTAGCCTCCGCTCCTGACGCTCGCTCGCGTGCTCAGGTGTTTGATATGGCCTCTATTGGGCTGTTGGTGAACTCCGGGAGCGAGTTGAACCCCATGGCGTTGACCTGCAGTAATGCCAGCCATTTATGAAGGCCAGAAAGCATCGCCGCAGGTCAAAGCTAGAGGATACGTGTCCGAGGGGGACTGTACCCAAATCCCAATGCGTCCTGGCTGGTGTTTTCGCACTTGAGAGCCGGTCATGAGCGCGGGGCCAGACCTGTGGATCCGGTGGACAACGACCGGGTGTGTGACGCGCCCGCCGTTGATCGCGGGGATGGTCTCCTACTTCATATGGACGTACAGGATACGGATCTCGCTGCGCCCGGCCCGTAGTTCCTTGAGGGGGTTCAGATGGGAGTAGTCGCAGATTCCGGTTCAGGCTCCGATGAATAGCCACGCATCGCCCGGGATTCCCGGTCGGCTACGCGGCGAATCCGAAGCAAGAGCGTGGCGGATGGGGTTACCTTGCCGGAGGCATATGTGGACAGCCGCGAGGCGGAGGTCCCAATCCGGGAGGCGAACGCCGCCCGGCTCAGTCCTGCACGCTTAACAGCCTCCGTGATTTCGGCGGCGACTGCTGCGCGTTCGTCGGTCTCAGCTCGTTCACGGGCGCGGGATAGCATCGTCTCCATGGCTTCGGCGACGCCATAGGGGCGTGAGTAGCTGAGCACCTCTTCCACCTGACGTGCGGTCTTGCCCCAGGGATCAGCCCGGACCTCGGCAGCGATCCGGTGCCAGTCAGCGAGGTCACCCCGTTCGAGTGCGGTCTGCACGGCCTCGGTGGGCCAGGACGAAACGGGAGCGTCGGGGCTAATGGTCAGGTTGCGGAATGCCAGGGTCATGGCTACACCTCTGCTTCGAGCATCTCGGCGGCCAGTTGCCGGCATACCGAGCGCACCTCATCCCAGTCGGTCCAGCGGGGCGCCAGGTTCCGGTACGCGCCAAGCTGCCCCGTTACGGATGAGTCTTTCGGGTGGGGATCGGCGAGCTGGCGGATTAGTTGCGCCGCGACACCCCGACCGCCGCCGTGCTGGTCCGCGTAGTAATCATCGATCCTGGCCAGGACCCCCGCCGCTTCATGAAGTCCCTGACGATCGGCTAGGGCGGCGACATCCAGGTAGTCACGGGTCTGGTTCCGCCGCACGATCAGGAACCCCTTGACCCGTAGAGCCTCCTCTGCCGTGGGAACCGTCAGCACGCGTCCAGACGGCAGCATGACATGCGTGATTTCCAGCGGCCGGGTGCGAATCATCTGGCGCACGCCGGCCTCGATGTCCCCCAGTTGCCCGAGAATGACCTTTCCGGGGATCACCCGGTTGGTCACCCACTCACCCTCGGATTCAAGAGCCTCCAGCACGACCTCGAACCGGTCCCTCAGGTCAGCGAGAACGTGATCATGATCGTAGGAGTCCCGATGACCCGCGTACAGGGCGGCGGCCGACCCACCCACGAGCACCGCATCGGGAACCATCTGCTGCAAACGCGACGCGGACTCCAGCACGGCCAGCAGTTCAGGGCTGGCCTCGGAAAGAGAGTCTCGCCGCGCTGGCTGTCGGTCCGGAAGCCTTCCCGCCATGAAATTGATGATATCAGATGTGATAACTACAAGGCGTCATCAAGCGTCGGGCCAAGGGCTCTCAGGGGGAAGCTACCTGTCAGCCCAAACGTAACCTGCGTGGCCCTCGGACTGTCCTGTGCAAGATCACGCGCACGCCACCGGTCGGAGGCGAACACGCCGAGGATCTCGCCGGTGTCGCGGTGTAGTCACTTGTCAGTAGGTCAGTGGGTCGCTGCTGGCAGCCATCGGGCACCGACCGCTCCAGGCAAGTCGGTAGTGGAGCCCGCTCAGGCAACAACCCTCACATAGCCTAACTTCAATATTCAGCAGGTTGACGCAGCCTCCCTCGCCACCGCCATTACCAGGTGTCCGCCGCGGTCTCACTGCTGGCGGCAATTGGCGCATAGAAGTACTCGATTCAATCGCAAGGTCATACGGCCGCTGGCTTGCCGAAAATGTCAGCGGCCTGTCTTACCTTCGTACCATGACATCTCCGGGTGGCAGTGGTGTGATCACGACCTATGACGAGGGCCTGGCCAGGAGGCTGAAGGCGCTTGCATGCACGGCACCCCTGCATGACCTCGACGCGCGCAAGGTGCGTCTCGACTGGTGCGACGGCGCCGAATATCAGATGGCGGAGATCGCGCTGCAGGCCATCGACCAGGTGACGGTGGCGATGGATTTTGATCGGGGCGCTGATCACCAGGAAGTCGTGAACCGGGTGCTGCCGTTCGTCGCCGCCCAGGCGCCCGAGAGAGAGCGCGCAGAGCATGCCGTGGTGGCGCACTGGGTGCTGGACAACCTGATCAATGTCGGCAGCACCGACCGGGGGTTCCGCGCGCTGTACGGCACCTTCGGGCCTTCGGGGGCTTACGAGCGGCGGGTGTGGGACTTCCGGCTTCTCGTCGAGCTTGCCTCCCCAGACGGGGAGATCTACCTTCGGGCCTCTGATGAGGCGATCAACGTGCTGGTCGGCGCGCTGGACACGGACGTGGAGTCGGCGCAGATCGCTGCGGAGGTGAAGCTTGAGAACCTGATACGCCGGGGCCGGCTCTCTGATGCCCAGCTGGCTGCCCAGCAGGCCCGCTACCGAACAGTCCAGTACGCGGAAACGCTGCGGCGCAAGTTGGAGGCGACCCGCCGGGATGTCCGGGCGGTCGACTGGGAGTGTGAGGTGCCCGACCTCATTGACGAGGCGCTCACGCACATCGCGGAGCGGTATCGCTATGAGAACGCGATCCTGACCAACATCACCCAGACCCGGGACGAGGCCGAAGATCCCGGGCACAGACGCAAGGCCGCCGAACTGGTAGAGATCGTGAGCGACTGCATCCGGCGGCATACCCAGCTGCAGGCCCGGCTCCAGGAGGCCGGGGGCACGTTCCGCGCCGAGCAGGACCGCCAGCAGTTCTCCGGCCACGCCCAGCGGGCGGTCGTTGATCTCTTCGGGCATCTTATGGTCCCCATCCTCGGGTTGCCGATAGCACAGGCGACGGCGCCGGTGGCCGCTTTCTTCGGCGCAGCGTCAGGGCTGGCGCCGCCCAAGCTGCCTTGTCTCGTGCGCCTGGTGGAGCAGCTCCTGACGCCGCCGCAGGACAAAGGGCATCTCCTGGACGAGGTACTCGAGCCGGAGCTGGCGTCGTCGCCCGATCCGGAAGTTTTCTCCCAGGAGCAGTGGCGTCAGGCCAGCGAACTCCTGGAACTCGATGAGGTGCCACGACGGCTCTCCGGGCTGCTCGCCGACGCTCGGATCCTTGACCCTGGTCTGCCGATGCTGGTCGGATTGCGGGTCCTGCATGCCCTGGCCCCGGAGATTGGCGTTGCCGTGCGTCAGGGCGATGACGCCGTTGTGCTGGCCGTCGATGACGGGGTGCTGTTGCACGATCCGCAGTTCGGCGGTTCTGACCTCTTGGTCGGTGTGGCGCGACTGGACGCTGATGGGACCGGGGCTGCGGAAAGCGTGAGGGGCGAAGAGGTGGCATGACCGAGACGGTTTTGATGGAAGGCGTCATGGACGGTGCCCGACTGCTCGCGCTCGGGATGCGGCCGAAGCTGATCCCGTCCCGGGACCTGATCTACGCGGAGCTGGTGAAACGGTTCGTCGAGGACGGCCCGTTCCGTGAGCTAACGGAGGCGATCGCCGAGGGGCTCGGGCTTAAGGTGCTCGCGGTCTCGTCCCGGACTGGAGTCGTGCTGGGGCCAGCGGAGAGCTCCGTTTTCGAGCAGAAGTTTGACGATTATGCTCGGCGGACGGTACTCGGTGAACGCCGTGACCTGGAGCGGGTCCTACACGGCATAGCCCACCTCGCGATCGCGGCCCTAGCCTTTCCGCGGCCGGACGACCTGGCCACCGACACGTACGTCGGGCGGGTGTCGGTCGAGCAGGTCGACAGTGTGGTCCGCGAGGCATGCACGATGCTCGCCGGGAAGGCGGCAGCCGCCGAAGAGACGGGGGATCCGTTGGAAGGGGCCCCAGAGCTGGAGCGGGCGTGGCGCGTTTATCTGCGCCGCCCCGAGACCGCGCCTACCAAGGACGGGAGGCTCGCTCCTTCGACTACGCGCGGCGTCATCGCGAAGGCGCTACGATTTCTCGCCGATCAGGGGTTCCTGGCTCGGGTGAGCGATGACTATGGCGGCACATACCGGACCACGCCCCGGTATCAGGTCCAGGTGCGGGAACTCGCCGCCGAGCGCGCGTTCTCCGAGCTGCTCGGCCTTGGCGTGGTCGTGGTGACCGAGCCATCCGGCAGCCTGCATACCGTCCCGGCGCCAGATGGCGGGAGTCCTGCCGGTGTATGAGTTGTCCCGGGTGCGGCTGCACGCCGTCGGCCCGAAGGGTGCCCGGTACCAGGATGTAACCCTGGACCTGCGCTGCGGCCCTTCCGGTCAGCCGTCTGCTGCTTCGGTCCTTTTCCTGGAGAACGGCGGCGGCAAGACCGTACTCGTCAGGCTGATTTTCTCGGTGATTCTGCCCGGCAGGCGGCAGATTGTGGGCACGTCAAACAGCAAGATGTTCGAGAAGTTCGTCCTAGCGAGCGACGTCGCCCAAGTGGCGCTGGAATGGCGGGACACGCGGACCGGAGACCTGCTGGTCACGGGTAAGGCGTCAGAGTGGCGGGGGCACGTCGTTTCGGCCGACTCGAACAGGCTGACCGAGCGGTGGTATACGTTCCGCCCAACCGAGGCACTTTACCTCGACACACTGCCGTTCACCCAGGACGGCCGGATCGTCAGCCTCGCGGGATTCCACGAGCGGCTGGACGAGGCAGACAAGGCAGATTCGGCACTGCAGGTCAGATGGGTGGACAGGCGGGGAGAGTGGACGGAGCACCTCGACAGTTTGCGACTCGACCCCGAGCTGTTCAGTTACCAGCGGAAGATGAACGCCGGCGAGGGTGAGGCTGCGGATGCCTTCACTTTCAAGACAGATGAGGCTTTCGTGGACTGGCTGCTGACCGCCATCATTCCCGACGAGGAGCCGCAGGCTTTCGGCGAGGTCGTGACCGGATACGCCGCCCAACTGGCCAGTCGCAGTGAGCTGATAGCGGAGCGCGATTTTGTTCAAGGGACGCTGGATTGCCTTGGCCCGCTGGTGCTGGCAGCCGGCGAGAAGGTGGCTGCAACCGCCATACACAGGGAGGCTTTGGCGCGCGGGGAACGGCTGGTCGTATCTATGGCTGCCCGCGAGAGCGAAGAGGCGGAACGGCACAGGATCCTGTCCGAACTACACAGCGATGCCGAGGTACGCGAGCGAGGTCTCGATGCCGAGGCGCGGCGTCTCAACTCCGTCGTCCTCGAATTGAATCGGCTGGTCGCCAAACTGCGTTGGGATACAGCTGTCGCAGAGCGGAAACGCCTGGAAAGCGAGCGCGACGATACGCGCGATCTCCTTGCGGCATGGCGCGCTATCGACGTTCTGGTCAGGTACAACGCCGCGCACGATGCCGCGGAGACGATCCGTGAAGTCATCCGCGGACAGGAGGTCGAGGCTGAGCCGGTACTGCGTTCGCGAGACCGCGCGGCGATGCGGTTCGCTCGAGGCCTGCTGGGCACGGCGGCCACCGCCGATGGCAGGGCTACACGCGCCGAAACTCAAGCAGGCCAGCTACAAGATGACGTACGCGTTGCGGGCGACGAGGAGCGCGCCGCGATCCGGGAAGCCGAGGGAGCAAACGCCAAGATCGAACAGGCGACACAGAGTATTAGCTCCGCTCAAGGCGCGATCAGAGCCGCCGTCGCCGCTGGGCTGCTCGCGGATCGCGACGACGTGGCCAAGGCCGCTGACATTGCAGACGAAACAGCCGTTGAGGCTGAGACGCGAGCCACCAACGCGTTCGAGAGAAACGTCGAACTGACCTCGGAACGAGAACAGGCTGACGCTGACCACAATACGGCTCGCACCGATCTGGACACGAAGTCGCATAAGGCGGACAGGCTCGGAGAACAGCTCTCCACAGTTCAGCAGGAGGCCGACGAACTGTGCCAGGAGAGTAGGCTGACTGATCTGCTTGGTGCCGAAGAAGTCGTCCTGGATGAGGATGTTCCAACCCTGCTCGAATTGCTGGCCGAAGCCATCAGGAATGTCAAGGTAGAGCAGGACGCTGTTCGGCTGGCTGCGGCTGCGGATGAGCGAATCCTGGATGCTCTCGGCAATGGAGGGCTGCTGCCGCCCAGCGACGATGTGGCAGAAGCCCTGCGCATCCTTTCAGAGGAGAAGGTCACTGGCTGGTCCGGCTGGCAGTATCTTGCGAGGATCCGGGCTGCCGAGCGTGACCAGGTACTCGCCCATCACCCGCACCTGGTCGATGGCATTGTGCTCAACAGCGGGGATGATCTTGGATATGCACGGGAGAAGCTAACTGCGGCTCGCCTGTTGCCGCGAACAGTGATTGCGGTTGGCACGACGGCAGCAATCATGGATTCCAGCGCCGATATGCCGGCGGGCATCGATTTTATCGTCCCACCCAACCCCGCGATGTACGACGAGGAACGCGCCGAAGAGGAGCGGAATACGATCGAGCGCCGTGCGGAAGAGCGCCGTGTCCGGCTTGCAGATCTGGATACGGCCATCGAGGCCGATCGGGACATGCATTCAAGGCTCAGGGACTGGCAGCGAAACTATCCTCCGGGAACGCTTGCCCAGCTCACCGATGACCACGCGCGGGCAGCGAGCGAACGGCGGGACGCCCAGAAGCTCGAACGAGAGAAGCGGGAAGCACTCAGCACCATCGCGAGGCAGGAAAAGCTGCTGAAGCAAGAACTGCCGAAACTCACCAAGCTGGCCACGGATGCGCGGCGCAAGGCAACCAGCCTGCGGGCGCTTGCTGACGAGTACGCCAAGGTCGCTGGCTTGCAGGAAGCTATCCGCACAGCACGAGAAGAACGAACTCGTGCGAACAAGGAAGCTGCGCGCAGGCGTGAAGTGGCCGCAGACCTGAGCCGACGGCAGCGTGAAGCCCATCGTGAAGCGGACGGCAACCGCCGTACGGCGAACCAATGCCGTGAGGAACTCGGTGAAGTGATCGGTGGCGGTTCGGTTGACGAGACGGTCCCCGTACCGCACGAGGCGCTGGAGTCCTTGCGCACCGCATACCGAACGGCGGTGGCCACCTACGAGAAGATCGCCGTCGGCGCAGGCTTGCTCACGGAAGGTGAGCGTTTGGGCAAGGCTGAGTCCGAGGCGCGCGCGGCCGTGGAAGGCGTCGATCCTGAAGCCCGCGACCGGGCATCACAGCTTCTCCGGACGCCCGACGGGAGTGACGCATCCGCGCGGGCAGAGGCCGCGGCCCGTACGGAGCGGGGCGCGGATGCCTTGGACGACCAGGTGACCGCGGCGGCTGGGCGAGAGGGGGAACTGAAGCGGGCTTTCGGGGAGTACCAGCCGCAGGAGCGCTCACTGGAGCCCTACGGGAAGCCACAAGACATTCCTCATGGCGAGCAGTTGATCGCCATGGCGACCGTCGACTGGGATAAGGCGCGGGAGGATCTCGACCACGCTCAAAACCTCAAGGGAACGCTGTCCGAGGGGCTGGTGACTATCGAGCGCTTGATGGCCGACTTCGCCGCAGTCCGGGAATCGCTCTCGGCCATCGTCTCGCCCGCACCAGATCGCGAAGCTGGTGCATTTCGGGACGGCGTAGATGCCGCCCGGGCCCAGCGTGACGAAATCCGGGAAACGCTGACCGAGGCGGCGCGGCTGCTGGAAGATGCGACGAAAGAGGTGCGCCGTACCGCTGATCTGCTTGCCCAGCACGCCACGAACGAGAGGTTCGAAAAGGTGGCCGCGCCGGTCCGGCGGCAGATGATCTCGACCGACCGCGAGCGGCTGCCGGACTTCGCTGAGGACTGGGAAACGGCGCTACGGCCACGGTTTCGCGTGCTCAGCGATGAGGTCGAGCAGATCGAGCGGCACCGGAGCATGCTCATCGAGCGCCTGCAGGGAATGGTCAAGCACGCTTTCGGACGGCTTCGGGCCGCACAGCGGGCGTCAAAACTTCCCGACGACCTCGGCGACTGGTCGGGCCTAGAGTTCCTGCGCATCTCGTTTACAACGCCGGATGATGCGGCGCTGGCGGAACGACTGGGCCAGGTCATCGATGAGGCGACCGCCGCGAGCGCTGGCAAGGAGCCCAGCAAGCGCGACGGTCTCAGCCTTCTGCTCAGCGGAGTCCGGGCCGGTCTGCGGCCGAAGGGTGTCCGGGTTGAGATGCTCAAGCCTGACGCGGTACTACGCGACGAGCGGGTGCGGATGGCGGAGATCAGCGACGTATTCTCCGGTGGCCAGCTACTGACCGCCGCGATCATCCTCTACTGCACGATGGCCTGGCTCCGGGCCGCCGAGCACGGCCGGGCACAGCGTCAGCATGCGGGAGTGCTGTTCCTGGACAACCCAATTGGCCGGGCCTCAGCCGGCTACCTGCTCGAGCTGCAGCTGACTGTCGCTAAGAAGCTCGGCGTCCAGCTCGTGTACACGACGGGCCTGTTTGACATCAACGCACTGAGCGTCTTCCCGCTGATCATCCGGCTCCGCAACGATGCCGACCTGAGAGCGGGAATGAAGTACCTCCGCGTGGATGACGAAATCCGATTGCGGCTCCCCGATCCGGTCGCGGATGAAGTGGGCGTCCTCACCGCCAGCCGCCTGATTGCCTACGCCGACGGCCAGGCATCATGACCACCACCGACGTCATACTGTCTGCGCGGGCACAGCGGATGGCAGACAGCCTCGTTACCTGGCCGCGCCGGAGAGTCCAGCTGACTGAGCTATGGGAGCTCCTCGACCAGGCCGACCCGTCATCGCGCATGAGCGTCCGGCGAAGGCGGATCCTGTCGGAGCTGATCTCAGAGCTCACTGCCGCGGACGTGGCCGAGCTACCCGCTGCGCGGTCTTACGACCGCTCGGAGATTCCGGCTCTGCCGAGGTTCCTTACCCTGCCGCGTGAAAGCTCTCTTACCCAGCCGCGCGTGCCGGTGGTCTGGTTTCCGTCGCTTGCCTGGGTGCCGCGGGCTAGCCTTACGCAATCGCAGATGCACACGTTGGAGCTGGCGAATCACTGGCTGCACCGGAGCCATGATCAGCTTGTGGTGCCGTCTCGGGAGCGGTCACTGGAAGTCTTCGGTGACGAGAAGGCTCTCGACAGGCTTGTGGGAACAGCCCTTTTCGGCCCCGGACGGCTCAGCCTAGAGTTGTTGCGGTGTCGGAGAGTGGCGCCCAGGCTGCACTGCGAGTCCGCGGGAGACGGAGATCTGCTCCTAGTCGTGGAGAACAGTGACACCTTTGACTCTCTTCTGACGGTTCTCCGTGATTTGGGCGGCCACAGGGTCGGGCTTGTCGGCTGGGGCGCCGGAACAGGATTCGAGGCGTCCCTCCTGTCGATCGCCCGCATTAACAGGGCAATTTCCGAGATCAGGTATTTCGGCGACTTGGACGAGAATGGGCTCCGGGTGCCGTCTAATGCGGCGGCTCTCGCGGCTAACGTCGGACTACCGCCTGTTCGACCGGCGGCTGGACTATACGACGTGATGTTCCGGCGAGGAGCGCCGCAGCCAGGCCAACGGAAGCTCTCGCTTGAGGCAGCCGTCGGCCTCGTGAGCTGGCTTGAGTCAGATCGCCATGCGCAGGCTGTAAGACTGCTCATGATGGGCGAGCGCTTGGCGCAGGAAGCAGTCGGCCTCTCCTACCTATCCGGGCATGATGACTGGATGGAGGACCTGCGGAACTCCGCAGCTACCAGACCGACGCAATAGGTCGTGAGGTCTCCGGCTACCGTTCTGAACCGCACCCTGCCGCTGCCGACCGACCTAGAAGGCGGTGTCGACCTCCTACCGAATGAGTGCGTGCTGGTGAGTTCGTTACTCGCACAGCTGCGGCTGCTTGTGAAAACTTGACCTCCGTGCAACGACAAGCGCCCAGCCAGGGCAATGCGCAGCACATCTTTGCTTGCGTCCGGGGGGCCATTGGCTACCGGCTAACTCGGAGGGGGAGATGAACCCCCATGGCTGTGACCTGTAGCTTTACCGGACCTAGCCGAGCTTAGGAAGGCGAAGTCGCACCCATGGGGTCAGTGCCTCATGGTTTGTGTCCGAGGGGGATCGCACCCAAAAACCAATGCACCCTCGCCGGTGAATTCGCAGTTGGGAGCCGGTCATGACCGCGGGCGCGGACCGGTGGATCGGCTGGACCACCATCGGATGCGTCGCCTTGCTCGCGCTGATCGCCGACACGGTCTCCTACCCGGTCGCGTAAGGTTGCGGGTCGGACAGTGGAGGGCGAGGGCGGCAGCAACGTAGGCATGTTGTTAGTGACGTGCCTCGGCGGCTGCGTCCAGTAGTTCGGCCACCGTACGGCGGGGGCGGCTGTCGCTGGTGGGATCGAGATCATCGTGGAACCGGCGCCGCAGTTCCATTTGGACTTGGGCACCGTGGCCTTGGGCAACCCGGCGGAGGAGTGTGTCCTTATCGCCACCGGGCAGGTCCCTGATCCATTTGGCCAGCTTGCGGGGATCGTCTCTTGTCTCGGCCAGGGGCGGGCTCGCCTGGGCTGCGATGGTGAGCAGGCCGGTGTTGAGGCGAAGGAAGTCGGCCAGGGCGCGTTGTGATGCGGTGAGGGCTCCCAGCCCGGCGGGGACTGGTGGTTCGAGGTCGTTTTCCTCGTCGTAGTCGAAGGCGTCTTCGTCTCGTTCCCAGGTCCCGTAGGCCGCCAGCCAGGCCAGGTAAAGGGGACGCAGATCTCCGGTGGCGAGTTCGGTGCGGACGCCCACGATGGCCGATAGGGAGTCTTCGGCGCCTTCGACCCAGTCCCCGCTTTCGTCTTCGCTGGTCAGGTCGAGGATAAGGTGTTCTCCGGAGGTCCAGGCGGCCACGTGGGAGTCGATGCAGTATTGCTCGGCGGTCTCCGGGCTGAGCAGTGTGCGAGGCAGGCGGAGCATCACCTGGTGGGTGCCCCAGTTGGTGAGATAGAGGTGGGCGTCGTAGTAGCGCTCCAT
>Ga0335078_10009130_pt1 | contig 14700 bp, 13 predicted proteins | sample Lox_Sample_32_FD_206711 | JGI IMG/M metagenome (GOLD analysis project Ga0335078, IMG submission 206711) | Soil microbial communities from Loxahatchee National Wildlife Refuge, Florida, United States - Lox_Sample_3.2 | ecosystem: Environmental > Terrestrial > Soil > Wetlands | place: USA...
CGTTCGCCCAATGCAGACCGATCGTGAGCGCTTCGCCGATCGCGCTCGCGTCGCCGTCGAGATCGCGCGAGAGGAGCGCGCGGCCGACGACGCGAAACGTGAGGCGCATCATTTCCTTGTGCACGTCGATCACCGAATCGACGTCGTCGCGCTCCCAGCGCGCGAGCGTGTCGCGCGTGCAATCGCACATCGCCGCGACGAACGACGCAATGCGCTCGCGATGAAACGCGGGCTGCGCGAGCTTGCGCTGCCTTCGCCACAAATCGCCTTCGCTCGTCACGAGCCCTTGCCCGAGCACCACGCGGAGCCCGGCGTAGCTTCGGCTCTTCTCGTAGTTCTTGTGGTTCTCGACGAGCACGTGACGAATCGCGTCCGGGTTCACGAGAAGCACGTATTTGAGGTGCAGCATCGTCAGACCGACGATGTCGCCGTGCTCGCGCACGGCGCGCTGAAAGAGCGCGAGCGGATCGCGCAGCGCTTCGAAGACCGATCCGACGATCGGCAAACCGTGGGGTCCGGGCGGATATGAGGATGGCCTCATGTTTGGTGTCTTGAATGTGAGGCAACCCTCATGTTCTTGTCAAGCCGTGGTAGAAGGATTTCGTGCCCAAAAAACCGAGCAGACGGGTGCCGCTGCAGGAACGCAGCCGCGAGCGCGTCTCGCGCATCCTCGACGCGGCAGCGCACGAGTTCGCGGAGCGCGGCGTCGAGGCGTCCACGATCGAAGCCATCGCCGAGCGCGCGAAGACGTCGGTCGGATCGATTTACCAATTTTATCCGAACAAGCTCGCGCTCTACGAAGCCATCGGCGACAAGTACCTCGAAGAAGTTCGCGCGCTCTTCGCGGTGCTCGTCAGCGAGGACGCGATCTCCGTTCCGTGGCGCACGGTGATCTCGGCGACGCTCGACGCGTTCGCGGAGCTCCATCGATCGAGCGTGACGTTCCGCGCGGTGTGGTCGAACATCGTCTATTCGCGACGATTCTTCGACGCGGGACAAGCGCTGAACCGCGAGCTCGCCGAGCGCGCCGAGAGCGTGTTCGCAGGGTTCGCGAAGGCCAAGGACATTCCGCCCGCGCGCCGCAAGCTCCTCGCGACGGTCGTCATCGAGACGATGTCCGCGCTGCTCCTCGTCTCGACGGACAAGCCGCGCGCGCAAGCGAAACCGCTGCTCGAAGAGTCGAAGGTACTAATCGAGCGTTACCTCGCGCCCTATCTGGATTAGCCTACGCGACCCCAACCCAAAGGTGATGAACATGGCCTACGAGCTTCCCCCGCTCCCGTATCCGTACGACGCACTCGAGCCGCACATCGACAAGGCGACGCTCGAGTTTCACCACGACAAACACCACAAGGGCTACGTGGATGGTCTGAACGCCGCGCTCGGCAAGCTCGAAGAAGCGCGCAAGAGCGGCGACTTCGCGCTCGCGCAACACTACGAGCGCCTCGTCGCGTTCCACGGCGCGGGCCACGCGAACCACGTGCAGTATTGGGAGAACATGAAGCCCGGTGGCGGCGGCGAGCCCACCGGCGCGATCGCGGATCAAATCAAGCGCGACTTCGGATCGTTCGAAGCGTTCAAGAAGGAGCTCACCGCGGCGACCGTGAGCGTCGAAGGATCCGGCTGGGGACTTCTCGCGTGGGAGCCGCTCGGCAAACGCCTCATCACGCTCGCGCTGATGAACCACCAGAACAGCGCGTTCCCGGGCGCGATCCCGCTGCTCATCTGCGACGCGTGGGAGCACGCGTATTACCTCAAGTACCAGAACAAGCGCGCCGACTACGTCGCCGCGTGGTGGAGCGTGGTGAACTGGGACAACGTCGCGAAGCGCTTCGCCGTCGCCACGCACAGTCACTGAAAATGAAACCGTGGTCGGTACCGCTGCGCGGGGCGCTCGACGAGATCGAGATCGACTCGCGCGCGCTGCGCGGCAACGTCCTCGGCGATCCGCACGTGCGGCCGCTCTGGGTGTATCGCCCGCCGGCGTACGAAAAGGATCCCGCGCGGCGGTTTCCGACCCTTTATTTGATCCAAGGCCTCACCGGCCAAGTCGACATGTGGCGCAATCGGTCGTCGTTTCGGCCGAACGTGATCGAGCTCGTCGACGAGCTCTTCTCGCGCGCCGACGTGCCGCCGTGTCTCGTGGTGATGGTCGACGCGTGGACGAAGCTCGGCGGATCTCAATATGTTGATTCGCCGGGCACGGGGAAATACCAGTCGTATCTGTGCGACGACGTCGTCGCGCTGATCGACGAAAAATATCGGACGATGCGCGACCGCGCGCACCGCGCGCTCACCGGAAAATCGAGCGGCGGGTACGGCGCGATGGTCGTCCCGATGATGCGACCGGACGTGTTCGGCGCGCTCGCGACGCACGCGGGCGACGCGCTCTTCGAGCTCTGTTATGCGCGCACGTTCGGCGAGACGACGCGCGCGCTGCGCGACAACTACGGCGGGAGCTTCGAGAAATTCTGGGCGGATTTTCGATCGCGCCCCGCGCTCTCCAAGTCGAGCGATCACACGCTGCTCAACGACTACTGCATGGCCGCGTGTTACTCGGCGGACGCGGACGGCACGGTGCGCCTTCCGTTCGACGTCGCGACCGGCGAGCGCGTCCCGGAGGTTTGGGCGCGTTGGCTCGCGGTCGACCCCGTCTTCATGGCGCGCAAACCCGAGTACCAGAAGGCGCTGAAATCGATGCGTGCAATCTACATCGACGCCGGAAAGCGCGACGAGTACTTCCTGGATCTCGGCGCCGAAGCGTTTCGACGCGAGCTCGAGAAGATCGGCGTCACGAATTATTTCTTCGAGCTCTTCGACGGCGCGCACGGACAGATCGAGTACCGCTATCCGCTCGCGATGAAGTACCTCGCCGAACGCATCGGATGACGTCGCGTTATCGACGCGTGAGGAGCTTGTCGAGGAGATCGCGCGAATAACTCGAGAGCTCGACGAACACGACGCCCATCCCGCTCGGATTCGTCTCGACGCGCACCACCTCACCCACGCCTTCGATCGGTTCGATGCCGTCCATGATCACGGTGAAATGAAGGTTCACCTTCGTTCCGATCGGCAGCGGCGTCTGCGTGCGCACGAACACGCCCGTCTTGGAGATGTTCGTCACGTACTCTTGGATGAACGCGTCGAACGACTCGAACTCCTTGTTGATCGTGACGCGCTCCTCGCCGCGCTTGTTCTCGCTCATCACTTCCCCTGAAGATCGAATTGCTCGAGGTGATACTCCTTGCGAGGCGTCACCATGATCTTGCGCATGTATTTGTTCTCGGCGACCGCGAGCGCTTCCTTCTCGGGGCCCGTGAGCAAATCCGCGACGGCGGGGTGCGCGTTGACGACGATCGTGTAGCCCGGCAGGTCCCGCCGGCGGCGGCGGATTTCGCGGAGGATCTCGTACGCGATCGTCTCCTTCGATTGGAGCTGCCCGGTGCCGTCGCAATAGAAGCACGGCTCGTGCAGCATGCGCCCGAGCGACTCGCGCGTGCGCTTGCGCGTCATCTCGATGAGCCCGAGATCCGAGATGCGGTTGAGCGTCGTCTTCGCTTTGTCTTTTTGGAGGAGCTCCTCGAGCGTGCGCCGCACTTTTTCGCGGTGCGCCGCTTTCTCCATGTCGATCAAGTCGAGGATGATGAGCCCGCCGATGTTTCGGAATCGGAGCTGATACGCGATCTCGTGAACGGCCTCGAGGTTCGTCTTGAGGATCGTCTCCTCCATGTCCTTCGAGCCCTTGCCGACGAAGCGTCCCGTGTTCACGTCGATCGCGTTGAGCGCCTCGGCTTGATCGATGATCAAATATCCGCCGCTCGGCAGCGGCACTTTGCGCGACAGCGCGCGGCCGATTTCGTCCTCGATGCCGTACTCGTCGAAGATCGGCTCGCTGCCTTGGTAGAGCTCGATGTCCTTCAAGCGCTCGGGCGCGAACATCTCGACGAAGCGCACGAGGCGGTCGTACTGCTGCTTGTCGTCGACGACGATTTGGTCGACTTCGTCGGTGAACAAGTCGCGCGCGGTCTTGAGCACGAGATCGAGCTCGCTCATGAGCACCGCGGGCGCGCGCGCGGTCTCCTTCTTCTTCGCGATCTCGCCCCAGAGGCGCACGAGGTAACCGACGTCGGCCTTGAGCTTCTTCTTCGTGAGGCCTTCGGCGACGGTGCGAACGATGAGCCCGCCTTGCGGCGGCTTCATCGCTTCGATCGCGTCGCGCAAACGCGCTCGCTCGCCGTCCGATCCGATGCGCTTCGAGATGCCGATGTGATCGACCGTCGGCGCGTACACCACGTAACGGCCGGGGAGCGACACGTGGCTCGTGCAGCGCGCGCCCTTCGTGCCGATCGGATCCTTCGAGACCTGCACGATGATCTCTTGGCCTTCTTTGACGACCTCGCGGATCGGCGTGGACTTCGAGATGCGAAGCGGCGACGGCGCTTGGCGCGGCTTGTTGCGGTGTTGCTGCTCGCGATCGCGACCGCGTCCTCGACCGCGTCCCCGACCGCGTCCTCGACCGCGTCCGCCGCGCTCGTTTCCGCGTTCGCGGGGCGCCGCAGCGCGCGGAACGGGCTCACCCGGCTCGCTCACGGTGAAGCCGGGGAGGTCGCCGAAATCGTCGTCCGCCGCGTCCGTCATCGCGGGATCTTCCGCTGCGACCGCCGGCGACGAAGTCTCTGCCGCAGCCGCGATGACCGGCTCGCTCGTCGTGGTCTCGGTGCGTGACTCGGGCTCCCAATCGTCGTCGTCCGCGTCGTCGCCCGCGACGGCGGTCTCGGCGTCCGCGTCCGTCTCGGCTTCGTTCTCCGCGTCTGCGATCTCCGCGTCCGCGTCGGTTTCCGTGTCGGCTTCCATGTCGGCGGGCGCTTCGGTCTCCGTCGCGGTCGCCGCGGCCACCGTCTCTTCGACTTCCTTCTCGGTCTCCGCGTCGAGCTCTTCGTTGCCCGTCGCGGCCGGTGCGTCCTCGTCGCGCGCTTCTTTGCGCGTACCTTGCAAATAAGCGTCGAAGTCGCTCGGACGAATCAAATCTTCGACGTGCAAGAACGCGGCGCGCTCCTGCCCGATGTCGATGAACGCCGCCTGGAGGCCGGGCAGGACACGCGTGACCCTGCCGAGGTACACGTTGCCGACGGTGCTCGGCTGCGACCCCGACCCACGGCGTTCGATGTGAAGCTCGGCGATGATGCCGTTCTCGATGAGCGCGACCCGCGTCTCGCGGATGTCGACGCTGATGACCAAAATATTTTTCCCAGACATGATTCCGAAAAGCCGCCAACGCGTACGTTGCGGCGCGAGCTTGAGGTTTTGGTGAAACGTCCCGGAAAGCTTCGAGCCTTCGACGGAACAGAAAACTTCGGAAACGTGGGTTTCCTACGGGCAGCTTTAGCCCGTTCGCCGGTTAAAGGCAAAGGCCCCATCACACCCTTCCGCGCTACCGTTGCTCCCTCTCGGGCCTGGCGGGGTTCACGTTTCCGAGTCGATGAGGCCATATGCGGCAGGTTCCCGTAAGGAAGCTCGCCGCTGGTGACTTCGTAACACTTGCGGATTAAAAAGAAAACCCGTGAGCCCCGCCGCCGAAATTTCGCTCGTCGCAGGCCGTGAGCTTCGCAAGAGCATCCGGAGCGTCAAAGGCATCATCCTCGGCATCCTGACGCTGCTCGCCAGCTTCCTCACGGTCTTGATCTGCATCTGGATCGAGACCGGCGTTCGGACGAAGGTGGGCGAGGGCGGCACGGATGCGTTCCGTGACGCCTACGAACAAGCGATGGTCAAGAACGGGACGGAGGCCGGCGTCGCGCACTACGTCGCGCACATGCCGCTCTCGCTGATCCTCTTCTTGAAGGCGCTCGTGTGGATCGGTCCGCTGCTCGTCGCCGTCCTCGGCTTCGACTCGGTGAGCGGGGATCTGCAGCACCGCAGCATTCGTTTTTGGACCGTGCGCTCGCGGCGCTGGTCGTATCTGCTCGGGAAGTTTTTCGGGCTTTGGGGGATCGTGTCGCTCGTCACGCTCGCGCTCACCGTGATTTCGAGCATCGCCGTTCTCATTCGCGGGTACATCACGGCGACCGATTTCTTCACGTGGGGCGCACGCTGTTGGCTCATCTCGGCGTTCATCGTCGGCACGTGGGCGTCGGTCGCGACGTTCGTGAGCTCGCGCTTCAAGACGCCGCTGCTCGCGCTGCTCGCGACGTTCGCGGCGTTCTTCTGCATGTGGCTGCCGGGATTCATCGGCTGGGTCTCGCGGCTCACGAGCGCGATCAACGACACGTCGAACGACTTGCACGCGCAGCACGTGAACGACATCCGCTGGTACGAGTACCTCTATCCGAACGGCTACGACGACCTCCTGCTCTCTCCGAAACCGATGCACGTCGCCGCGGGGTTCGGCGCGTGCGCGGTGTACATGATCGTGTTCGTCGGCCTGGCGTCGGCGCTCTTCGCGAAGAAAGACGTGTGATGGCCGCCGAGACTTCGCCCGAAGAAACCGAAAAACCCGCCAAGAAAAAGAAGATCCACGAATCGGCGGTGAAGCTGACGAACGTCACGAAGCGATTCGGCGACAAGCTCGCCGTCGACGAGCTCACGCTCAACGTGCGCGCGGGTTGGATTTACGGGCTCATCGGTCCGAACGGCGCGGGCAAGACGACGACGTTCTCGATGATGGCGGGCTACCTCGAGCCGACGGCCGGACAAGTCGAGGTGCTCGGTTTTCAAGCGCGCAGCGTCGACGAGCTTCGCGGGCGCGTCGGGGTCCTCCCGCAAGACGCGCTGCTCCCCGCGCTTGATCGCGTGAGCGAGTTCTTGATCCACATGGCGCGCCTCCAAAATCTTCCGACGACGAAGGCGATCGGCGCTGCGCGCGACGCGCTGAAGGACGTCGGCGGTCTCGATTGGTGGGACATGCGCTGCTCGAACCTCTCGCACGGCATGGCGAAGCGCGTGTCGCTCGCGCAAGCGCTCCTCGGCGAGCCCGACGTCGTCTTGCTCGACGAGCCCACGGCCGGCCTCGACCCGCGCGTCGCGTACGACGTTCGTCAGCTCGTCAAATCGCTCAAAGGAAAATGCACCGTCATCATCTCGAGCCACAACCTGCAAGAGCTCGAAGAGGTGTGCGACGCGGCGGCGATTTTGGATCACGGCAAGCTGATCACGTCGGGCACGATCGCCGAGCTCACCGCGGCCGCGGAGGAAATCCACGTGCGCATCGGCCGCGCGACGAAAGCCGCGCAAGCGGCGGGCGCGCCGAAGGTGCAACCGATTCCCTTCGACGCGATCCGGCAGATCCCCGGCGTGACGCGCTACGAGTTCGACGAGGAGCGCCGCGATCTCGGCGTGTTCTTCGATCGCAAACAAACGGACGCCGAGACCGTGATCGGTCAAACGCTCTGGCAGCTCTTGAACGCGCAAGTGCGCATCAGCGGCGTCACGAAGGGACGCGGCCTCGAGCAGCGCGTGATGGATCTGACGGACGACTGACGGTCAGAGCTTCGCGTTGAGCGGATCGTATGCGTTGCCGCTCTTCGAGAACGGCGGCGGTTGCGTCTTGTGAGAGACCGGCGCGTTCGCGGCGCGGTTTTGGCGATCGCGCTTGAGAATGTCCTGACGCTTTTGAAACTGCGCGTCCTTCGCGGAGAGCGCCTTCTTCACGTCGTCGTTGAGCTTCGGTGCTGCAGGTTGCGGATCGACGACCGGCGGCGGCGGGGCCTGCACTTGCGCCGGAGGTTGCGCGGCTTGAACGACCGACGCGTTCACGTCCGCCGCGGGCGCGGAGCTCCCGGCCTTCGTCGCGCCGACGATCGCGAGCGCGACGAGCGCGACCGCGCCGACGCCAATCCCCGCGTACAAACCCTTGCGCGATTTCTTGAACGGCGATTCGAGATCGAGACCGAGCTCGTCCTGATCGATCTCCGACACGACGGGACGCGTCGAGTAGAGCGGCTGAAACGATTGCTGCGGCGTTTGATACGCGGGCACGGCGCCGTACGAGACGACCGGCGCGGGCGTTGGCGACGCAGCGGGCGGAGCGGCTGCGGGCTCTTCGCCGAGCTCCTCGCGCAAGTGGATCCACTTGCTCGTTCCGTCGCGGCGAACGAGCGTCTCTTCGTCGATCGTTCCGTCTTGGTAGGCGGCGTCGAGCTCGTCGAGCGTCATCACGCGCACCGAGCCATTCGAGAGTTGAACGAGCCAAACGTCTTCGTGCTGATCCATGGCGGTGGAGGATAACGACGAGATTTTCGTGATGGACCCTAAAAGCGCCTAAATTCAGGGCGAAACCACCGCGGACAAAAGAATGCGACCGCGGTGGACGCGCGGCACGCACGCTCGCTGGATTCTTCTCGTGAGAGTGATCGCGGAGGTGGTCGCGCGCCGCACGCATCGAACGCCGCGGAGCGCATCAAGCGCTTTGTCGAAAGCGGCCACGCGAATCGCAGCGGAGAGGGCGGGATTCGAACCCGCGGTAGGCTTTTGACCTACGCTCGCTTAGCAAGCGAGTACCTTCGGCCTCTCGGTCACCTCTCCGATTGTTTCGATGCGGCGGCGGAACTTACTTGCCGACGCCGATTCACGCAAGCCACACACGTGCTGACGCGCCGGCGCGCCGAACCCGACGCCCGTCACGAACCGAGCACGAGATCCACGCGGCGATCTTGTCGCCAGCCGTTTTCGTCCTTCCCGCTCGCGTCGATCGCGCCTCGCGACGTCTCGGAGACGTGGTTGATGCCGTGCTGCTGGAGGTACTGCTCGACTTGGTTCGCGCGGTTCGCGCCGAGCGCCATGTTGTACTGATCGCTGCCGCGCGGGTCGGCGCGCCCGATGAGCTTCACGCTGCGCCCCTTGAGCGGCCCGGTCGTGAGACACGTGACGACCTGCTCGAGCACGTGCATGTCGTCGCTCGAGAGCGACGTGCTGTCGTAGTCGAACTTCGGCGCGTCGGCCTGGCTCGAGAACTCGATCTTGCACTGCGCGAGGATGTCTCCCGAGAGGGCGACGTTCGGGCTCACCGGCTTCGGCGTCGCGTCGACGACCGGCGGCGGCGCTTGTTCTGCGGTCGCCGGAGGGGTCTGCGCTTTGCCGCCACAAGCCACGAACCCTGCGAAGACGAGCGCGAAAGACGAAAACCGCGTGTTCATGCGCGTCTCATATGGTTTGAGTTCAAACTAGTCAAGCGACGACGTTCCGTGCGACTTTGCCACGATGGACGCGACGCTGCAGTTCCTCCAGGCGCTTTGGGCGCTCGATCACAGGCTGCACGCGCACTCGAAGCGCATGAAGCGCAGCGCGGGCGTCACGGGGCCGCAGCGGTTCGTCGTTCGACTCCTCTCGCTGCACGGGCGCATGTCGCCGACGGACCTCGCGCGGACGCTCTTCTTCCACAAGAGCACCGTCAGCATCATCCTGCGGAGCCTCGAAGACGCGCGGCTCGTGCGGCGGCACGCGGATCCGAACGACGGGCGCGGCGCGCTGTTGGAGCTCACCGCGAAGGGCGCGCGCGTCGCGCGTCAGAAGCGGGGCACGGTGGAAGCTTCCGTGCGCGCCACGCTCGCGAAGCTCCCCTCGCGCGACATCGTTGCCGCGCGCCGCGTGCTCGATCGCCTCGCGCACGCGCTTTGATCAACGCTTCGTCGCGCGCTCGAGCTCGCTCGGCGATACGAGCTCGTCGTTGTTGGCGTCCACGGCGCGCAGCAAGATGCGCGCGGCGACGTGCGACGGCGCGCCGGCCGTGACGCGCGCGAGCGCCGCGGCGATCTCCGGCTCGGTGATCACGCCGTCGTGATTCGCGTCGATCTCGTCGAACCCGCCGAGCTTGCGCCAAAGCTCCACGGCGAACGCGTCGACGAGCACGTGTTTCACGTCGCGTCCGCTGTCGACCGGCGGAACGCGCTCGGGAAACTCCTTCGCGAATCGCTCGAGCGGCTCGATGTGATCCATTCCGAGGAACAGGTTTCGCACCGTGGCCACGCGGTACTCGCGCGTGTCGTCGATCGTCGCGACGTCGAGCGCGTCGTCGACTTGCAAGAACCCGCCAAACTCGTTCGGCGCGTGCGCGCGGGACGCGATGATCGCCTCGCGCACGTAGCGGCCCGGCATCTTCACGACGACCATCTCGTTGTCGAACGGAACTTCGGTCTGGAGGTCGCCGTACGTGAAGCGTTTGTCGTAGTCGCGGTTGCCACGCACGCCGCCCGCGTTGAAGAGGCACGCGTCGGCGCCGAGCGCGTCGCGCATGCGCGAGCAGAGGAGCGCACCGAGCGACGTCTGCTGTCTGCGCGCGCCGACCGACGAGATCTTCTCGCCCGGCGCGAGCACGACGAGCGTCGCCTCTTCGATCTCCTGCACCTTCTTCATGTGCGCGTCGACGCGCGCGCGAAGCTCGGGGTCCTCGGGAAAATCCGCGGCGTGCGCGAGGCGCGTCGTCACGCTCGGCGCGCGCGGATCGGTCCACGCGATTTCGGTGATCGCGGCGTCCGCCGCGTCCATGCCCGCCTTGACGATCCATGTCGCGTCCACGCGCTCGAGGAACGCGACGTGCTCGTGGCCGCCGATGATCGCGGGGAACGGCGGGGACCTCTGCGCACGCGCGAGCGCGCGATCGTCGTCCATCGTTTGGTGCGTGATGGGCACGACGAACGCGCAACCGTCCGCGACGAGCGTCGCCGCTTCGCGCATCGCGCTCGCGTTCGCGTTCTCGATGGGCGCGCCGCCGAACGGAGCCGCGCGGTACACCGTGGCGTCCGCCATCACCACGCCGACCAGCCCGACGCGCGCGCCGCCGACTTCGAGCACGACGCTCCGCTTGGTGCGCTCGTCGAACTCGAGGTTCGTCGCGAGCCACGTCCCGGTGAACTCCGCGACGCGACGGTGCAGCTCCGCGGGCGCGACGTCGTCTTCGTGGTTGCCGAAGATGACGTACTCGATGCCGATGTCGTCGAGGCAATCGACCATCCCGCGCCCGGCGTCGAGGCTCGAGAGCAAGCTCGGCGCGACGAAGTCTCCGGCGAGCACGACGATCGTCTGGACGGCGCTCTCGTCGCGCGTGAAGTGCGCGACGAGGTTCTTCAAGCGCGGCAAGTTCTCGAGCGAATAGACGTCGTTGATCGACACGATGCGAAAGATCGGCATTTCGGACGCATCATCTTATGCCGACGAGCTTCGCCCAACTTAACGCAACGAAAACAGCGCCGCGTGCTACCGAAATAGACGATGGCCAAGCGTCCCCAGAACAAATGGCTCGTCGCGATCTCGGTCACGTTCGGCACGTTGATGGGCACCATCGACTCGTCGATCGTCAACGTCGCCACGCCGCACCTCCGCGGCTCGCTCGGCGCGACCGTCGAAGAGATCACGTGGGTCTCGACCGGTTTCATCATCGCCAACGTCATCGTGATGCCGCTCACCGCCTTCATCGGGCGGTTCTTCGGGCAGAAGCGCGTCTACTTGATCGCGCTCACGATGTTCGTCATCGGCTCCGCGCTGTGCGGCCTCGCACGCACGCTGCCGATGCTCGTCGTGTGCCGCATGTTCCAAGGACTGGGGGCCGGAGCCTTACAACCCACCGAGCAAGCGATCCTTCGGCAGACGTTTCCGCCGAAGGAACAAGGCATGGCGATGGCGCTTTTCGGCGTCGCGGTCGTCATCGGCCCCGCGTTCGGTCCGACGCTCGGCGGGTACATCGTCGACAACTACACGTGGCCGTGGATTTTCTACATCAACCTCCCCGTAGGCGCGCTCGCGATCTTCATGGTCACGTCGTTCGTGCAAGAGCCGGAGGACGTGCGCGCGCAGAACATCAAGATGGCCGAGCAACAGCGCAGACACATGGACTGGGCGGGCATCGCGCTGCTCACGGTCGGCGTGGCGACGCTTCAATACGTGCTCGAAGAAGGTCAGCGCGACGATTGGTTCGAGTCGCAGGCGATCACGATTTGCGCCGCCGTCTCGGCGATCACGATCGCCACGTTCGTCGTGCGCGAGCTCACCGCCACCGTGCCCGTCGTGAACATCTCGCTCTTCAAGGACACCGTCTTCACGTCGGGCACGCTCATCGGCTCCGTGATGTTCGCGATGCTCTTCTCGCTCACGTTCCTCTTGCCCGTGTTCATGGAGGAGCTGCTCGGGTTCACGGCGGTGCAGTCGGGCATCGCGCTCATGCCGCGCGCGCTCACGATGATGGTCGCGATGCCGATCGTCGGACGCATCTACAACAAGGTCTCGCCGCGTCTCACCGTGGCCGTCGGCGTCCTCTTGTTCTCGACCACGGCGTACATGATGAGCCATTACACGCTCGACACCACGCAGCGCGACATCGTGCTCGTCTTGATCCTGCAAGGGTGCGCGTTCGCGTGTTTGTTCATCCCGCTCACGACCGTGGCGCTCGCGTCGATCCCGCGCCACAAGTTGCCCGACGCGACGGGGCTCAATTCGCTCCTGCGCCAAATCGGCGGTTCGCTCGGCCTCGCGATTTTCGCGACGCTCATTCCGCGCTACACCGAGCACGCGATGTCGTCGATTGGCTCGCACGTCTCCATCGATCGCCCCGAGGTCGCGCAGCGGCTCGCGGGGATGACCGCGTCGTTCCAAGCGCGCGGCTACGGTCCGCAGGAAGCGGCGAGCGCCGCGCAGCGCGCGATGGGCGGGCTCGTCGCGCGGCAAGCGTCCGTGCTCGTGTTCGAGAAGCTGTTTCTCGTCGCGGGCATCGCGTTCCTTCTCGTGCTTCCCTTGTTGTTCTTCTTGAAGTCGCCGGATCACGACGAAGCGCAAGGCGCGCCGAAGATCGACGCGCACGTTGAAGTCTGACGTGCTCAGCAACGTCGGTCGCGCGCTCCGGCACCGCAACTACCGACTCTTCTTCATCGGTCAAGGAACGTCGCTCGTCGGCACGTGGATCACGCGCGTCGCGACGGCGTGGCTCGTGTTTCGCCTCACGGGCTCCGCGCTGCTGCTCGGTGTCGTCGGGTTTTCGGGGCAGCTGCCGACCTTCTTGCTCGCGCCGTTCGCGGGCGTGCTCGTCGATCGATGGAGTCGTCATCGCGTGCTCGTCGTCGCGCAGATCCTCTCGATGATCCAATCCGCGCTGCTCGCGTTCTTCGCGCTCACGAAGACGATCACCGTGTGGCACGTGCTCGCGCTCGTCGCGTTTCAAGGCCTCATCAACGCGTTCGACACGCCCGCGCGCCAGGCGTTCGTCGTCGAGATGGTCGAGACGCGCGAGGATCTGCCGAACGCCATCGCGCTCAACTCGTCGATCGTCAATCTCGCGCGCCTCGTCGGTCCGTCGATCGCCGGCGTGCTCATCGCGCTCTTCGGCGAGGGATGGTGCTTCACGATCGACGCGGTGAGCTACATCGCGGTCATCGCGTCGCTCCTCATGATGCGCATCGCGCCGCGCGCGCCGCGCCCCGCGCCCCAAAAAGTCCTGCGCGAGCTCGCCGAAGGCTTTCGTTACGTCGCGTCGCACGAGACGATTCGCGCCGTGCTCCTCATGCTCGCGCTCGCGAGCCTCGTCGGAATGCCGTACGTCGTGCTCCTGCCGGTGTTCGCGAAAAATGTTTTGCATGGCGGACCGCACACGTTCGGCGCGCTCACCGGCGCGTCCGGCGTCGGCGCGATCGGCGGCGCGCTTTGGCTCGCGTCGCGCAAGAGCGTCGCGGGGATCGACCGCGTGCTCGTCGGAGCGGGATGCGTGTTCGGCGCGAGCCTCGTCGCCTTCGGATTTTCGCCGTGGGCGTGGCTCTCGTTCGCCGCGATGGTCACGACGGGCGCGGGCATGATGATCCAAATGGCCTCGGGCAACACGCTGCTTCAGACCGTCGTCACCGAGGACAAGCGCGGCCGCGTGATGAGCTTCTACACGATGGCCTTCTTCGGGATGGTCCCCTTCGGCAGCCTCGCGGCGGGATTTCTCGCCGACCGCATCGGCGTGCAGTGGACGGTGGCGTCCGGAGGTGTGGCGACGTTGCTCGCCGTGCTCGTCTTGGGCGCTCGAGGTCTGACAATTCGCGAGCCGACGGCATGATGCGTTACGCTCGAGCAAGATGACGCGATCCGTTCACCTCGCGAGCTTGGTCGTCGGTGATTGGGTCGTCGCGCGCGCGGAGCAATCACTCGAGATCGAGTACGCGCTGTTCGTTCCGTCGGACGTGCTCCTCACGGCGAAGGCCGCGCTCGGAACGCGCGAGCGCGGTTATCTCACGACGGCGGGCATCGCGCGGACGCGCCTCGCGGACGCGGGCGTCACCACGGAGCTCGCAGACGAGGCGTTCGTCGCGCTGGGCCCGCTGCGCGCGCTCGCGCGCACGCCGAACGTCGCGCGCGTGTGCGACCGCCTCGGACCCGGCGAAGCGTTCCAAGGCGGATGGTACGACGCCGAGGAGCGCCTCTACCGCGGCGCGTGGCTCGATCTCGAGCTCGTCGCGAAGGCGTGCGCCGATCCGAACGTCGCGTTCGCGATGCAGCTCGTTCACCTCGCCTGCGTGCTCGAAGATGTCGACGCCAACGTGCCCGTTCGTTTGCTCACGAATCAAGACGACGCGCCCGCGGGCACGCGCTCGTGGCATCGCGTCGAAACGAATTTCGTCACCGAGCTCCCCGACGCGCTCCAGAGCGCGCGCCGTCCGTTCGAAACGCAGATGATCGACGCGAAGGAAATCGACGCGGACCTCGTTGCGGATCTGCACGCGCGCGCCGCGATGAGCCCGCGCG
>Ga0335078_10009131_pt1 | contig 14700 bp, 12 predicted proteins | sample Lox_Sample_32_FD_206711 | JGI IMG/M metagenome (GOLD analysis project Ga0335078, IMG submission 206711) | Soil microbial communities from Loxahatchee National Wildlife Refuge, Florida, United States - Lox_Sample_3.2 | ecosystem: Environmental > Terrestrial > Soil > Wetlands | place: USA...
GCTGTTTGCCATCGAGAGTACAGAGACTCGCTTCTGCCGTAATCTTCCGTTTTTGCCGGGAAACAACCCAGCCACGGATACGCAAGAGTTCGCCGACGGCTACATGATGCCGGAATCGCACTCTCAGTTCGCAGGTAAGCGCCTGGCAATTGGTTGCGAACACAGCTTTGGACATCGCCTCATCAAGGACGATGCTGACAATGCCCCATGGACGATTCCGCGGAACCCCTCGCACATGTTTGTCGGGGTCCACGTTGCGTTGACCGTACCGTCAACCGCCCACTCATAGTGGACCTGCAACCCTACCGGATTGTCCGAACCGCATACAAAACAGGTGGCCTGTGGCTGAGCCTGAAGCGCGTCGCTCTGTAGTAAGCTCAAGTAGTGTATCCTCCAACTCTATCTGCCAACAACGTCTCAAAACGCCGGGTGTCCGATGATTGCGTATACACTGCGTGAAACCGTTACGGTGTTAACAACAAAACTTGGCTTGCTCGATACAGTTGATAAGTGTAATATACATCTACATGCTGGTTACAACCAACAATAAATTACTCGAGGAGATGCTGTGAGAATCGCAATACCGTTGTCGGAGGGTCGACTGTGCCAACACTTTGGACATTGTGAAGAGTTTCTGTTCGTCGACGCAGATCCTTGCACAAAGAACATATCTGGGCGTCGGGTGGAGAAGGCCCCGGACCACCAGCCTGGCCTTCTGCCGGTATGGCTGAAGGAACGCGGAGCCAATGTTGTGATTGCGGGAGGAATCGGCGCGCGTGCCATCGATCTGCTCACAGCAGCCTCGGTCCAGGTGCTTGCCGGCATCTCGGCTTCCGATCCGGAGGTAATTGTCAGTGCGTTATTGAATGGGAAACTCGAGACCGGGATAACCGGGTGCGATCATTCGGGCGGAAGTTGCCAGCACTAGACTGATGTTCGCGGCTTCCGGCACTGTAATTACGAATCATCGGGGGAGCAATTCAATGCCGCATGTTGAGTGTCGTCGGCACAAGGACCAATATCCTTGCACATGTGCAATGGGACACCTCTACCGTTTCGTAGAACCAGTGCTCCTGTTGATACTCAAAGAAAAGAAGCATTCGTATGGGTATGACCTCGCTGGTGAGCTTTCCCGATATTCGTTTACTGATTCGGAAATCGAAAATGCCGTCTTGTACCGAACCCTCCGCCGGCTGGAGGCTCACGGATACGTCAATTCGCACTGGGATCTAGACGAGCCGGGCCCTGCCCGTAGAGTTTACTCGCTGACGAAGGAGGGCAATAAGCATTTACGGGAGTGGGCGCAAGTACTGGGGAAAGTGGCAAGCTCAATGTCTCGATTTGCGCACCGGGCTAATTCGGCCACAAGAGCGCCTGAAGCAGATCACCTGTAACGAAACAAGTATCTTTTGCATTTATTTAAGGCATACTGGACGAAATTCCCGACCTGTACCGCGGAAGACGGCAAGCTGTTAGAACGCTCTATTCTCTGCCTTTGCCGATCCCGCCCAAAAGGAGCGAGATGAACACACCAAAAAGAATTCTTGTTGTTGGCGGAGTAGCTGGTGGCGCCTCTTGCGCCGCACGCGCACGGAGGCTTTCCGAGGATGCTGAGATCATCGTTTTTGAGCGCGGCCCTTACGTGTCTTTTGCGAACTGCGGGTTGCCGTATTACATCGGCGACGTCATTCAGAAGGAAGACAATCTCCTGGTGGCCACGGCGGAGCTGTTCAAGAACAGGTTTAACATTGACGTCCGGAACGAGAGCGAAGTAGTCGCCATCCATCGCGAACGCCGCGAGATTCAAGTTCATAATCTCCAGACGGGAGCTTTCTACTGGGAGCGATATGATGCACTGGTGCTCGCCCCGGGAGCCGCGCCCATTCGTCCGCCTCTGCCGGGCATAGATATACCCGGGATTTTCACCCTGCGTACGATTCCAGACAGCCGCGACATAAGGCAGTGGATTGCCGAACGCGGCGCTCAGGCAGCCGTGGTCGTGGGCGCAGGCTTTATCGGCCTCGAGATGGCAGAGAACTTGGTACAGCGCGGACTGGCTGTCGCTGTGGTCGAGATGATGGATCAAGTGCTGCCGCCACTCGACCCGGAGTTAGCGGAACTTGTGCGCCAGCGTCTTGTCGACAAAGGTGTCTCTGTCCATCTCAACGATGCGGTGGCGGCGTTTGAACGTGAATCGAGCGGCAAACTTATCGTGACGACGCAATCCGGCGCGAGCATAAGAGCCGATCTCGTGGTGCTTGGGCTTGGCGTTCGTCCGGAAATCAAGCTGGCAAGACAGGCTGGACTCGCGCTGGGGGAGAAAAACGGAATCCGCGTTGACGAGAGCATGAGAACCAGTGACCCGCATATCTGGGCAGTCGGGGATGCGGTGGAAAGCCGCGATTTTGTGACCGGGGAGTGGTGTGTGGTTCCGCTGGCCGGTCCCGCCAATCGGCAAGGGCGCATAGCCGCCGATTCGATTTGCGGCCGCAGTGCCCGTTTCCGCGGTGTGCAAGCAACCGCCGTCTGCCGCATGTTCGGCCTGACGGTGGCGATGTCCGGTGCGAGCGAAAAAGCGCTCGAGCGCGGTGGAATCGCTGGTTATGACAAGGTTTACTTACACCCGAATGACCACGCGGCCTACTATCCCGGAGCCAAGCAGATTCACCTCAAGCTTCTCTTTTCCTGCGATGATGGCCGCGTCTTGGGCGCACAGGCTGTGGGAGAAGAAGGCGTCGAGAAACGAATTGATGTGATCGCGATGGCCATCCAGAAGGGTGCCACCATCTACGACCTTGAAGAAGCCGAGCTCTGCTATGCGCCGCAGTTCGGCACCGCGAAAGATCCCGTCAACTTCGCTGGCATGGTCGCTGCCAATGTTCTAAAGGGCGATGTCTCGCCAGCCTGCTGGGAACAGTTGCCCAACACGCAAGCGCTGCTGCTCGACGTGCGCGAGCCTTCCGAATTCACAGCTGGGCACATGGAAGGAGCACTGAACATTCCTTTGCCGCAGTTGCGAGCCCGGCTTGGCGAACTACCTGGCGATCGCGAGATCTGGGTATATTGTGCCGCCGGCCAGCGCTCCTACTATGCGCTGCGCATCCTTCGCCAGCACGGATATTCTTGCGTCAGGAATCTCTCAGGCGGATTCAGCACTTATAGGCAATTCCAGCCGATACTGCAGAAAGTCCAGGCGGCAGCCGGCGGAAGAGAATAAGAATGAACATGCGGTGTAACGCTGCCAGAGCACCTTCGCCGATCGGGTACGCTTCTCACTCACCTGCAAGCAAAGGTCGCCTCTAATGGCCAAGTTGTTGGGGTAGATTTTTCCCCTGGTATGTTGAAAGTTGCAAGGGAAAGACCCGGAGCTTTGCCAACGGTAGTCTACTGGAAGCCGTTGCAGGAAGTCTTCCGTTCGCGACCGGCACCTTCGACGCAGTCACCTGTTCGCACGCCTTCTATGAACTCAAGGGGGAGACACAAGAGCGAGCGTTACAGGAGATCGCTCGCGTCCTGAGGCCGAGCGGAGCTTTCCTGATGATGGAACATGATGTGCCTGCGAACCCCTTTGTGAGAGCCCTCTTTTACCTCCGCCTCACCTTTATCGGCGGGGGACGGGCTAGCATCTTCCTTCGTCACGATCAGGAGGTGTTGGAGCGGCACTTCGCAAGCGTAGGAACGCAAAATCTCGCCACGCGCAGCTGGAACTTATTAACGGATCTGTACTACAAGGCTGGGGATATCCCTTGGATTCTAAGCGCCCTTGACGCAGAAACGTGTTTTTTGGGCAGGCAGCTTTCAACAATGTTCATCTCGCGTTCGATCTCGTGTCGATAACGAAGTCTCTCCTCAAACATTATCCGTTGGGGGGGCAATATCCTGTGCCCCGTGGCACCGCCCTCATTTGTCAAGTATATTATTGCCTTTACAAGTCATTGAAAACAGCGCTGGGAAAACCTAGCAAGGGTCTCGCGGAAATTCACCGGCGAATGCGGGGCTTCCGCTTGCGAAGAACTTGCGTTACATTGTCCGCACATCATGGTGGAGCGGGATGGATGGCTAAAGGGCGCTGGATGACATAGAGGGATGGATGACATAATTGACCGCCGAGAAAATTCAAGCACACAATCCGAATCTTTTGGTGGTGGATACGCCGGGTCAACATGGATAATTTAAGCACGGCCGGGTGAGGGGCTCTAAGGCGAACCAGTGGGGCCCGAGGTTAAAGATCGCGCATATGCAATGGCAAGTCGTTCTGAAGCTTCTGGCTCTGCTGGCAGTAGCCAACGGAACGCCGGTGTTTGCCAAGGGCGTTCTGCGCGATCGTTTTGCGTTTGCGGTAGATGGCGGCGCGACTTTTTTCGATGGGCGGCGGCTCTTTGGCCCATCCAAAACGATACGCGGATTGGTTGGTTCCGCTGCGCTTACCGCGGCGTGTGCGCCGGCTTTGGGCTTACCATGGAAGGTCGGTCTTGTAGTAGGAAGCCTGGCGATGGCAGGCGACCTCTTCTCCAGTTTCCTCAAACGCCGCATGGCCCTGCCCTCGGGGGGAAAAGCGACTATACTCGATCAGGTTCCCGAATCCCTGTTCCCGCTGCTCGCCTGCCGAAATGCATTATCGCTGACAGCCGTCGATACCGTCATTACAGTTGTCCTCTTTTTTGTCATTGGAATCGCTGCTTCACGCGTGCTCTACAAACTGCATCTGCGCGAGCGTCCCTACTAGGCGAAGCGAAACTGGAGTTGTCGAGCTGCGGTGAGCGCGGCACAGATTATTTCTGAATTGCAGGTTCCAGCATCCGCACCGCGCCAGTCCTATACGCCATGCAAGTGATGCAGGGTAATTTCCGGCGGACAGTTGAAGCGCACCGTAACAATGCTCGAACCCACTCCCACCGAGGTGTAACCCGCCATCGCATGGTGGCTCCATGGGCCTGCGCTCATGCGTCTCGGAAGCACGGAATCCAGGGTGATCGGAATTGAACCGGGCAGGCATATCTGGCCGCCGTGCGTGTGCCCGCTTAACAGCAGCTTAAAACCGGCGTGGGCAGCCTGCCGGTAGATCTCCGGAGTGTGCGACAGCAAGATTGAGAACCCATCGCGGGGAATTTGCGAAGCTGCCTGCTTAATGTCATCGGCCCTGTGATAGTGGGCGTCATCAATCCCGGCCAGATAGATGCGTTGTTCGCCGCGCTTGATCGATTCCGCTTCGTTCAGCAGCATCCGTATGCCCATCTGCTCCAGCTCGGGCACCATGCGGATGGTATCGTGATTTCCCAAAACCCCGAAGACCGGACCCCGCAGCCGCGCGCGAACCTGTGCCAAGCCAGCCAGAGTTGCCGCGTAGGGTCCAAAGGTTTCTCCCCTGAAGTCTCCGGTCAGCACGCAAATGTCGTACGTCAAATCCGGCAGATACTCGATCAGGCGCCGCATCGTGCCTGGGTTCAGATCGATGTGCATGTCGCTGATGTGCAGTATGGTGAAACCTGCAAAACGCGGCGGAAGCCCCGGCAGTTTGGCTTCGTTGTGGCGCACCTCGATGCACTCCGTATTCTTGCGTCCACGCTCATATAGGCCGATGAAGTCCAATATGCAACGCAGCACAGACTGCATCGAATACCAGTTTTCCGGATGGAAAAAATTGATGCCCCGGCCAAAGATCTGCTCGTTGCTCTCCTCAATTTTGAGACGCAGCCGCGCGCGCTCGCGTCCAAGGCGCTGCTCCAGACTGGCGCAAACCTCCTCTTCGGTTTGCGCTCCTGACCACGAACTCTCCGCCACGGCGCTAACGCCTCCTCCTGTGCGCAATTGCGCTCCAGTATAACTTTTCAGCGGCCTGTCAAGTTGGTTGATATCTGCTCAACAAGTGTGACCAACATCACAGAATTAGGGTGCGCGCGACTGCGAAACTTAACTCAATCAGTAGTAGCAAGTCCGACAAGTTCAGGATTGCTCAGGTCGCGGCAGCATGATTCTCTGCATCGATGACGAGCCCAAAGGTCTTCAAGTCCGCAAGATGGTCCTGGAGCACCAGGGATACAGTGTTCTGACAGCCACCAGCGGGCGCGAGGGCCTGCGGTTGTTCGCCGCTAACCCGGTCAAAGCCGTTGTCTTGGACTACGCCATGCCGGAGATGGATGGCTGCCAAGTGGCCGCGGAGCTGAGGCGTCTTAATCCTGAAATTAAGATTCTGCTGCTCTCCGCCTACCCCGACCTTCCGCAGGAGGTCTTGGACCTGGTCGACGGACGGGTGGTGAAGGGCACGTCGCCGACCGCTTTCCTTATCGAACTTCAGCAGATTCTCGCTTGCCACAATCAGCTTTCTGCCTGATATACTGTTGCGTTGCAACATGCGAGTGAGATTCCCGGCAGGCGTGTTGTTGGCTTGCTGAGTTGGATTTGCCCTAAAGGGATCGAGCCTTCTGCTCATGGAATCGACCATTCAGCACCACTTCGCCAGCCCCCAGCCTGAGCGCTCCACTCCAACGCGCCCGCGCAGCATTCGCTTCCGCTTGGCCTGTCTGGTGCTGGCCTGCATTCTGCCTGTCTGCCTGATCGCCGGATTGCTCGTTTATTACTCGTATCAGCATAAGCGGAGTTCGCTGGAGAGGAGTGCGCTTGAGACGACGCGGGCGCTTTCAGCCGCGGTTGACCGGGAACTGGCCAGCGTACAAGGCACTCTGACGACATTGGCTACGTCGCCCTTGCTGGAGGCGGGCAATCTGTATGCGTTCCATCGTCAGATTCAGGCAGTCTTGCGTCAGTATCCCGGTTCTCGAATCGTACTCGCGGACTCTACCGGACAGCAGCTTGTTAACTCGCTCATACCATTTGGTCAGCCATTGCCAAAACGGAATAATCCGGATGGAGTTCATGAAGTGTTTGCAACCGGCAGGCCGGTTATTAGCAACCTCATCAAAGGGGCGATCACAGGAACGCCACGGTTGACCGTTGAAGTGCCGGTATTTCGCGAAGAGCGAGTCATCTACGATCTGTCCCTTTCGATACCCGCTGAGCAGCTATCGGCCATGACTCCGCAACAGTCCATTCCGCCGGGCTGGACGCTCGCCGTCATGGACCGCAACTCAGTGCTAGTGGTCCGAAGTCGTTTAGCTGAGCGTTATGTCGGGGAGCCGAGCAGTCCGCCGCTTGCCAAGCGAGCGAGCGAAATTGCTGAGGGCTCTGTTGAATACGTCGGTAAGGAAGGAAAAGAGTTACTGACCGTATTCAGCCGGTCTGCGGCGACTGGCTGGGTAACTGCTATTGCGATCCCAAAGGCTGAATTCTCAGCCGCAGTATGGCAGTCGCTGAAGTGGGCAATTTGCGGGCTTGCTTTGATTCTGTTCATTGGTATCGGCACGGCGCTGTATTTCGCAGGTCGCATTGCCGGATCAATCGAGGCTTTGATTGTTCCCGCGTTGGCGGTCGGAAGCGGGGAGCCGGTGAGGGTGGACCAGCTCGACCTGGCAGAGACAGTCAAGGTCGGTCAAGCGCTGGCAAAAGCATCCGATCGGTTGCAGCAGCACGCAGTCGAGCAAAGACGGGCCGAGGCCGAACTGAAGCAACATCGAGACCAACTTGAGGAATTGGTCAAGCAGCGGACGAACCAGTTAGAGGCCGCGAATGCGCAGCTTCAGGTCGACATCGCTGAGCGCAAGCGGGCGGAAGAGACGGCGCGCCAGCTTGCCGCCATCGTTGAGTTTTCCGATGAGGCCATCATTGGCAAAACGCTCGACGGCACCATCACCAGTTGGAACCGCGGAGCACAGCAGCTATATGGGTACACGGCCCAGGAAGTTTTAGGCCGTCGAATCTCGCTGCTGGTGCCGTCTGGCGAAACCGATGAGATACCTCCCTTACTGGAGCGACTCCGCAACGGCGAGGCTATCGAGCTGTACGAATCCCTAAGGCAGCGCAAGGACGGCACGCTCGTTCCGGTGCTTCTGAAGATCTCGCCCCTGAAAGATTCCAGCGGTGCGATTATCGGAGCCTCCAGCTCGGCGCTCGACATCACCGCGCGCAAGCGGGCCGAAGAAGCGCTGCGGCAGAGCCTCGAACGGCTGGAGAGGGTGATGGAAATCGAGACCGTCGGCGTGATGTTCTGGGATCTGAACACGGGCTGCATGGTTGACGCTAACGACACGTTTCTCAAACTGATGGGCTACAGCCGCAGCCAAGTGGAGGCGCGCGAACTCACCTGGCAAAAGCTCACCCCGCCGGAGTACATAGACGTGAGCCGCGCGGAGGTAGAGAAATTCCTGGCGACTGGACGCGTCGGTCCTTACGAGAAGGAATATTTCCGCAAGGACGGCACGCGGCGGTGGCTCCTCTTCGCCGGCAGCTCGCTCGGCAACAACCAGTGCGTGGAGTTCTGTGTGGACATTGCCGACCGGAAGAAGATGGAACAGGCGCTGCAAGAGAGCGAAAGTCAGTTCCGCACCCTGGCCAATGCCATCCCGCAGTTGTGCTGGACCGCCAATGCCGATGGCTGGATCTTCTGGTACAACACACGGTGGTACGAGCATACCGGCACCACGCCAGAACAAATGGAAGGCTGGGGCTGGCAGTCGGTTCATAACCCCGAGACACTTCCGAGGGTAATGGAAGAGTGGCAAACTTCAATCGCCACGGGGCAGCCGTTCGACATGGTTTTCCCGTTGCGTGGCGCTGACGGTGTATTTCGTCCGTTCTTGACGCGGGTGATGCCGCTCAAAGACGCCAACGGGAAGGTCGTCCGCTGGTTTGGTACCAATACGGATGTAACTGAGCTGCGTAATGCACAAGAAGCCCTTCGCGCCAGCGAGGAGCGTTGGGCCACAACTTTGCAAAGCATCGGCGACGCCGTCATTTCCACCTGCGCGGAAGGCAAGATCATCTTCATGAATGAGGTCGCGCAGAAGCTGACGGGCTGGTCATTATCCGAGGCCAAAGGCAGACACCTGGATGAGGTGTTCAACATTGTCCAGGAGGTCACGCGCATCAAACCCGAGAGCCCGGTCTCCAATGTGGTCCGCGCGGGCCTGGTGGTTGGTCTAGCGAACCACACGCTGCTGGTGAGGCGTGACGGCACGGAAATTCCCATCGAAGACAGCGGCGCTCCCATCCGCAATCGCGAGGGCCAGATCGAAGGCGTGGTGCTGGTCTTTCACGATGTTTCCGAACAGCGGAAGATGCAACAGGCAGTGCGAAACAGCGATCGGCTGGCAACCACGGGACGGCTCGCCGCGACCATCGCGCATGAAATCCACAATCCTCTCGATACCGTTGGCAACCTGCTTTTCCTGGTGCAGCAGCGCACCCAGGAAGCGCAGACACGCGAACACGTTTCCCTGGCATCGGAGGAGCTGGCACGCGTCACCAAAATGACGCAACAGATGCTCACCTTCCAGCGTGAATCGGCCAAGCCGGTGCCGGTGCGAATCGAAGAGGTTATCGAGAGCGTCCTCGGGCTTTACCAAAGAAAGATCGAGTCCGCAGCCATCCGGATCGAAACCGAGATTGATGTACCGCAGCCCATGCTCGCCCAACCCGGGGAGCTTCGCCAGGTGTTCGCCAATCTGCTAGGCAATGCCATCGAGGCGGTCGGGCGCGATCACGGCAGGATTCGCCTGCGGGCGGGCGTCGTGCGCGACTGGCGCAATGGCTGCTCCGGCGTGCGGGTGATGATCGCCGACAATGGGCGCGGCATTCCAGCCGAACTCCGCGAAAAAATCTTCGATCCGTTCTTTACCACTAAAGGCGAGAGTGGGACTGGCCTTGGACTCTGGATCACCGCCGACCTTATCAGGAAGTACGGAGGGACCATGAGGCTGCGCAGCATAACCCAGCCAAGCCGCTGCGGGACGTGTTTCTCCGTGTTCTTCCCATCGGGGAAGAGCACCGGTTAATCGTGGTTCTGCCCCAACACGCGCAAATACGGCGCGCATCGGGGACCCCAGCCTCAAGCCGCCATCGATCGCGGCCAATGGCCCGTTGGACTAATACGCCGTGGCACCTGCTTACGCTTTTGCAGCCCGGGCCTCATGCACAATGGAGACGTACTGTTTGGCGAGCTCCGTGATCTCCCGCGTATTGCCCGATTTCAGCGCGGAAGCCAGAATTAGTTCCCCGCCGACCCCGACAGCCGCCGAGCCGGCCTGAATGAACTCCGCCGCCGTATTCAGGTTGACGCCACCGGTCGGAATCATGGGGATGTCCGGTAGGGGACCTTTGAGTGCCTTGATGTACTTCGCTCCGCCGACATTACCGCAGGGAAAAATCTTCACCAGATCCGACCCGGCATTCCAAGCGGTGATCACCTCGGTTGGAGTCAATGCTCCAGCCGTGATCAGCACATTTCGAGCGTTGGCAAATTTCACCGTCTCCAGGTCGAACCCTGGGCTCACCAGGAACTGCGCTCCCGCATCCAGGCACCGCCGGGCGCTATCGGCATTCAGCACCGTTCCAGCTCCTATCAGGACTGAGTTCCCCATCGACTTGGCGAGCTGCGCGATCACCTCGATCGCGCCAGGAACCGTCATCGTGACTTCGACGACGGAAATGCCGCCCGCACAGACCGCTTCGGCCGCGGCTATCGCCTGAGCCGGCGATGAGGCACGCACCACCGGCACTACGCCGATATCAACAATTCTCTTCGCTATTTCCGCCTTGTTCATTTGCCGTTCTTCCCTTTCATTTTGCTGAGGCACAACTGTAGAACAGGTGCGGCCGGAGCGATCAACACCGGCGAAAACTAATCGCTCGCATGGCTGTCGCTAGCGCGCAATACGCGCACCTACTCCGCGCATGACTTGGGTTACTTCTTTCAAAGTCGCCATCGTCGTGTCGCCTGGCGTAGTCATGGCTAGTGCGCCGTGAGCCGCTCCGCACTCGACCGCCCACTGCGGCCCTTGACCGGACAAGAATCCGTAGATCAGTCCGGAAGCAAATGAATCGCCGCCGCCAACGCGGTCATAGATTTCCAGGTCCTGGCGCGTCGTCGCTTCATAGAAGAGTCCGTCCGCGTAACAGATTGCACCCCAATCGTTTCGGCTGGCCGTCTTGGCCTTGCGCAGCGTCGTCGCCACCACGCTGAATGGAAACTGCTTGACCACTTGTTCGATCATTTTCTTGAACGATTCAACTTGAACGTTGGAGATGTGCTCGTCCATTCCCGGCACTTCAAAGCCAAGCGCCGCGGAGAAGTCTTCTTCGTTGCCCAGCATCACGTCGACCAGCGGGGCCAACTCGCGATTCACCTGCTGCGCCCGTTTTTTGCCGCCTACGGCCTTCCAGAGCGACTCGCGGTAATTCAAATCGTAGGAGACAATAACCCCATGCCGGCGTGCAGCCTGCATCGCCTCCACCGCCACCGCCGGCGTTGTCTCGGAAAGAGCGGCGAAGATGCCGCCGGTATGAAACCAGCGAGCTCCGCTCTTGCCGAAGATCTCGTTCCAATCGATGTCACCGGCCTTGAGCTGCGAAACCGCCGTATGGCCGCGGTCAGAGCAGCCTAGCGCAGCGCGCACGCCGAATCCTCGTTCCGTGAAGTTCAAGCCGTTGCGCACCGCGCGTCCTACGCCGTCGAACTCCACCCAACGCACCAACGATTGGTCGACACCGCCCTGGTAGATCAAGTCTTGCAGCAACTGCCCGACCGGATTGTTGGCAAAGGCGGTCACGATCGCTGTATCGAGACCGAAGCAGCGCTTCAGCCCGCGTGCGACGTTGTACTCGCCGCCTCCTTCGTAGACATCAAACGAACGTGTGGTCCAAATGCGTTTGTCGACGGGATCGAAGCGCAACATCACTTCGCCCAGTGCTACCGCGTCCCAGCGACAATCTTTTTTTTCACGTATTTTTAGCGCCATTAGCTCACCTCGCCGCAGCCATTAACTCGGTGATGAAGCCGCCGCCGATCCGGCCGACGTTCACGCTTTTTACTTATCTCGCTCGCCTTCTTGGTGTCTATGCACGTCCATTGGCAAGGTTTTATGTCCGATAATGCCCGCGTACCACATTACGAGACGTCGTTTCTCGACGAATTTGCGGCAAAGAAAACTTGGATTCGATGCCCCAAGTTTCGCGCGCCACAAATTCTTCTGACCGCTGCCTCTGGTATGGACACACCTAATGCCCGGAACGATCGTTTTTCCGTGATCTGAAAGTGCGGAGGTATTTTTGTTCACCGAACCCTCAAAGTCAAGGCAAAACCGCCAGTGGAGCGTGGTGGTAGTTCACGCCGATGGCGCGGTCGGTTGCGACAAGAGGCCTACCGTGAACTGTGCGCGTGTTGGCCTTACTTTCCCATTTCCTCGAGAAATTTTTCGACCTCGATGGCAGCCATGCAGCCTGTTCCAGCGGCGGAAATGGCCTGTCGATAGCGTCGGTCGGCCACGTCTCCGCAGGCGTAAACGCCGGGGACGGCGGTGAACACGTAATCGCGAGTCTTGAGATAGCCGTCGGCATCCGTTTCCAGTTGACCGTTAAACATTGCTGCGTTAGGTATGTGACCGATTCCGAGAAAGAGCGCACTGGTGGGAAAGTCGCACTGCTTGCCGGTCCTCAGATTGCGCAGCTTCAGGCCGGTAACTTCTTTGCTTGAAACGTCGTAAACATCTTCGACGACGGTATCGGTGAGGAAGTTAATCTTCTCGTGTTTGCGGGCGCGGTCGAGCATGATCTTCGAAGCGCGGAAGTGATCGCGGCGATGAATGACAGTGACTTTGGTAGCGAAGCGCGTCAGGAACAGCGCTTCTTCCATCGCTGAATCGCCGCCGCCGACAACCACGATCTCCTTGCCGCTGAAAAAGAACCCGTCGCAGGTAGCGCAGGATGAGACGCCGTGACCAATCAGGGCCTGCTCGTTCGGCAAGCCCAGCCAACGCGCGCTGGCGCCGCTGGCCACAATTAGCGAACGCGTCCTGATCTTGGCGGAATTGGCCTGGAGAACAAACGGTCGTCGGCTGAGGTCAGCCGCCGCGACGTGAACCGTGTGAAACTCCGCGCCGAAACGGGCCGCCTGCTTGCGCATGTTCTCAATCAGCTCCGGTCCCTGTATACCCTCCGGAAACCCGGGAAAGTTTTCGACCAGGGTGGTCAGCGACAGCTGGCCGCCCGGTTCGTGTCCCTCGAGTACCAGCGGCTTGAGGTTGGCGCGGGCGGCGTAAATGGCAGCGGTAAGCCCGGCGCAGCCCGAGCCCATGATGACCGTATCGCGGATTTCTTCTCTCATATCTTCTATTTCCATCTATCAAGAGCGAGATACATGGATTTTGGATTCATCACTTTTTAACGGCACGACCATGGTTCGTTCCAGCGCCCGCACCCGACCTCGACATCCTGGCAAGTTCCGATGGGATGACCGACGATACATGCAGCGCCGAACGATAGCTTGCCAGTAATTCCGTAGCTTGAGCAAAGAGTGATTCGAATTGCGATTGGTCCGAGCCTGGGCAGCGAGCCAAAACAATCGACGAACTTCCGAAGCGCTCCAGCCGGATGCGCTCGGCCGGCGTATTCACGCGTGCTACCTGCGCCGGGGCAGCTGGGCTGCTGACGGAATCGGAGATGGAAACTTGAATTATGTCTTTGACCTCGCGCGCGCGAAAGCTGAGCGTTTCGACCACGCTACCCTGGTTGGTGCTGAATGAATACTGCGCGCTGACGAAAGCCGATGACGCTGGAAAATCTTTTCGGATTCGAACCCAATCAGAGGCGCCGCCCTCCGCAGAGGAAAGCTCTGCGTTCTGCATGAGCAAGTCAGAGCCGCTCAAGGTTGAGCGCCCGCGCGCCACTTCGAAGTCCGAGGCGAATTTGGGATGGGCCGGGACTTGCTCCAACGCCGCCGCTATCCGCTGCCGGTCCTCCACGCTTGGCGAGCACACGTTCAGGTAATTGACCCGTACTTTCGGCCCAGCGGGGCCTGGCGGCTGCTGGGCCAGTACGCCCGGACTGGCGGCCAACGAGAACACGATAACGCCGTGGATAAGGAAAAATTTGCGCACGGCGTGATTGTACAACACCCCGAACGCTTACACTCGTTCAAGCTGGGCGGTGAAGTGGCGCAAGAACGGCGGCTCGTAGGTCAGCTTGTAACCTCGAATCCAATCGCGCCGCTCCCAAACTTCCAAAATCACCTCGATGACGTAATCGACATGGCTCTGCGTGTAGGTGCGCCGCGGAATCGCCAGCCGCACCAAATCCATCTTCGCGGCTGCGCCGAACATGAGCGTACCGATCTCGACGGAGCGAATTCCGCCTTCCAGGTAAAGCTCGCAGGCCAGCGCCACACCTGGGAACTGCTCCAAGGGAATATGCGGCACAAAGGCGCGCGCATCCAGGTAGACAGCGTGTCCGCCGGGAGGCGTGACGATGGGCACGCCCTGCTGCGCTATGTGATTTCCCAGGTAGGCAGTCGAGGCGATGCGATATTTCAGGTAATCCTCCTGCAACGCTTCCTGCAAGCCGACGGCAATCGCCTCCAGGTCACGTCCGGCCAGTCCGCCGTAGGTCGGATAGCCCTCGGTGAGAATCAGCAAATCTTTTTCCTGCTGTGCAAGCAGATCATCATTGGTGCAGAGAAAGCCGCCGATGTTGGCCATGCCGTCTTTTTTCGCCGACATGGTGCAGCCGTCGCCGAGAGAAAACATCTCCTGAGCGATCTGCTTCGGAGTTTTGCATTCGTAACCTTTCTCCCGCAATTTGATGAAATAGGCGTTC
>Ga0335078_10009132_pt1 | contig 14698 bp, 13 predicted proteins | sample Lox_Sample_32_FD_206711 | JGI IMG/M metagenome (GOLD analysis project Ga0335078, IMG submission 206711) | Soil microbial communities from Loxahatchee National Wildlife Refuge, Florida, United States - Lox_Sample_3.2 | ecosystem: Environmental > Terrestrial > Soil > Wetlands | place: USA...
GGTCCCCTGGGATCTCGGTGATGTCGTGCAGCTTCTGGCCGCTGCCCGGGTCAAGGCACTGCGCGCATGGGCAGTTGTCCCGCAGCCAGACTGCGGGGAACCGCAGCAGGCGCGCGCCGACAGCCAGCTCAAGCTCCCCGTCGCGACAGCTCGCCACCCGCGCCTCCGGTCCTTTGCCGCGCCGCGGCGCGGCAAGTTGGCTATACATGTTCGCGGATGACTATAGTAGTTGCCGTGGCCTGGACACAACGGATCGTGGTGGTCGGCGGGGGTGTGCTCGGCACGATGCACGCCGTGATGGCGCGCCGGCGCGGCTTCGAGGTCGTGCAGCTTGAGCGGGAAGCCGAGGCCCGCGGGGCGAGCGTCAGGAACTTCGGCCTCGTCTGGGTCAGCGGCCGCAGGCCCGGAGCGGAACTCGCGCTGGCGCTGCGCGCGCGCGAACTGTGGGAAGAGCTGGGCGTCCGGGTGCCAGGGCTCGGCTTCCGCCCCACAGGCTCGCTTACCATCGCCGCCGAGGACGCGGAGCTGCGCCTGCTCAAGGAGGCGGCCGGGCTGCCAGACGCGGACCGGCGGGATTTTGAACTGCTCGACCCCGACGGCGTGCGTGCCGTCAACCCCGCCCTGCGCGGCGAGTTCGCCGGCGGCCTGCTGTGCCGGGCCGACGCGATCGTCGAGCCGCGCAAGGTCCTGCCCGAGCTGCGCGGCTACCTCGCAGGCGAAGGGTACGAATGGCTGCCCGGGCGCGAGGCGACCGAGATCGCGCCCAACGCCGTGCGCGATCACACCGGCGCCTGGCACCAGTGCGACCTGGTGATCCTGTGCCCGGGCGCCGCCTTCACCGGGGTCGTCGGCCGGTACCTGCCCTACCTCGCGCGCGACGGGGTGCGCCGGGTGCGGCTGCAGATGATGCAGACCGCGCCGATGGCGCGGCGGCTCACCACGTCGGTAGCCGACGGCGACTCACTGCGCTACTACCCCGCCTACGACCTGCCGGGGCGCGGCCAGCTCGGGCCGCAGTCCGGCGTGGCGGCGCGCACCAGGGCGCAACTGCTGCTCGTGCAGCGGGCCGACGGCGCGCTGACCATCGGCGACACCCACGAATACGGCGAGCCGTTGGCGTTCGACCTGGACTCCGACGCCTACGACCACCTGGCCGCCAGGGCGCAGGCGCTGCTCGGCGCGCCGATCCCGCGCGTGCAGCGCCGCTGGGCCGGGGTCTACAGCGAGGTCACCCTCGGCCAGGCGCTGTATCACCGATCCGAGGTCGAGCCCGGAGTCGTCCTGGTCACCGGGCCGGGCGGCCGCGGCATGACTTGTTCGCCGGCTATCGCGGAGGAGACGTTCAGATGAGCCGCATCACGGTTGCCTGCCTGGACATGGCGGGTACCACGGTCCGGGACGACGGCACGGTGATGGAGTCGTTCACCTCGGCCATCGTCGCGCAGAACCTGCCGGTGAAGGCGTTCAACGCGGCGATGCGGGATGTGCGGTCGACCATGGGCCAGTCCAAGATCGAGGTGTTCCGGCGGATTCTCGGCGACGAAGAGGCCGCGCAGTGGGCCAACAAGACCTTCGAGAACCACTACGCGGCGGCCGTGGCCGCCGGCGGGGTCGAGCCGATGCCCGGCGCGGCGGACACGATCACCGCCCTGCGCGGGGCCGGCGTCCGGGTCTGCCTGGCCACCGGCTTCTCCCCCGCGACCAGGGACGCCATCATCGACAAGCTCGGCTGGGGGTCCCTGATCGACCTGGCGCTGTCCCCCGCCGACGCCGGCCGCGGCCGTCCCTGGCCGGACCTGCCGCTGACCGCGCTGCTTCGGCTGCGCGGCGGGGCGGTCAGTGAGCTCGCGGTGGCCGGCGACACCACGAGCGACGTCGAATCCGGGCTGCGCGCCGGGGCCGCGGTGGTAGCGGGCGTGCTGACGGGCGCGAGCACCCGCGCGGACCTCGAGCAGGCTGGCGCGCCGCTGGTGCTCGGCTCCATCGCCGACCTGCTCCCCCACGTCCTCGGGTGACGGCAGGCTGGGGGCTGCGGGACCTGGCCCGATTTATGGCCTGGTGGCCTGAGCTGCGGCTAAGATGCGCTCAGCGACGTACCTCCGCTCCTGTGGCGGAAGCAGAGCGTCATAACCCGTGGGTAAGGCCATGACGAGTCAGCAGGGCGGATCGCAGGTGAACGTGCCGGCTGGAATCCGGGACGTGGCGCGGCTGGCCGGCGTCTCAGTCGCCTCTGTGAGCTTCGCGCTGAACGGCCAGCCTGGCGTCGCCGAGGAGACCAAGCGGCGGATCCTCGCGGTCGCGGCGGAACTCGGCTACCGGGCAAACCCGCAGGCCCAGGCGCTGCGGCGCGGTCGCACCACCACCTACGGCCTGGTGATCCGCAACTTCAGCAACCCGTTCTTCCTCGAGGTGCTCAGCGGGGCCGAACAGGCGGCCAGCGAGGCCGGGGCGACGTTGCTGCTGCTTGACTCGCATTACTCGGTCGACCGCGAGCGCATGCACGTGCGGGAGATGGCCGCACAGCGCCTCGCCGGGCTCGCCATTGCCCCGGTCGGCAGGGGCGAGTCTGTGCGACTCTGGCAGGAGCTGCGGCCGGGCACCCCGGTGGTAGCGCTGAACGCCTCGGTTCAGGGCATCTCAGGCGTGTCGCGGGTGTACCCGGACAATGCGGTCGGCGTCGACCTGGCCATGCGCCGCCTGGCCGACCTCGGTCACTCCAGCGTCGCCTTTCTCTCAGCGCCACGCGGCCTGGTGGCGGACCCGGACCGGCTCCGCCATTTCCGGCGCCTCGCCCGCGAACTCGGCGTCCGGCCGGACGTTATGCACTCCCCGCTGACGATCACCGACGTGCGCAAGGCGGCCGGGATGCTGCTGGCCCGACGGGACGCGGCCACGGCGATCATCACCAACTCCGACTACACCGCGCTCGGCGTCTACCAGACCGCTCGTGACCTGTCGCTTCGGATCGGGCCCGATGTCTCGGTCATCGGGCACGACGACCTGCCCACCTCCGAGCTGCTTGACCCGCCGCTGGCCACCATCCGGCTGGACGGCAGGGAAATGGGCAGGGCGCTGATGGCACGGCTGCTGGACTGGAACCCGCCCAGCGACTATGTCGCACCGGTGGAACTCGTCGAACGCGCCTCCCTGCGGGCACCGGAAATTCCTGTTAACCAGGTGTTTACCTCGCTAACTGCGGCAAGTCGATAACGGTCCTTGACACCGTCACGCGGGGTGTGTGAGCATGACGAGCGCTAAACGTTTTAGACGCGTTTATCCTGCACACTCAGCTGGGGGCGAGGGGGGTCGGCTGACCACCTCGGCGTCGTCCGGGGGGACCTCTGGGCGACCACGATCCGCTTCGGAACCGGGGACGCTTTCAGGAGGTACTGGTGAGATCGCCATATAAATTCGCGCTGGCCGGATTCGCGGCCGCCGCGCTGCTCGTGGCCGGATGTTCGAGTTCGTCGTCGGGTTCATCGTCGGGTGCCGCCGCGGTCAACTGGGCCACGGAAAGCTCGGCCGCCGGCGGGGGCGGCATGACCGCGCTGATCGCCGCGGCAAAGGCGGAGGGCACGCTCAACGTCATCGCGCTTCCCCCGACCTGGGCAAACTACGGCACCATCATCAGCACCTTCGAGAAGAAGTACGGGATCAAAATCAACTCGGCCCTGCCTGACGGCTCCAGCCAGCAGGAGGTCGACGCGATCAAGTCGGAGAACGGCTCGCCCAAGGCGCCCGACGTGGTGGACGTCGGCCTGGCCGTCGCCGCGGCCAACACCAGCCTGTTCGCGCCGTACGAGGTCAGCACCTGGTCCGCCATCCCGGCCGCGCAGAAGGAGTCGACCGGCCTGTGGTACGAGGACTACGGCGGCTACATGGCGGTCGGATACTCCAGCAAGTTCGGCACGATCACTTCGCTGAACCAGCTGCTCAGCCCGCAGTTCAAGAACGATGTCGCGCTCAACGGCAACCCGACCTCGGCCAACGCGGCGCTGAATGGCGTCATGATGGCGAGCCTCGCCAATGGCGGGTCGGTAAGCAACATCGGCCCCGGCGTCGACTTCTTCGCCAAGCTCAAGAAGGCGGGCAACTTCTCCCCCATCCAGGCGACCGGCGCCTCGATCAAGGCTGGCACGACCCCGGTCGTGTTCGACTGGGACTACCTCAACCTCGCGAGCTACGTAGGTGTGTCGAACTGGAAGGTGTTCATCCCGCAGAACGCCGTGCTCGGCGGCTTCTACGCGCAGGCCATCAACAAGAACGCGCCGCATCCGGCGGCCGCGCGGCTGTGGGAAGAATTCCTGTACTCCCAGGCCGCGGACGGCGGGCAGAACCTCTGGCTCGAGGGCGGCGCCCGGCCGGTGGAGCAGCCCACCATGACAAGTAACGGCACCATCAACACCGCGGCGGCATCGAAGCTGCCGGCCGTCACCGGCACGCCGGTGTTCCTCAGCCCAGCCCAGAGCACCACCGCCGCCACTTACCTGGCGACGAACTGGGCGAAGGCTGTGAGCTAGCGAGGACAGGTGGCTGTCGCTGCGACAGGTACCGGCGCCCGGCCCGCGCGGGCCGGGCGCCGGCTGTCGGTTCCCAACTGGATCGGTACCGTCCCGTTCTTCGGCTACGTCGCGATCTTCCTGCTGTGGCCGACCGGGATCGTGGTGTACGACGCGTTCAAGAACCCGGCAGGCAACTTCACCCTGTCCGGCCTCACCGCGCTTGGCAACTCGCAGGTGCGCGGCTACTTCATCGGGTCGTTCAAGCTGTCGCTGATCTCTGCGGTTATCGGTGCCGTGTTCGGCGCGATCCTGGCCTACGCCATAGCGGCAGGGAACCCCGATGGCATGATCCGAAGACTCTACCTATCCGTCTCCGGCGTCCTCGCCCAGTTCGGCGGGGTGACGCTGGCTTTCGCGTTCCTGGTTCTCATCGGCCCGGTCGGCCTGCTGTTCCACGCCGGCTGGTACTTCAACTTCCCTTGGGGCATCACGCTGATCTACGCCTACTTCCAGATCCCGCTGATGGTGCTGGTCTTCCTGCCCGCCATCGACGGGCTGAAAGTGCAGTGGCGGGAGGCATCGGAGAGCCTGGGCTCGTCGACCTGGCAGTACTGGCGGTACGTCGGCGCCCCGCTGCTGATGCCCGCCTTCCTCGGCGCGCTGCTGCTGCTGTTCGCCAACGCCCTGTCGGCCTACGCCACCATCCAGGCCTGGGAGGATCAGGTACCTTACACGGTCCCGCAGCAGATCTACAACTCAATGTCCAGCGAGGTGGGGCTTGCCAACATCAATTACGCCGATGTGCTCGCGCTGGGCATGGTGGTGCTCGTCGCCATCGTCATGACCGGGTATGCGTTGCTGCAGCGGCGGGCGGCGCGATGGCTGCGATAACCTCAATCGGCGAGACACCGATGGCCGCGCCGGCCAAGCGCCCGGTCGGCATGCAGGCCCGGCGGCGCAGGCGGCTGAACCTGTTCCGCTATGTCGTCTTCACCGTGTTCGGGCTGTTCATCGTGCTGCCGCTGCTGGCGATGGCCCGGTTCTCGCTGGAGGGGGCCAAGCTCGGCACCTGGTCGTTCACGGCGTACCGCCAGATTGCCTCCTACAACAGCAGCGAGGGGATCCCCCCGCTGATCAGCGCGGTGGAGATCACGCTGGAGCTCGCCGTCATCACCAGCAGCGTCATGCTGGTGCTGGTGGTGCCTACCATGATCTGGATCAGGCTGCGGGTGCAGTGGCTGGCGCGCACCATGGAATTCCTATCCCTGCTGCCGCTCACGATTCCGCCGATCGTGCTCGTGGTCGGCCTCGGCCCGATCTACGACAAGATCCAGCACCTCAGCCTGTCCGCGCTCATGCTGTTCTGGGTCTACGTGATCCTTGCTCTGCCGTACGCCTACCGAGCACTGGCGGCTGGCCTGAGTTCGATCGACGCCACCACGCTGTCCGAGGCCGCGCGCAGCCTCGGCGCGAGCTGGTTCAGCGTCATCGTCCGGGTGATCGTGCCGAACATGTGGGACGCGATCCTGAACGCCCTGCTGCTGACCTGTGCCCTGGTGCTCGGCGAGTTCACCATCGCGTTCTTCCTGCTGTACGTCAACCTGCAGGTGGAGCTGTACTCCATCAGCCGGAACACGCCGGATGCCGGGGTGATCTTCTCCACGTCATTCGCCGCGCTGTTGTTCACCTTCGTGCTGCTGCTGATCCTGTCCTTTGCTCGCCGCCGGCGTCGCGGCCTCCCCCGGGGATGAGGTACCGCTCGTGACTTCACCAACGACAAGCAGGCGGGGCGAGGCGGTCCGAAGCGCCGTCGAGGTCCAGATGGAGGGACTGAGCCGCCACTACGGCGCGGTAGTCGCGCTCGACCACCTCGACCTGACCGTGCGGCCCGGCGAGCTTGTCGCGCTGCTCGGCCCCTCGGGCTGCGGCAAGACCACCACGCTGCGCCTGCTTGCCGGGCTAGAGGACACCGACACCGGCTCCATCACCGTCGGCGGCAGGGACATCACCCGGCTGCCTGCCAGCAGGCGCGACATGGGCATGGTATTCCAGGCCTACTCGCTGTTCCCGCACATGACCGTGCGGCAGAACGTGGCCTTCGGGCTGCGGCTGCGCCGGGTCGGCGCGGCCGACCGCGACAAGCGCGCGCTGGAGATGCTGGAGCTTGTCGGGCTGTCCGCGCAGGCGGGCAGGTACCCGAACCAGCTCTCCGGCGGGCAGCAGCAGCGGGTCGCGCTTGCCCGCGCGCTGGCCATCGAGCCGCAGGTGCTGCTGCTTGACGAGCCGCTGTCCGCGCTGGACGCCAAGGTGCGCGCGCAGCTACGGGACCAGATCCGCCGGATCCAGCTCGAGGTCGGCATCACCACGTTGTTCGTCACCCACGACCAGGAGGAGGCGCTGGCCATCGCGGACCGGGTCGGCGTGATGAAGGACGGCCGCCTGGAGCAGCTTGCGCCGCCCACCGAGGTCTACTCGCGCCCGGCGACGTCCTTCGTGGCTGAGTTCGTCGGCCTCACCAACCGGCTGGACGGCGACGTCTCCGGCGGCCAGGTCGCGGTCCGCGGCTGCACGCTGCCGCTGATGGAGCAGAACGTGCCGGATGGCCGGGTGGTCGCGCTTGTCCGGCCGGAAGCGGTCACGATGGCGTCGCATACCTCGGAGGAGTCCGGCCCGCTGGTCGGCACCGTGATCGCCGCGACCTTCCTCGGCGCGACCAGCCGGGTTACCGTCGACCTTGGTGACACTACTGTGATGGCGCAGCTCGCGACCTCGGACGCGGCCACGCTTAGCGCGGGCAGCCGGGTCGCGCTCACGATCCGGCCTGACCCAGTGCTCGTGTCGACCAGCTCGGGACCCGATGCCTCGGAGGCCGGGGAAGAGGCGTGAGCAGCAGCCACCCGCCGCTGACCACGGATCGCCGGCTCGCTCGCGGGCCGGTGCTCAGGCACGGGCACTCGGCCCCCTACCACGCGATCGAGATCGGCGCGGGCGAGCCGCACCTCATCAGGGACGACCTCGGCACCGAAGCTCTGGAGCCCGCCCGCGCAGGCCGCGCGCTGCTCGCCCTGGTGCACATCACCGACCTCCAGCTCGCCGACGTACAGTCGCCGACTCGGTTCGAGTTCCTCAACGCCGGCTTCGCCGACCCCAGGTACGCCGCGATCATCCCCGTCCAGCGGCCGCAGGAAGCGCTCACCGCCCACGCCATCGACGCCACCCTCCGCACGCTCGGCCGCGCGGTTGGCCCGGCCACTGGCGTGCCGTTGCAGCTGGCCGTGACCACGGGCGACGCGATCGACAACGCCCAGTGGAACGAGCTGCAGGCGTTCCTGGCCCTGTTCGACGGCGGCCTTGTCAACGCGGATTCCGGCGGCCCCGACTACGAGGGCGTGCAGTCGGTCCGCTGGCCTGGCGACATCTTCTGGCGGCCGGACGGCGCCGGTCCCAACGGACCGGACTTCTTCAGGCGCGAGTACGGGTTCCCGCACCACCCTGGCCTGCTCCAGCGCGCGCTGCGCGAGTTCCCCGCAGCCGGCCTGAGCCTGCCGTGGCTGTCCTGCTTCGGCAATCACGAGGCCCTCAACCAGGGAGTCGGCACCCAGACCCCGGGCCTGGCCGCAGCGCTGACCGGCGGCAGGAAGCCGACGGGGCTGCCAGAAGACTTCGACCATGACCAAGCACTCGACCTGTTCGCCTCGCGTCCTGAGGCGTTCATGGCCGGGCCGCTCCGGCAGGTCACGCCCGATCCCTTCCGCAGGCCGATCACCAGGCGGGACTTCGTCGACGCTCACCTGCGGGCCGGGTCACGGCCATTCGGGCACGGCTTCACCGAACGCAATCGGCTGGACGGCACCGCCTACTACGTCTACGACACCCCGGCGGTGCGGTTCATCGCGCTTGACACCAACTGCCTGGCCGGAGGTGCCGCTGGGTGCCTGGACCGCGAGCAGGCCCGCTGGCTGCAGACGCGGCTGCGCGAGGTGCATTCGGCCTACCGAGGCCCGGACGGGACCACGGTCCGCACCGGCCACGACGACCGGGTCGTGATCCTGTTCTCGCATCACGGAACCGAGACACTGAACAACACCCGTCGCCACAGCGGGCCAGACGGCGAGCCGCTGCTCGGCGGTGCCGAGCTGGCAGCCCTGCTGCATCGGTTCCCGAACGTGGTGCTGTGGCTCAATGGCCACACGCACACCAACGCCGTCCGCCCGCGCCGTGATCCCGTCGATCCGGCACACGGGTTCTGGGAGGTCACCACCTGCGCCGTGATCGACTGGCCGTGCCAGACCAGGGTGGTGGAACTCATCGATCACGACGATTACCTGTCCATCGTGACCACCATGGTCGACCACGACACTCCGGTCGCGGCGACGTCTCTGGAGACCACGGACGACCTCGCCGCATTGCATCGGGAGCTGGCAGCCAACGTCCCCTGGGACGTCTTTGCCCTGGCCGGGGCCGCCGCCGACAGGAACACAGAACTGCGCCTCCTGCCGCCGTTCCCGCTCAAGCGCGTGTCCGGAGGATAGTTCCTGCCGATGCGCCGACCCGCGCCTGCCCGCTCCGGCGGCTCGCGGTAACCTGCCTGTCATGTCTCCGGCTTGGCCCGCTCTCTCGTATCAGCAGTGGCGCGCGACGTGTGACACCCTGCACGCGCATACCCAGGTCCTTGGCAAGCTCGCGGCGAAGCTCGCCCCGCCCGAGCCTCAGTTGCAGCACGCGGCGCTGCGCCTGACGGCACGGGGCTGGGAAACCGCGCCGTTGCCCGCGCCTGATGGCTCCGGATCACTGGTTGTCGCGCTCGACCTGCGGATCCACAAGGCGGTCGTCGAGCACAGCGGCGGCCGGGTGGAGCAGGTCGCGCTCACCCCGGACCGGCCGGCGGGTGAGGTGACACGTGGCCTGCTGGCCGCGGTGCGCGAGCTTGCCGGCCCCGTGGAAATCGATCCAACACCGCAGGAAGTCCCGTGGGAGGTGCCGCTGGACGCAGACGACGAGCACGCGCACTACGACCCCGCCGAGGTCGCCGATTACTTCGCCGCCGCGACCCAGGCCGCGCTGATCCTCGCCGCCTACCGCGCGCCCTACCGCGGGCGCTCCACGCCCGTCAACGCGTGGTGGGGTTCGTTCGATCTCGCGGTGAGCCTGTTCTCGGGGCAGCCCGCCAACCCGCCGTCGGACGACTTCATCATGCGGAACGCGATGGACGCGCAGGAGGTCGCCGTCGGCTGGTGGCCGGGAGACGCGCGACACGACCAGGCGGCGTTCTACGCCTACGCGCATCCGGCGCCTAGCGGCTTCTCCGGCATGGCTCTGTCTCCGCGGCAGGCCCGCTGGGACCCCGCCCTTGGCGAGTACGTCCTCGACTGGGACGACGTTCGGGCCGCCGGGGATCCCCACGCGGCGGCACTTGAGTTCGCCCGGTCGGCGTTCCGCCATGCCTGCGAGGTGTGCGGGTGGGACGCTGCGCTGGCCGCGAGCGCGGACGGAACACCGCCGCCTGTGACGTAGTCGCGATAACCGCCTGGGCGCGACGAGCACCGGGTCCATGGGCACGGACACCGAGACCGACGTCCCGGGGGCGAGGGCGGCTGCCTCGGAGCTCGGCTTGTCGACCTGTACTGTGACGTCGCCGGAAAGCAGAACGCCGACCCGGGTCACCGAGCCGAGGAAGTTCCTCGTCGTAACGATCCCGTTGCCGTTCTCGATGACGTCCATCCGCAGCTCCTCGGGCCGCACGAGCACGTCGACCGAGCCACCTGGCTCCGGCGGCTTTCCCTTGACCGGCACGACTGCGTCGAGCACGGCGACCATGCCCTCGGCGCGCAGCTCGGCAGGGATCCGGTTCATCACGCCGACGAACTCGGCGACGAACGCGGTAGCGGGGTGCTTGTACAGCTCGTCGGGCGCGGCGATCTGCTCCAGCTTGCCCTGCCGCATGACCCCGACCCGGTCCGCCATCGACAGGGCCTCCTCCTGGTCGTGGGTGACGAACAAGGTGGTGGTGCCGAGGCGCTGCTGCAGGGTCCTTATCTGCTCGCGTAGCTGCAGGCGCACCTTGGCGTCCAGCGCGGACAGCGGCTCGTCGAGGAGCAGCACCCTCGGCTCGATCGCGAGCGCCCTGGCCAGCGCGACACGCTGCTGCTGACCGCCCGACAGCTGGTGCGGGTACTGCCTGGCCTGATCGACCAGGCCGACCATGTCCAGCAGTTCGCCTGCCCGCTTGCGCCGCTCCACCGAGCCGACCTTGCGCATCCGCAGGCCGAAGCCCACGTTGTCAAGCGCGTCCATGTTCGGGAACAGGCTGTAGCTCTGGAATACCATGCCCATATCCCGCCGGGCGGCCGGAACCGACGACATGTCCTTGCCGTCGACAAGGACCGATCCGGTGTCTGCCGTCTCGAAGCCGGCCACGATGCGCAGGGCCGTCGTCTTGCCGCAGCCGGAGGGACCTAGCAGCGCCACGAGTTCGCCGGGAGCCATCTCGATGGACAGGCCGTCCAGTGCCTTGGTGGCCCCGAATGCGCGGCTCAGGTTCTGCAGCACCACGCTCGTGCCGTGAGTCCTGGTCATATGCTGAGTGCTGGCGGCAGCAGTGGCGTTCCCGGCGGTGTTGCCGGTGATGTGAGCCGTCATTAGTTACCCCGCGTTTCTTGACGTGCGACGGTAAACAGCGTGACCGCGCCACCGCCGGTCCTGCGCGACTGCCGGGTGCCGAGCATCGTGATGATCATCAGGAAGAACCAGGTCACGAACAGCGCGAGCAGCGAGGCCGCAACCGAAACCTGGCCGCTCGTCTGACTGTTGACGTAGATCCACACCGGGAAGGTCGTGTACAGAGCCAGGCTGGCCATCGTGTACTCGCCGAGCACCAGGGCCACGGTCAGCACTGTTGCCGACAGCAACGCGGTCCGCAGGTTCGGCAAGATCACCCGCAGCAGCGTGCCGGCCCAGCCGGCTCCCAGCGAGTTGGACGCCTCGACGATCGTCTTCAGGTCAAGGGCGCGCAGCCCGGCGTCGATGGCCCGGTAGGCGAACGGCATGGCCAGGACCACGTATTCCAGCGCGAGCAGGTAGGCGCTGTTCTTCAGCGGGCCCGGCGCGATCTGCAGCACGCCCACGATCAGGACCACCGGCGGGATGACGATCGGCAGGATCGTGATTCCCTCCATCAGCCGCCGAATCCCGGGTAGCCGCAGGTGGACGTAGACGGTGGTGGGCAGCATGAGCACGATAGTGATCACAGTGGTGACGATCGCCAGCCGCACCGACAGGCCCAGCGCCGAAGTAAATCCAGACTCGCTGACCACGGAGCCGAAGGACTTGATGCCGGCAAACCGCAACGCCACGGCCAGCGGGACGAGGAAATACAGGCCGGCGATCAGCAGGACCACCCAGCGCCACACGGTGGCTGCACTGGCCCGCGGGGAGCCATCCCCCCGGCCCCTCCGCGTTCGTGGCGAGGCCGCCCTGCCGACGGCCGATTCGGTTACCGCAGCCACTTGGCGGCCCTCCGCTGCATCGCCACGTAGATGATCATCGCGATTGCGATGATGATGACCATGCCGAGCCCGAGCGCCTTGCCTATGTTCTCCTGGCCGGCGATGACGTTCCCATTCAGGAACGACCCGATCTGGATCGCGGTCAGCGGGATCGTCCCGTTGGTCAGCGCCTCGGCCGTGGCGTAGGCGGACAGCGAGCTGCCGAACAGCAGCAGCACGCAGCCGAGGAACGAGGGCAGCAGTACCGGGCCGCCGACGTAGCGCCAGTACTGCCAGGTCCGCGCGCCCATGTTCTCTGCCGCCTCCCGCCACGCCGGGCGGAGCCCCTCCAAGGCAGGCAGGATGATCAGCACCATCAGCGGGACCTGGAAGTAGAAGTACACCACGATCACGCCGCTGAGAGAGTACAGGCTGAAACCCCAGTTGTAGATGTTGAGCCCGACGTTCGCGAGCCAGTGGGTGATGAGGCCGGTGGAACCGGCGGAGGCGATGAACAGGAAGGCCAGCGGCACGCCGCCGAAGTTGGCGAATACGCCGGAGGCGGTGATCGTCATCTGACGCAGCACGTTCCCCCGCTTGGCGGTGAAGATCGCGTACGCGATCAGCAGCCCGCAAATGGCGGGCAGGATCGAGGTAAGTACCGACAAGATGATGCTCTGCCAAAAGCCGTGCAGGTAGATGCCGTGGGTGGCGGCACTGACGTTGCTGAACGTGAAGCCGCCGTTGTTGCCCTGGAAGGCCCCGACCGCGACCGCGACCATCGGCAACAGCAGGCCCAGCGTCACATACGCGCCGAAGGGCACGATGCCCGCGATCCGGCGCAGCCAGTGCAGGGCACTCGGCAGGTTCAGCTTGACATGGGGTCCGGACCCGATCGTGTCGTCCCCGTGGCCGGACCCGGGAACCCCGGGATCCGCGAGGGATCCCGGGGCTGCTGCGGTCTGGTCCACTGCTAACCGATCACGCTGGACCACTGCTGGGCGACCACGTTCTCGGCCGCCGCCTGCTCAGCCTGGGTCGGGAACGTGACGGTGCCGGCCGGTGCGGGCGGGAGCGCCTTGTAGGCGGTCTGGTTGACCGTACCGTCGGAGACGAGGGTCGGCAGTTCGATCGGCCGGGCCTCGCCCTGCAGCCAGAGGTTCTGGCCGGTAACCGAGTACAGGTACTCCTCCCAGAGCCTGGCCGCGGCAGGGTCCGGCGCGTACTTGCTGATGGCCTGGTCATAGTAGGCGGCGTAGGAAGCGTCCGACGGGATCACGATCTTCAGGCTGGAGACGCCCGGCCCGATCTCGGAGGCCAGCAGGTAATCCCACCAGATCACGATCGGCGTCTGGCCGCTCTCCATGGTCGCCGCGCTGGCCGTAACCGGCACGAAGTTGCCCTCCTGGTGCAGCTTCTTGAAGTACGCGATGCCGGGGGCGATGTTGTTGAGCGAGCCGCCGTTGGCCAGGGCCGCGGCGTACACGGCGGCAAAGGCAGCACCCGCCTGGGTCGGGTTGCCGTTGATGGCGACCTCGTTCTTGTAGATGGGCTTGAGCAGGTCCGCGAATGAGGTCGGCGGGGTCTTCACCTTGGCCGCGTCGTAGCCGATCGCGACATACCCGCCGTAGTCGGCGTAGTAGGCGCCATTCGATGCCTTGGCGTCGGCCGGGATGTCGTTCCAGGTCGTCACCTGGTACGGGGCCCAGTCGCCTTCTTGGTCGCCCTTGACGGCGAACGCGGTGCCCACGTCCACGACGTCGGGCGCGCGGCTCTGGCTCTTGAGCTGAGCGATGGCGTTCAGCTCGTCCTGGCTTGAGCCGTCCGGGTTGGCGTCATTGATCTTGATGCCGTACTTGGCGGTGAAGTCCTTCATGATCGTGCCATAGTTGGCCCAGTCGGCAGGCAGCGTGATGACGTTGAGCTGTCCTTCCTTCTTGGCCGCCGCGATCAGCGCGTTCATTCCGCCGCCCTGCGCGACGGAGGTGACGGTTGCCCAGTTGACTGCGCTACCAGTGGTGCTACCGCTGCTGCTGCCCGAGCCCGAGGAACTGCATGCGGCGGTGAGCAGCAAGCTGCCGACAACCGCGGCACTTGCCGCAATCACGTGCCTTGCGCGCACTATTCCCTCCCAACCACAGTCCCCGGGGACCGGGGACCAAGATGCCAAATCTTGGCTAGACAAGTCGAGATCTTGGCTAGCCAAGACAAACTGGAGGTATCCAGCCCATGGCCGACGGGCATCCGTTGCCGGTCAGGTTGGTAACTCTTGACCGGCGGCGAGGCGTCTCCGTCTGCCGGCCCATCATGTGGGACTGGACGTGGCGCCTAGAGGCAGCAGAGCTTGGCTCGCAGCAGGCTCAGGTCCTCGGCGGTGAAGCCGTGAGCGGCCAGCCAGCCGCCGACCCCGCCGTATCGTGAGTCCATCTGCTCGAGGAAGGCCGCCATCGTTTCCGGCCGCACCATTTGCGAGCTTGCAGGCTTGCCGTTGATGTCCGGCCCGTAGGTGCGCGAGCGGCGCAGGCGGTCGATCAGCGCCTCGACGCGCTCGGCCGACGCGGCGTAGTCCCCGATGACTGCCTGCTCGTCCACGCCCACGGCGGTCAGCGCGAGCGCCACCACCACGCCGGTCCGGTCCTTACCTGCCGCGCAATGGACAAGCGCAGCCCCCTCGGCACTTGCGATGTCGCGCAGGGCGCCCACCACCTGATC
>Ga0335078_10009133_pt1 | contig 14698 bp, 11 predicted proteins | sample Lox_Sample_32_FD_206711 | JGI IMG/M metagenome (GOLD analysis project Ga0335078, IMG submission 206711) | Soil microbial communities from Loxahatchee National Wildlife Refuge, Florida, United States - Lox_Sample_3.2 | ecosystem: Environmental > Terrestrial > Soil > Wetlands | place: USA...
GTCAGTGTGCTCAGAAACAACACCGGCAGCACCGCGTTGTTCCGGATGGCGTGCTTGATACAAAGGTCATAGACGCCCAGGAACAGTGCTGACACCAGACTGGCTTCAATCCAACTCATCCAATTAAAACGCAACGGGCGAACCGCCTGGGCCCGCCCGTCGAGCTGATAATTTCAATTTTGTTCCCAGCTTACATGTGGGAAATGATGTTGTCGCCAAAGGCACTGCATTTGATTTCCGTTCCGCCTTCCATCTGGCGGGCGAAATCGTAGGTGACCCGCTTGCTGCCGATCGCGCCGTTCAGGCCTTTCAAAATCAAGTCGGCGGCTTCGGTCCAGCCCAGGTAGCGAAACATCATTTCGCCGGAAAGAACCACCGAGCCTGGATTGACCACATCCTTGTTGGCGTATTTGGGCGCGGTGCCGTGCGTGGCCTCAAAAATGGCGTGGCCGGAGATGTAATTGATGTTGCCGCCCGGCGCTATGCCGATGCCGCCCACCTGCGCCGCCAACGCGTCGCTCAAATAATCACCGTTGAGATTGAGCGTGGCGATGACGTCGAAGTCCGTCGGGCGGGTGAGCACCTGCTGCAAGGTGATGTCGGCGATGGCGTCCTTGATGACCGTGCCGGCGCCGGGTTGGCCCTCGGGGATCCCGCACCAGGGGCCGCCGTCGATTTCCACCGCGCCAAAAAACTTTTTGGCCACCTCGTAACCCCAATCACGGAACCCTCCTTCCGTGAATTTCATGATGTTGCCTTTATGGACCAGGGTCACACTCTTGCGCTTGAACTTGATGGCATAGGCAATTGCGCTGTGAACCAGTCGCACAGTGCCGGAGTAACTGACCGGCTTGATACCGATGCCGACTTTAACGTCACTCGGAAAATCTTTTGCCCCAACGGCCTTCCAGAATTCCTCGGCGGCGGGTTTGGTGCCAAATCGGATCTTCTTGAAATCCTTCGGAAATTCCTTTGCGATGAAATCCAGGAGTTTTTGCGCTTCGGGCGTACCGCCGGCATGTTCGATTCCGGCGTAAATGTCCTCGGTGTTCTCGCGGAAGATGACCATGTTCACCTTTTCCGGGTGTTTTACAGGGGACGGCACGCCGGTGAACCATTGCACCGGTCGCAGGCAGACATAGAGGTCAAGCATCTGGCGCAGGGCGACATTGAGCGAGCGAATGCCGCCGCCGACGGGCGTGGTCAGCGGCCCCTTGATCCCGACCAGGTATTCCTTGAACGCTTCCACCGTGTCCTCGGGCAGCCAGTTATTGAATTTGTTCTTTGCCGCTTCGCCGGCGAACACCTCAAACCAGGCAACCTTGCGCTTGCCGCCGTAGGCTTTTTGCACCGCCGCGTCGAACACGCGCACGCTCGCGGCCCAGATGTCCGGGCCGGTGCCGTCGCCGCGAATGAACGGCAAAATGGGATTGTCCGGCACATTGAGCTTGCCGTTTTGGATTGAAATTTTCCCACCGGCGGGCGGCGTCACATCGTTATAAGCCATGATCGAAATTTATGATTTAAGATTTTAAACACCTTTGAATGCCTAGAATTGGGTTGATAACGGGGGAAATCAAGAAAAGAAAAGCGTACGCAAAATGTCCGCTGGGGTCAGCTCCTCGAAAATGCCGTCCGGGTATTGGAGGTCGCCGCGCCGCCCTCGGCGGGTTTTGCTGTCGCCGGCGGCAATTGGTCCAGGCACTCGAATAATTGAAAGTACCTCACCGGCCGGCCCCGGAAGTCGCCGTGAAACAGGCCCAGATACTTCACCGTGCGAAACCGACGTTGTAAATCCTCGGGTGGTGCATCCGACACCGTCACCGGACGACTCGTGCCGGCGACCAGCTGGATGAGGTTCACGTAAATCGCATTGTCGCCGGTGCGGCGCCAGAATTGATACTCCGGCCAGAAATGAAATTCGGTAATGGGCTGTTCCGCGTCCCAGCAATAGACGATCGGCGAACCGGGCACGCCAGCCCTGGCCTGCGGCAGGTAAAAGGTGACCTCGCTGGTGGAAGCGTAATCCGGACAAATAATGAACGCGGGTTTGCCTTCCTTGAGGAGATTTTGCCTCGCGGTCTCTGCGACTGCCGCCGTGGATTGCCAGCCACGCAACCGGCGCAACGGGTCGATGGACATCGGAAGATAGTATCCGCTGACCCGGCCGATGATGTCGGTGTCGGTCAGCACAATCATTGCCGCCAAACCCAGGAGCAGTCCGGTGTAATAGCTGCGCCGGACCCAGGGCCGTTGCCGGTACGGGTCCCAATAAAGCACCATCACCAACAAGAACGGCAGAACCGCCGGAGCAATCCAATTTCCCAGGACCCGGGCATGGAAGGATTGCAACAGGTAGGCAAAAACCAGCGGCGCGCCCATGCTGAAAAAGTAGACCATCAGCGGGTCCCGTGGCCGCTGGCGCCACATGGCAATTCCGGCCCAGACCATGCCCACGAAAAAGACCGGGTTCAGCAAAACAATCTCGGAACCGAGAAATTCAAAGAAGTAGCGCAGGGTAAAATCAAGCGTGCGGCCAAAATCCGCGCGCCCGCCGACGTGAAAGACGGTCACCCAATGGTTTTGCGCGTTCCAGATCAAGACCGGCGTGGCCAGGAGGACATTAACCAGCAGGGCCAGATAAGGGCCGGGGCGGCGCAAATGAATCCTCGCGGGTCGCCATAACCAGAAAAATACCGCCCAACAAAGCCATTGAAACAGCGCTGTGTATTTGCTCAAGAAACCAAAACCCATCCACAGCCCCACCCAGAACCAGTGTCGGGGTGCGCCGTCGGGTTGAACGGCACGCCAGCCCACCACCGTAGCCGCCACCCAGAACATGACACTCAACGGATCGATGGTCATCAGGTTGGAGCCAACGATGAGGAGCGGTATGGCGTTGGAAATCAGCAGCACCACAAAGCCGAAACGCGCGCTGATTTCACGCGCGCAAAATCTGAGGCAAAACACGCCGATGATGGCCGAGAAGACGGGCGCAAAAAAACGCACCCCAAAGGCGTTGTCGCCCCAAATGGCTGTGCCCAGATATTGCGTGCAGGCCGTCAAGGGCGGCTTGCTGTAATAGGACAACGCCAGATGCTTGGATTGGAGCCAGAACAAAGCCTCGTCCTGGCTGAGTTCGGTCAAACCGCTGGCGAGGTAGGCCAGCCGGTAAAGCAGCAACCCCCCCAGCACGGCATAGCTCCACCCCAGCCATTTCCGGTCATCGTTGCCAAGTTGACGATCCTGGTTAATCAAAAGCTGATGAGGGCCGCGGACGGGGAATTTTCATCAAGCCACTTCGATCAGCTTGGTCGCCGGCAGCATGGCTTCGCTAAAATGTGCCTTCACCCGGGCGATGGCGTTCTCCACCGTCAGGCCGTATTTCCTGCGCAGTTCGTCCTGCGTCGTGGCGTGTTCAATGAATTGGTCGGGCCAGCCGATGCGCACCACCGTCGTGGCCACGCCTTTCTCGTTGAACAATTCGAGTACCGCCGAACCGTAACCTCCCATCACCGCGTGGTCTTCCAGGGTCACAACCACGTCGGCGGCCTTGCCAAAAAATTCGTGCATGCCGGCATCCAACGGTTTGGTAAAGCGCGGATTCACGACGGCGCAATCAAATCCTTCGGCTGCCAGTTGCTCCGCGGTTTTGCGCGCCAGCGTGTTCAGGGGGCCCAGGCCGAAGAGGGCGACTTTGCGTCCACCGTTGCTGGAAAAGTTCTGGACGACTTCCGCTTTGCCAATTTCCAGCAGTTTCGGCTGTTCCTTGATTGGCACGCCCTCCGCGGCGCCGCGCGGATAACGGATGAACGTGGGCTGGTTCTGGTGCGTGGCGGTGAACATCATATCCGCCAGTTCGTCCTCGTCCTTCGGCGCCATCGCAATCACGTTCGGCAGGCAGCGCAGGTAGGCAATGTCAAACAGGCCGTGATGCGTCGGACCGTCATTGGCCGAAAGGCCGGCGCGGTCCATGCAAAAAATCACCGGCAAATTCTGCAGGCAGATGTCATGATGCAGGCAATCATAGGCGCGTTGCAGGAAGGTTGAATAAATCGCGCAAACCGGATGGAATCCCATCGTGGCCATGCCGGCCGCAAAAATGACGGCATGTTCCTCGGCGATGCCCACGTCATAATAGCGGTCGGGCATCGCCCGTTCCAGATGCTTCAGACCGGTGCCGCTGGGCATGGCCGCAGTGATGCCCACGAGCGTGTTGTTTTTCTGGCAAAGCTTCACCAGCGTCTGGCCCATGACGTCCTGATACATCGGCGGCGCGCCGGCCTTGGCGGGCAGGGAATCACCGGTCTTCACATCGTAAGGACCGGTGCCGTGGAATTTTTCCGGGGACTTGATGGCGGCGTCAAAGCCCTTGCCCTTTTGCGTGAGAATGTGGATGACGATGGGATGATTGCACGTTTTGGCAAATTCCAGCGTGCTGATGAGCAGCGGCAGATCGTGTCCGTTGATCGGACCCAGATAGCGCATCCCCATTTCCTCGAATATCACCGGGCTGCCGTAACCGCCGCGGCCATCCGCGTCCACCAGACTGCCGGTCTGGTGCAAGCCGACCTCCGTGATGGCGCCTTTGAAGCCTTCCTCGGCCTTGCGGGCCAGCTTGATGGCCACGTCGCCCTTGGGGAACCGGCGCAGGAAATTCTGGAAATCCGTGGCCAGCTTGTTGTAACGCGGGTTGGTGATGAGTTTGTTCAGGTAATTCGAAATCGCACCGACGTTTTTGGCGATGCTCCATTCGTTGTCGTTGAGGATGCCAATGAACCGTTTGGTCGTGTGGCCGATATTATTGAGCGCTTCGTAGGAAATGCCGTTGGTCAACGCCGCGTCACCGAAGATGCAGATGACGTTTTCATCCGTTCCCCGCTTGTCGCGCGCCGCCGCCATGCCGAGCGCCGCCGAAAGTGCCGTGCCCGCGTGACCGGCCCCGTAACAATCGTGCTCGCTTTCCGTCCGCAGGGCAAACCCGTTCAAGCCGCCCGTCTGGCGGATTGCGGCAAACCGGTTTTTGCGGCCGGTCAGCAGTTTATGAACATAGACCTGGTGGCTTACGTCCCAGACGAACTTGTCCTTGGGGGTGTTGAAAACGCGGTGCAAGGCCAGGGTCAGCTCGACCACGCCGAGATTGGGGCCGAGGTGCCCGCCGTTACGGGCCAGCACCGAGATAAGGTCCTGCCGGATTTCGCCGGCCAGTTCCTGCAGTTGCGGCAGCGTGAGTTTCTTCACGTGCTCCGGTCCGTCCACCATGTCGAGATATCGGCTCATAATTGTTGGTTGAATCAGTTAAATGAGTGACTGGTTAAATGGGTTGAATCAATCACCGACCCGGCTCATTTGACCAATCACTTGTTTGACTCATTCACTTTCTCCCTCAAACGGTTTCAATTTCATTTCGCCCACGGCGTTCTTTTCCAACTGCCGGATTTTCAACTCCGCCTCGGCCAATTTTTCCTGGCAGATTTTCACGAGGCGGGTCCCTTCCTCGTACTTGGCCAGCAGGGCTTCCAACGGTAATTCCTCGGCCTCCATCGCCTCGACGAGGCCTTCGAGTTTCTTCAAGGCATCTTCAAACGGCAGCCCGCCCTTGACCGCCTCGGCCTTGGGTGATTTTGACATGCCGGGAGGATAAGATAATCCGCTGTGCCCGTCCAGCGCGGAGTCGGAACCGGCGGGCCACTCCGTCTGCCAGGCTTTACGCCCAATAATCGAAATGTTATTCTCCGCCCGCGCGCAATTCGAGGCCGGGCAAAACGTCGTACGCGACGTCCGGGTTGTAGGCCGGGTGGTTTTCATCGCCGGGCAATTTGGAGAAAATCATGTCTTCCACAACAAACAACGTTCCGGAATTGGGAAAGCGACGACGGCCGGCCCTCTGGACGGCACCCGTCTTTGCGGAGGACGACAAAACGCGCGAGGCCTGCCTGTTGCATATCGTCGCGTGGAGTTATCTGGTGATTGTTGCGGGGGCCATGGTGTTGTTGGCGGTTTTGCTGCCAAAGATGGTTCTCCGCTGGTGCTTGATATTTGCCGTCGCCCTGATTTCCGCTCTGAGCGCTCTGCTGCTCAACCGTCGCGGCCGCACGCGCCCCGCCAGCTTTCTGCTGCTTGCGGCCCTCTGGCTGGCGGTGAGCGGAGACGCCCTTACTTCCGGCGGCATCAGGGCACCGACCATGACGGCTTACCTTTGCGTCATACTGGCAGCCGGTTTGTTGTTGGGAGAACGCGCAGGGATTGTCGTGGGGCTGGTCTCGGCCTTGAGCGGCCTGGCGTTCGTCGTGCTGGAGGCGCAAGGATGGCTGCCGGTCAGCCGGGTGCACCATACCCTTGTGTCGCTATGGTGCGTGCTCGTCACATTCATTGCCGTTGTCATTGTGCTGCAACGCCTGGCCGTCAGATCCGTGAAGGGTGCTCTGGAACAAGCCCGCTCCCTCCTCCAGGAACGCAAGGAAGCCGAAGAAGCCATCCGGAAATCAGAGGAAAAATTCTCCAAAGCCTTCCGCGCCAGTCCGGATGGCCTGGCCATTTCTGAACTGGAGACGGGCCGGTACATTGAAGTAAACGAGGGATACTGCCGGCTTTACGGCCACACGCGAGAACAGATGCTCGGACATACCTCCCTGGAACTGGGTATCCTGGACAATCCCGCGGACCGCGAGATCATGGTTCGGGGATTAAAAACGGCCGGGGTGGTGCGAGATCTCGAGTTACGCACGCGGACGCGCTCCGGTGAACTCAGGATCATTTCCTTGAGCGCCGAGTCCATCGAAATCGGCGGGACACCCTGCCTCGTGTCCGTGCTCCACGACATCACCGACCGCATCCGGGCCGAACAGGCGTTGCGCGAAAGCGAGCAGCGTTTTCGCAGTTACTTTGATCTGGCCGCCGTGGGTTTTTCCATCACGGGCCGGGATCGGCGCCTCCTCGCTGTTAACGACGATTATTGCCGGATATTGGGTTACTCGCGTGAAGAACTGCTGCAGAAGACCTGGGCGGAACTGACGCATCCGGAAGACCTGGTGGAAAATGAGGAGAAGTTCAATCTGGTTTTGGCTGGTAAAACAGACGCCTATACCCTGGACAAGCGCCTCTTTCGCAAAGACGGGCAAATCGTCCACGGGACCGTTTCCGCGCGTTGCGTCCGCGGGCCGGATGGTTCACCGGATTACTTTGTCAGTTTGTTGCTAGACATTACCGACCGTCACCGGGCGGCCTTGCGGGAACAGCAGGCTCGGCAGGAATTTACGCAGCAACTCATCGCGTCGCAGGAAGCCGAACGCCAGCGCATCGCCGCGGAATTGCACGACAGCCTGGGCCAGAATCTTTCCGTGATCAAGAACCGCGCCCAACTGGCCCTGCAACTTCCGGGCCTGCCCATCGACGCCGCCCGCCAATTGGAGGCGATCGAACGCGTGGTGGCCGAGACCATCGCGGATACCCGCAACCTTGCCCACAACCTGCGACCGCTCCACGTCGAACAGGTCGGCCTGACCGATTCACTGGGCGTCTTGATCCGGGAAATTTCCCAATCGAGTGACATCCACTTTGAACGCCGTTTGGAAAACGTGGACGACCTCTTTACCGGCAACGCGGCCACCAATGTTTACCGCATTGTGCAAGAGGCGCTCAACAATCTCATTAAACATTCGCAGGCGCGGGAGGCCGCGGTCACCCTGGAACGCGACGTGCGTTCGGTGCGCCTGCGGGTGGCGGACGATGGCGTTGGTTTCGATACCGGCGCCACCCGAAAGCGGGGCGGGTTGGGTTTGAACAACATCCAGGAACGGGTAAGCATGCTGGGCGGCACCGTGACTCTCCACAGCGCGCCTGGCCAGGGAACGCAATTGACGATTGAATTGCCCATCGCCGACGGTGCCGGCGAACCCGTGGTGGAAAAGGGCTGACGGTTCCGCTCGACTTTCGCCGGGGTATTGGTTACTTTCAGGCAGAACGTGCCTCAGCCGGGAAAAATTGATGTCGTAATCGTGGACGACCACCCGCTGTTTCGCCAGGGTCTGCGTCAGGCGGTGGAGGCCGATTCGCGTTTCCGATTGGCCGGTGAAACCGACAATGGTCCGGCGGCGCTGGAGACGATCAACCAATTGCAACCCGACGTGGCCGTGCTGGACGTCAATCTTCCCGGGATGAACGGCCTGGAGGTCGCCGCGGCGTTGCAGTCAACAAAATCCCGGACCCATCTGGTGGTGCTCACGATGCTCAAGGATGAAGTGGCTTTCAACAAGGCCTTGAATCTTGGCATTCAAGGTTATGTCCTCAAGGAAAATGCCGCCGGTGAAATCCTCAATTGCATCGCCGCCGTGGCCCGGGGGGAGGCTTATGTCAGCCCGTCGCTGACGGACTTTCTTTTGCGGCGGCGCCACCGGGGCGACCGTCTGGCCGCACACAAACCCGGTCTGGACGACCTGACCATGGCGGAAAAGCGCATCCTGAAGCGGGTCGCCTCCGGCCGGACCAACAAGGAAATTGCCGCGGAACTTTTCATCAGCCCCCGCACCGTGGAATCGCACCGCGCCAACATTCGTGAAAAGCTCGGGTTAACCGGCAGCAATTCCCTGCTGCAGTTTGCCCTGGAAAACCGTGATGTGCTCAGTCAGTTGAATTGAGTCGGCAGGGCTGGCACGTAGCGCCGCGTCGTTCCCATTGCCTTTGGCCGGTGGATGAGCTGCTCGTGGCGATCCCCTTGCTATTGACGATGTCGCATGCCGCGGAGTGCCGGCGACAGATTTCTTCTCCGTAGTTCCACCTAGAAAAATACCATCTCCTACGCAACCGAAAATGTGTGTTCCCTTCCATTTCCCGCGCCGGGGTTTTGTGGAAGGGTGGAGCGACTCCTTGAACCGGAAAGCACGTATGAAACTGATGATTGTGGATGACCATGAGGAAACTCGTGCCTTGATTCGCGAGTTGATCGGGCGTTTCGCCGAAGATGTTCTCGAGTGCACCAGCGGTGCGGAGGCCACGGCGCGCTGCGCCGATTTCCGTCCCGATTTGGTGACGATGGACCTGAAGATGCCGCTGGCCGACGGTCTCGAAGCCACCCGCAGGGTTCTTGCCAAAAATCCCTCCGCCTGCGTCATTGTCATCACCCAGTACAACTCCATTGACATCCGCACGGCGGCCGCACGGGCCGGGGCCTGCCACTTCTTCGCCAAGGATAACCTGGCCGGTTTGATTCAATACGTGGAACGCAAGCTGACGCCGTCATAGCCCCTTGCCTTATGACTGCCGCTTGGCATTTTACGAACGGGCTTTCCTGGGTGCTGCCGGGGCTGGGGTTGCTGACCGCCTTGGTCGCCTGCCTGATGGCCGTCCGCCGTTGCGCCGCCAAATCAGATCGACCCCGCTTCACCTCCAGCCGGCGCCCGGAACCGGAGCGATCCGGCTTTCACCGGGAACTGGCCGTGTCAGAAATTTCCAAAGCAAAACTGCCCGAGACGCCGGTTCTCCCGGAGAGCGCGCGGCACATCCTCTTCGTGGATGACGAACGCCACTCCGCCGAGAGTGGCCGAAGCACGCTGAGCCGGCTTGGCTACCGGGTGACCCTGGTGGCGGATGCCAATGAGGCGCTCGCCGTCATTCACGGCGCCAATGAAAAAATCGATTGCCTGGTCACCGACCTGTCCATGCCGGGCATGAGCGGCTTTGATCTCGCCCGAATTTGCCAGCATCTCCTTCCCGGCGTTCCGGTAATTCTCATGAGCGGCCATGAGGGCCCGATCGCCGCTGAACTGCTGCACGCTTGCGGCATCGACGGATTGCTGTTGAAACCGTTTACAGGGCAAACCCTGGGCGAAGCGGTGCAACGTGTGCTCGTCGGCGCCGACCTTGATTGAATGTCCATTAAACCATGATACGAATACTCCTGATTGAAGACGATTCGAACCTGCGCCGGATGCTCTACTACGACCTGATAGAAGCCGGTTACACCGTATCGGAAGCCATCCATGGTGCGGACGGCCTGCGGCAATTGCACGCCCATCCCGCGGACCTGGTCATCACCGACATGTTGATGCCGGAAATGGACGGCGTGGAAACCGTCCAACAACTGCGGCGATCCTTCCCCGGCTTAAAAATCATCGCCATCTCGGGCGGTGGCCTGGCCAGTCCGGATCATTATTTAAAAATTGCACAAAAACTCGGCGCCGACAAAACATTGAAGAAACCGTTTACCTTCCCGGAGTTGCTCGACGCCATCCATGAACTGTACCCGCCGGCTCCCTGATTCGCGTCCGCCGCTCATTCCGTCACGCGGCTGGTGACCACTCCCTCCTGAAGTTTGGTGCGCAAGGTCTGACCGGCCTTTAACTCCTTCGCGCGACGAAGGATTCGTCCGGTTACCGCGTCCATCGTAACGGAATAGCCGCGCGCCAGGACCTGCTCCGGCCCGAGCAATCGCAGCCGGGTTTCCATGGCGTCAAAACGGTTCCGCCCGTTCCGCAGGTGGACCCGGGCCAGTTCGTCCAAGCGACGGTGGGTCGTTTTCAACCGCTCGCGCCGGTGCTCCAGCAACTGCGCGGGACGCACCCGCGAAAGCCGCGTCGTCAGGTTTCGCCAGGCCACCTGCCGTTCCCGGGCTCCCTGTCGTGCGCAACGCAACAGGCCGGTCTGCAGATCGTCCAACCGTTGCAGGAATTCATTCAACCGCCGGCGCGGATGCGCCCGGGTCAATCGCCCCAGCAGTTGCGCCAAATCCGCCGTATGGCCTTCCAGTCGCTGCCGCACATTTCGACGCAACCGGATCGGTGCTTCGGCCACAAACTCGCGGCAGGCAAATACGCTTTCGGTGATGATTTCGGCCGCCGCGCTCGGCGTGGCCGCGCGCACGTCCGCCACAAAATCGCTGATGGTGAAATCAATCTCATGCCCGACCGCCGACACGACTGGCAGCGCCGATTCAAAAATCGCCCGCGCCACGACTTCCTCATTGAACGCCCACAAATCCTCCAAAGAACCACCGCCGCGGGTGACCAGAATCAGGTCAATTCGGAACTCCGAATTCCGAATTCCGAATTCATTGAGCAGCCGGATGGCCGCCGCGATCTCCTCCGCCGCGCCCTCACCTTGCACGCGGCACGGCGCCAGGATGATTTCCAACGCCGGATCGCGCCGTTGCACTACGTGCAGCACGTCGCGAATCGCCGCGCCGGTCGGCGATGTGACCAAACCGATGCGCCGGGGGTATTCCGGCAGGGGCCGTTTTCGTTCCGGTGCAAACAATCCTTCCGCAGCGAGCTTTTGCTTGAGCTTTTCGAAGGCGATTTGCAGCGCGCCGACCCCCTGCAACTCGACTGCCCGGACGATGAGCTGATATTGCCCGCGCGCTTCATAGACCGTTATATCCCCCTGCAGGAGGACCTTTTGACCGTCCAGCAACACGCTGCGGTTCCGGACTGCTTCGCCTCGAAACAACACACAGCTCAACTGCGCCCCGGCGTCTTTGAGCGTGAAATACATGTGCCCCGAGGATTGGGCGCGGAGATTGGTGATTTCACCCGTTACCCAGACCAAGCCGACCGTTTTTTCCAGCAACCGTTTGATCTGGGCCGTCAGTTCTGAAACCGACAAAACCTTCCGCGCCGCCTCCGTCGGGCCGGTCGCGCCGGAACTTCCGGGCGAAGCTGGAAACAGCTCCCCAAAGTCCCATTGCGATTTGGTTGGTTTGCTCATCAAACCTGAAAACACCTCTTTTAAAAATTCCACGGCTGCGTGGCAAACATTTTCCGTTTGGGAATATGTGCCCATGAATCTCACCACGCCTGGGCGGCATTCACCGAACAGGTTTTGCCGGCGTGAAATTTTACCGCGTTGCCTGAATTGCCGTCGCCGGTGTTGTTCCCGATCGCGCCCGGAACTTGGAGCTTGCCTTCCAATTCATGCCGATGGCAATTTGCGTCATTCTCAATTCTGTTCCACGTGGATACGAACCGGCAGCCTGAATCGGAAGAAACCAAGCTGCGCCAGCAGTTGGAGGAATTTCTCCGTTACGCCCGCTTGCTGGAGGACGTCACGCGAGCGCCTGCCAATCTGCCGCGCGCAAAGGAGCCGTCCCGGCTCGCGGTGCCGTTGCACGAGTCGCTGTTGCCCGGCTCGATTTTGACCACGCTTTTTCGCAATCCCAAAACCAACCGCACGGCGTCGTTCAAAAGCGACGAACTCGCCCAACTGGACGGCATGACGAGCGATTACCTGTTGGACTATTACCAGTCGCAGTCGCTGTTCACCGCCGAGGACGCCACCCGCCTGCGGAACAGCATCGAGTCGCACCAGCGGCGGTATTACGATTTGTTGCGCCACGGTGACTGGCGGGCGGAAGTCTTCCAATACGAAATCGCGAAGGAAAAGGCGATCCTGCGCAGCCTGTTGCAACTGCGCCTGCTGATCGAGTGCGTGCAAATCCTCACGCCGCCGTTGATGACGGTCAAACGCATCGGCGACGAGGAATTCGATTTGATTGACGACCTGCACAGCTTGGTGCGTTTGCTGGCACTGTCGTTGTGGCAACGGCTTGCCACGGACGGGACGGAATTGCTGGCTTACGGCGCGGCTTCGGTCTGCATTGCCGGCCTGGCCGCAAAAGCCGAGGACGCGCAGGCACTTCTGGAATCCGGTTACGCCGCGACCAATGGCGACCAGGCTGCGTTCGCCAAGTGGTTTGAAAAAAGCGGCCGCAAGGCAATGGAACGCGTCGAAACGATGTTACAACCGGTGGACAAGCACGGGCTGGACGAAATTTTTGCCTTGTTCACGTGTCATTCGCTCGATTTAGGTTTGCAGCCGGTCACGATTGAATTTATCCGGCAGAATTTGCAGGCGCTGATTACGACGCTGTCAAATATGGGATGCGAAATGACCGACACCTGCCGCCGCCGCTCCGCCATCATTTCCGCGCAGTTCACCGATGTTTCGCGGCAATACGCCGTGGATTTCACCGCGCGTGCCGCGGATCCCGGCGTGAGCGAGGAAGATCTCAACGCCATTTTCAAGGAACTCGACGCGCTCGTCGGCCTGGAGCCGGTGAAAGGCGAGGTTCATCGCGCCACGAATTTTGCGCGGATGCAGGTGATGCGCCGGCAGCAGGGATTACCTGTCGTAAAGGCGAGTTTGCACAGCGTTTTCTTCGGCAACCCCGGCACCGGCAAGACCACGGTGGCGCGGTTGATGGGCCGCATTTACAAATCCCTCGGCTTGCTCCGGCGGGGACACGTCATCGAATGCGACCGCGGGCGGCTTGTCGCGGAATATGTCGGGCAGACGGCGGTGCGCACGCACGCTATGATTGATTCCGCGCTCGACGGCATTTTGTTCATTGACGAGGCCTACGCGCTGGCCGGGCGTGGCGCGGAGGATTTCGGCAGCGAAGCCATCGAGACGCTGCTCAAGCGGATGGAGGACGACCGCGACCGGCTTATCGTCATTGTCGCCGGCTACAATGCACCGATGAAGCAATTCATCGCGTCGAATCCTGGCCTTGAATCGCGCTTCACCAATTATCTCAATTTCCCGGATTATGGACCGGAGGAATTGCTGGAAATCTTCCACCGCATGGCCGCGCAAAGCGGGCTGGTGTGTGCGCCGGAAACGGAGAAAAAGGTGCTGGCCATCTGCCAGAGCCTGCATGCCGCGCGCAACGAACAATTCGGCAACGCCCGCGAGATGCGGAACCTGTTCGAGTCGGCCGTGCGCAATCAAAGCACGCGCCTGGTGAGCAACGGCCAATGCGACCGCGATGCGCTGACGACGTTGTTACCGGAGGATTTACCCGCCGATTTTGCCACCGGAATGCCGGTGCCGCCGGAAACCAAACCGGCCTCGTAGAAGATTACGCCGAGAGCGGGGTGAGATCCTGGTGATAGTTCATCAGACCGGTTCGGCAATCAGATCGTAATCCGTGTGTGCGATGATTTTGACGCGGGCGAAATTGCCTATCGGCAAGTTGCTGCGGATGTAAACCCGGCCGTCAATGTCCGGCGCGTCGGCTTCACCCCGGGCCACAATGTAGTTTTGTCCCGCAGGGCGGGATAATTTTGAATTTTTAATTTCTGCTTCGCGGAGCAGGCCGTGTTCCCAGGAACTGACGTTGGCGGCCTGCAACTGTTTTGCGTTCGCCTGGCCTTCGACCAGCACCTTGATTTCGCGGCCGACAAACGATTCGGAAACCCGTCGGGCGATTTTATGCTGCGCGGCCATGGCGAGTTCGCGCCGGCGCTTTTTTATTTTGTCGGGAATCTGCCCGGCCATGGCGCCGGCCCGCGTGCCGTCTTCCCTGGAATAGGCAAACACACCCAGCCGCTCAAATTTCGTTTCGCGGATGAAATCCAGCAGCGTTTCAAAGCTCGCGCTGGTTTCGCCCGGAAAGCCGACAATGAACGTGGTCCGCAGCGCGATGTCCGGCACCCCGGCGCGGATCTTCTTGATCAAATCCACAATATATTGCCGAGAGGTTTCGCGGCGCATCCGCTCGAGCATGTTGTCGTGGATGTGCTGAAGCGGAATGTCCACGTACCGCGCGACCTTTGGGCACTGGGCCATGGTCCGGATGAGTTCGTCCGTCCAATGTGCCGGATGCGTGTAAAGCAGGCGGATCCAGAAATCGCCGGGCAGCGCATTCAGCTCGCGCAGCAGGGTACAGATGGTTGTGGCCTCGGCGGGCAGCGATCGCGCGGCG
>Ga0335078_10009134_pt1 | contig 14697 bp, 12 predicted proteins | sample Lox_Sample_32_FD_206711 | JGI IMG/M metagenome (GOLD analysis project Ga0335078, IMG submission 206711) | Soil microbial communities from Loxahatchee National Wildlife Refuge, Florida, United States - Lox_Sample_3.2 | ecosystem: Environmental > Terrestrial > Soil > Wetlands | place: USA...
CGCGCTCGGTCCCGGCGCCTATCAGGCCAAGCACATCATCGTCGCCACCGGCGCGCGGCCGCGCGTTCTCCCCGGCATCGAGCCGGACAAGAAGCTGGTGTGGACTTATTTCGAGGCCATGGTGCCGGAGAGAATGCCGAAATCGCTTCTGGTCATCGGCTCGGGCGCGATCGGCATCGAATTCGCCTCGTTCTATCGCACGCTCGGCGCGGAGGTGACCGTGGTCGAGGTGCTGCCGCAGATCCTTCCGGTCGAAGATGCCGAGATCGCTGCCTTCGCCCGCAAGAGTTTTGAGAAACAAGGCATCAAGATCCTGACCGGCGCCAAAGTGACGAAACTCGACAAGCAACCCGACAGCGTCACCGCGACCATCGATGACGGCAAGGGCGGCACCCAAAAACTCACCGTCGATCGGGTGATTTCCGCGGTCGGCGTCGTCGGCAATATCGAAAATCTCGGGCTGGAAAAGCTCGGCGTAAAGACCGAGCGCGGCATGATCGTTATCGACGGAGCGTGTAAGACCAATGTGCCGGGGCTTTACGCCATCGGCGACGTCGCCGGTCCGCCGCTTTTGGCGCACAAGGCCGAACATGAGGGCGTCATCTGCGTCGAGGCGATCAAGGGCCTGCACCCGCATCCGATGAACAAGCAGATGATCCCGGGCTGCACCTATTGCACGCCGCAGATTGCTTCGGTGGGGCTGACCGAACAGGCGGCCAAGGACAAGAACCTCGACATTCGCGTCGGCCGCTTTCCCTTCGTCGGCAACGGCAAGGCGATCGCGATGGGCGAAGACCAAGGACTGGTCAAGGTCGTGTTCGACAAAAAGACCGGGCAGCTCCTCGGCGCGCATATGGTCGGCGCCGAAGTCACCGAGCTCATTCAAGGCTATGTGGTGGCGATGAATCTGGAGACCACGGAGGAAGAGCTCATGCACACCGTCTTCCCGCACCCGACGCTGTCGGAGATGATGAAGGAAGCGGTGCTCGACGCCTACGGGCGCGTGTTGAACATCTAGTTCCGGCGCGTCGCAGGCGCGCTAGGCGGGAGACGGCAAAGGCGTTAGCGTAGCAAGCGCACATTCCGTCCCTTGCCGGAGCACCCCATGGCGAAGTTCGACAGTATTCTCGGCACCATCGGCCGCACGCCGGTGGTCAGGATCAACAAGCTGGCGCCGAAAGGCGTCAATCTTTTCGTCAAGATCGAAGCCTTCAATCCGCTCGGCTCGGTGAAAGACCGGCTTGCGCTCGGCGTCATCGAGGCGGCGGAGAAGTCCGGCGAATTAAAGCCCGGCCAGACCGTGATCGAGGCGACCTCCGGCAATACCGGCATCGGGCTTGCCATGGTGTGCGCGGCAAAGGGTTATCCGCTGGTCGTCACCATGGCGGAAAGCTTCTCGGTCGAGCGGCGCAAGCTGATGCGTTTTCTCGGCGCCAAAGTGGTGCTCACGCCGGGCGCCGAGCGCGCCTTCGGCATGGTGAGCAAGGCGGTCGAATTGGCCAAGGCGCACGGCTGGTTCATGACGCGTCAGTTCGAGAACGCAGCCAACCCCGACATCCACGAGCGCACCACGGCGCGCGAAATCATCGCCGACTTCGCCGGCGAGCGGCTGGATTATTGGGTCACCGGCTTCGGCACCGGCGGCACGTTGACCGGCGTGTCGCGTGTCTTACGCAAGGAGCGCCCCGAGACCAAGATCATCGTCTGCGAACCGGCCGACGCGCCGATGCTCACGTCGGGTGAAAAGCAGGAGCGCAATCCCGACGGCTCGCCGGCGAAGCCGCACCCCGCGTTCAAGCCGCATCCGATGCAGGGCTGGAGCCCGGATTTCATTCCGCTCATCACCGGCGAGGCGGTCGACACGAAGGGCATCGACCGGATTCTGACGATTGCCGGCCCCGACGCCATGAAATGCTCAAAGGCGCTGGCGCAACAGGAGGGCATTTTCGTCGGCATCACCGCGGGCGCGACTTTCGCCGGCGCGCTCGAAGTGTGCAAACAGGCGGCGGCCGGGGCCACCGTGCTGTGCATGCTGCCCGATACCGGCGAACGTTACCTCTCGACGCCGCTGTTCGGCGACGTCGGCGCCGATATGAACGACGAGGAGCTTAAAATCTCCAATTCCACGCCGAACCACCGCCTGCCGCCGAAGGCGGGCTGAGGGGTCCTGTTGTTGGCTTTCCCGCAGGCGCCATGTCGGCGCCATGTCACCGCTATGTCGGCGCCTTGCGGCGCGGAGAGTGGAGCCGTAGGTATTTGCCGCGGGCAATTTCCCGTGCGAGTCGCCATATAGAAGCCATGGCCGTCCTGATCGATACGCGAAACGACGCCGCGAACCGGCCGCGCCACCCGGAAAAGGCGCATCGGCCGGACCAGCCGGTGTTGCGCAAGCCGGATTGGATTCGCGTCAAGGCGCCGGTCTCGCCGGGCTATCTCGACACCCGGCGGATCGTGCGGGACAACGGCCTGCATACCGTTTGCGAGGAAGCGGGCTGTCCGAACATCGGCGAATGCTGGGAGCAAAAGCACGCCACCTTCATGATCTTGGGCGACACCTGCACGCGGGCTTGCGCATTCTGCAACGTCAAGACCGGGCTGCCCGGCGCGCTCGACGCCGCCGAGCCCGAGCACGTGGCCGAAGCCACCGCCAAGCTCGGGCTGGCTCACGTGGTCATCACCTCGGTCGACCGCGACGATCTTGCCGACGGCGGCGCTGCGCATTTCGCTGCCGTGATCGGGGCGATCCGCGCGCGCTGTCCGCAGACGACCATCGAGGTGCTGACGCCCGATTTTCTGCGCAAGGACGGCGCGGAGAAAACGGTGGTCGCGGCGCGCCCGGATATTTTCAACCACAATCTCGAGACCGTGCCGTCGAACTATCTGACGGTGCGGCCGGGCGCCCGCTATTTCGCCTCGATCCGGCTTTTGCAACGCGTCAAAGAGCTCGACCCGCAAATGTTCACCAAGTCCGGCATCATGGTCGGCCTCGGCGAGGAGCGGAACGAGATTTTGCAAGTCATGGATGACCTGCGCGCGGCCGGCGTCGACTTTTTGACCGTCGGCCAATATCTGCAGCCCTCGCGCAAGCATCATCCGGTCATCCGCTATGTGCCGCCGGAGGAATTCAAGACACTGGAGACGATCGCTTATGCCAAGGGCTTTGCCATGGTCTCGGCCAGCCCCTTGACCCGCTCGTCGCACCACGCCGGCGAGGATTTCGCCCGGCTCAAGGCCGCCCGCAGCCCGCGATGATTTGATGCCGCAATTCTCGACCAAGCGGCGGGTGGCGCATTCCGCAGCCGACATGTTCGACCTCGTTGCCGACGTGGAACGCTATCCCGAATTCGTGCCACTGTGCCGATCGCTGAAAGTCCGCCAGCGCACCAAAGACGGCGATGGCCGGGACGTCATCGTCGCCGACATGACGGTCGCCTATAAGCTCATCCACGAGACCTTCACCAGCCGGGTGACGCTCGACCGCGGCAAACTGGAGATCGGGGTCGAATATCTCCAAGGTCCATTCCGCAGGATGAACAACCGCTGGCATTTTTCCGCCGCCGGAGAGCGCGCCTGCGACGTCGAATTTTTCATCGCCTACGAATTCCGCAGCCGCACGCTGGGGCTGCTGATGGGTGCCATGTTCGAGACCGCATTCCGTCGTTTCTCGGCGGCTTTCGCGCAGCGCGCGGATCGCATCTACGGCGCGCGGCCGGCCTGACGCAGCTCCGCTAATCGGCCGTCCTCTCGGCGAGTGCTTCCAGCAGCGCAAGCGCCTCGGCGACCGAACGCGACCGCACATTGGCCCGACCGATCTTGCCGAAGCGCCGCCGGCGCGCAAGCTGGCCGCCGTCGCGGCTTGCCGCGGCAAAATAGACGAGACCGACCGGTTTGCGCTTCGAGCCGCCGCCGGGGCCGGCGACGCCGGTGATCGCCACCGCGATATCGGCCTGCGAGTTCTTCAAGGCGCCTTTGGCCATGGCGGCGGCGGTCTCGCGGCTGACCGCGCCATGGCGTTTCAGCATGACCGCCGGCACGCCAAGCAGTTTTTGCTTGGCCTCGTTGGAATAAGTGACAAAGCCGCAATCGACGACGTCGGACGATCCGGCAATATCGGTCAAGGCCGCCGCAACGAGACCGCCGGTGCAGGATTCGGCGGTGGCGATGTGCAGTCCGCGCGCCCGGCAGAGGTCGAGGACACGGCGAGCGGTCCGCCGAACGATCTCATCGGTCATGCGGCGCTCCATGGCAGCCGTATGGTCGCCGTCGCCATGGCGACGATGCCTTCGCCGCGCCCGGTGAACCCCATCTTCTCGCTGGTCGTGGCCTTGACCGCAACGCGGTCGACGGCAATGCCGGCGATGCCCGCGATGCGCTCACGCATGGCATCGCGATGCGGCGAGATGCGGGGCGCTTCGCAGACGACGGTGACGTCGAGATGCGCAATCATGCCGCGGCGCGCGCGGACCCGCTCGCAGGCGAACGCCAGGAAACGCTCCGAAGCGGCGCCTTTCCACCGTGGATCGCTGGGCGGAAAATGCGAACCGATATCGCCCTCGGCGAGCGCGCCGAGAATGGCGTCGACCAGCGCATGCAGCGCCACGTCGGCGTCCGAATGCCCGGTCACGCCGCGCGAATGCGCAATGCGCACGCCGCCGAGCATGACATGGTCGCCGTCGGCGAAGGCATGGACGTCAAAGCCGTTGCCGGTGCGCACGTCGGACAGATGCGCCAGGTGCAGAATTTCGGCGCGCGCGAAATCCTCGCCGGTGGTGACCTTCACATTGCCGGCTTCGCCGTCGAAAACGCTGACCGGGTGACCGGCCCATTCGGCAAGCGCGGCATCGTCGGTGAAGTTTTGCAGCCCCGCGGCGGCGGCGCGGCGATGGGCGTCGACGATCAAGGCGAAGGCGAAGGCCTGCGGCGTTTGCACGATGCGCAGGCGGCCGCGGTCGAGCGTCTCGGCCACCGTCGAGGCGGCATCGATCGTCTTGACGGTATCGGCGATCGCGACACCCGGTACGGCCGCGCCGGTCGCGGTGCCGGCCGTGATGGCGCGGTCGATCAGCGCGCCGGTCAGGAACGGCCGCGCGGCATCGTGAATGAGGACGAGGTCCGGCGCGACTGGCACGAGCGCTTCAAGGCCGGCGCGCACCGAGGCCTGCCGCGTCGCGCCGCCGGCGACCGGCGCCCGCAAGTGCGGCAATCCTGCGGTCGCCGCGCGATAGAGCTCTTCGTCGGCTTGGGCGATGACCGGCTGCACCGTGTCGATTCCGGCGTGGCTTACGAAGGCGCGCAAGGTCGGCCGGATCATCGGCTCGCCGGCGATATGCCGATATTGTTTCGCCACGCCGCCGCCGGCGCGCTCGCCTCGGCCAGCCGCGACGACGATAGCGGCCACTGTTCCCGTCATCAAATTCCCGTTCCCCTCTGCGAGTAGCCGGGGCAGCTCTGTAATCGGCGGATTTGACGCCGACCGCCGCACATAACACGGGAAAGCATGCTTGGCTGCCGTCGGTTAATCGGAGCGATCTCAACACACAGCATATTGCAGTGCAGCACTTGCGCTGCCCCTTATTTTGGCTAAACTATATGCAGCTAGCCACATACGCCTATTTAGTGTGCATATGGGATTTGTCACGCAACCGTCAAAATTCCGCAGCGAATGCCGCCTTGGCGGCATCCGTCTGCCGAATCCGGTATTTTTGGCGCCGATGTCGGGGGTCACTGACGCTCCCTTTCGGCGCCAGGTTCATGCCCTTGGTGCCGGTTTGGTGATCTCCGAGATGACCGCCTGTGCAGCGCTTGCGGCGGGCAAACGCGGTGCAGCACGGCGCATCGCGCCGCAGGGCGGGGGCCTTCATGTCGTCCAGATTGCCGGTTGCGAGGCGCAATGGATGGCGGAGGGCGCACGGATCGCCGTAGATGCCGGCGCCGCGATCATCGACATCAACATGGGCTGTCCGGCCAAGCACGTTACCAATGGCGAGTCCGGATCGGCTCTGATGCGCGATCTCGATCACGCCGTGAGCTTGATCGACGCCGTCGTGCGCGCAGTCAAAGTTCCCGTAACGCTTAAGATGCGGCTCGGCTGGGACGACCGCAGCCGCAATGCAGCGGAACTGGCGCGGCGCGCCGAACAGGCCGGCGTCGCTCTGGTCACGGTGCACGGCCGCACGCGATGCCAATTCTATACCGGGCGCGCCGACTGGACGGCGGTGCGCGCCGTCAAAGACGGCATTGCGATCCCAGTCGTCATCAACGGCGACATCGTCGGTATCGCCGACGCCGAGCGCGCCCTTGCCGCTTCCGGTGCCGACGCCGTGATGGTCGGCCGCGGCGCCCAAGGCCGGCCATGGTTTCCCGGCCAGCTGGCGCGCTACCTGGCGACCGGGGAACGGGCCGAGGCGCCGTCGCTTGCCGTCCAGCACGCGCTGATCGGCGCGCTCTATGAGGAGATACTCGCCTATTACGGCCGCGACGTCGGTCTGCGCCACGCCCGCAAGCATCTGGGCTGGGCGCTCACCACCGCCGCGGCGACCGTGAACGCGCCGACCCATCTGCTCAAGGCGCATCGCAGCCGCGTGCTCACCGCCACCGATCCCGCTCTCGTCCGGCAGTCTCTCGCCGATGCATTCGACGCCTTCGGCAGCTCAAGGAACTTCGCGGCGGCGTGGAGCCAAGCGGCATGAGCGCGGTCGAACCGTTGTCGCCGACGTCGGCCGCCGATGCGGTGCTCAATGCGCTGCCGCATCCCGTCATCGTGGTCGCCTCCGACGGCAAGGTGGTCGACGCCAATGTCGCCGCGGAATCCTTTTTCGAAGTTTCGGCGCCGCTGTTGCGGCGCCATCTGCTGCGCGATCTGGTGCCGTTCGGCAGCCCGTTGCTGACGCTGATCGAGCAGGTGCGCAAGCGCGGTGCCGCGGTCAACGAATACAAGGTCGATCTCGGCACGCCGCGCAATCCGGGCGATCGCCTGGTCGATTTGCACGTCGCGCCGCTGCCGGAACAGGCCGACTATGTCGTGGTGATGCTCCAGGAGCGCAGCATTGCCGACAAGATGGACCGCCAGCTCACCCATCGCGGCGCGACCCGCTCGGTCATAGCGCTTGCCGCCATGCTGGCCCATGAAATCAAGAACCCGCTGTCCGGCATACGCGGCGCGGCGCAGCTTCTGGAACAATCGGTGAGCGACGACGACCGCTCGCTGACCCGGCTTATTTGCGATGAAGCCGATCGCATCGTGAAACTGGTCGATCGCATGGAGGTATTCACCGACGAGCGTCCGGTCGAACGCGAACCGATCAATATTCACGTCGTTCTGGAACACGTGAAACGGCTGGCGCAATCCGGTTTTGCCCGCCATATCAAATTCATCGAGGATTACGATCCGTCGCTGCCTCCGGTATTGGCGAACCGCGATCAGCTCATCCAGGTGTTTTTGAACCTGATCAAGAACGCCGCCGAAGCGATCGGCGAAAGCACCAGCGGCGGCGAAATCGCGCTGACCACGGCGTTCCGGCCCGGCGTGCGATTATCCTTGCCCGGCGTCAACACGCGCATCGCGCTGCCGCTCGAATTCTGCGTGCGCGACAACGGCCCCGGCGTGCCCGAAGAACTGATGCCGCATCTGTTCGACCCGTTCGTCACCACCAAGCCGACCGGATCGGGCCTGGGCCTCGCCCTGGTCGCAAAGATCGTCGGCGATCACGGCGGGATCATCGAATGCGAGTCGCAACCGCGCCGCACCACCTTCCGCATACTGATGCCGAAATACACCGCCATGCAAAGCAGTGAAGGCGCCGAGCCGGACGGCGTCGTTCAATCACAAGGAAATCGTTGATGCCCGCGGGAAGCATTCTCGTCGCCGACGATGACGCGGCGATCCGGACGGTGCTCAATCAGGCGCTGTCGCGCGCCGGTTACGAGGTCCGCTCGACCGGAAACGCCGCCACGCTGTGGCGATGGATCAGTCAGGGCGACGGCGATCTGGTCATTACCGACGTCTTGCTGCCCGACGAAAGCGCGTTCGATCTGTTGCCGCGCATCAAAAAAGCGCGGCCGGATCTGCCGATCATCGTCATGAGCGCGCAGAACACGTTCATGACCGCCATTCGCGCCTCCGAGCGCGGCGCCTATGAATACCTGCCGAAGCCGTTCGATCTCAAGGAGCTGACCGCGATCGTGGGTCGCGCTTTGTCGGAGCCGAAGGAAAAGGCGCGCCCGCCGGCCAAGGTCGAGGATTTCGAATCGATCCCGCTGGTCGGCCGCTCCCCGGCGATGCAGGAGATCTATCGCGTGCTGGCGCGCCTGATGCAGACCGATCTGACGGTCATGATCTCGGGCGAGTCGGGGACCGGCAAGGAACTCGTGGCGCGGGCGCTGCACGACTACGGCAAGCGCCGCAACGGGCCGTTCGTGGCGATCAACATGGCGGCAATTCCGCGCGACCTGATCGAGTCCGAGCTGTTCGGCCACGAGAAGGGCGCCTTCACCGGCGCCAATACCCGCAGCTCCGGGCGCTTCGAGCAGGCCGAGGGCGGCACGCTGTTCCTTGATGAGATCGGCGATATGCCGATGGAGGCGCAAACCCGGCTGCTGCGCGTGCTGCAGCAGGGCGAGTACACCACGGTCGGCGGCCGCACCCCGATCAAGACGGACGTGCGCATCATCGCGGCGACCAATAAGGACTTGCGCCAGCTCATCCAGCAAGGACTGTTCCGCGAAGATCTATTCTTTCGGCTCAACGTGGTGCCGCTACGGCTGCCGCCGCTGCGCGAGCGCACCGAGGACATTCCCGACCTGATCCGGCATTTTTTCAAATTGGTGGAACGCGAAGGATTGCCGCCCAAGCAGATCGATCAGGCCGCGGTCGACCGGCTCAAGCGCCATCGCTGGCCCGGCAATGTGCGCGAATTGGAGAACCTGGCGAGGCGCCTGGCGGCGCTTTATCCGCAAGAGACCATTACGGCCGCCGTCATCGATGCCGAACTCTCGCAGCCGGTGCTTGCCGCGCCGGGCGAGACAAAAACCGGCGACGAGAACCTTTCGGGCGCGGTGGAGCGCTACCTCGCCCGCTATTTCTCCGGCTTCGAGGACGGCCTGCCGCCACCGGGCCTATACCACCGGATTTTGCGCGAAATCGAGGGACCGCTGCTATCCGCGGCTTTGACGGCAACCCGCGGAAATCAAATCAGGGCGGCGGACCTCCTCGGGGTCAACCGCAATACCCTGCGGAAAAAAATCCGCGACCTCGATATCCAGGTCTATCGCACCAGCGGATGACGACGGCGTTGCCCGCCGCCTAGTTATTGTCGCAATCGGGCAACAATGTTGTAAATTAGCATCACTTGATAGCCCATCGGGGCGGGTGGCCGGATTCCATCCGTCGAGAATCTTCCTTTTAAACCAACGGTTGGAACCGGGGTCTGGCCCATATGACGACCGTCGATCAGGTCGCGCCGCTTAATTCCGCGGCCACGCCAATGCCGATTCCCGCTCTGGATCCCGGCACTGTAGCAGCGCCGATGCCCGTGGCCTCGCGGCTGATCGGCGCGGTTGCCGTCGGCATCGCGCTGTTGTCGGCCACCGCCACCTTTCTGGTGCTCGCCGGCCTGACCCCCATCGAGCCGGTCCATCAGGTCGTGGTCCGGCTCCTGCTCGGCAATGCCGTAACCGGCCTGCTGCTGCTGACCGTCATCGGCCGCGAAGTGTGGGTGGTCATCCAGGCCCGCCGCCGCGGCCGCGCCGGTTCGCGACTTCACATTCAAATCGTCGGGCTGTTTGCGGTCATGGCCGCGGTGCCGACGGTTCTTGTCTCCGTGGTGGCCTCCACCACGCTCGATCGCGGACTCGACCGTTTCTTCTCGACGCGCACGCGCGCCATGATCGAGCAGTCGCTGATCGTCGCCAATGCTTACGTGACCGAGCATGCGGCTTCCGTCCGCAGCGAGGACCTGGCGATGGCCTACGATCTCGGGCGCGCCAAGCCGCTTTTCGAATCCGACCGCGATCAATTCCGCAAATTTCTCGCCGCGCAGAGCAGCGGGCGCAATCTCTCCGTGGCGCTGATGCTCAACCCCGACGGTTCGATTGCCGAACCGGCGGCCATCGCAATGGACAAAAGATTCGTGCTGCCGACGCCGCGGCTTCTCGCCGAAACCAGCGACACCGAGCCGCAGGTCGCGTTCATTCCGGAAGGCGACAACGTGGCGTCCGTGGTCAAGCTCAACGGCTACGACGACATGTATCTGTATGTCGCCCGATTGCTCGATCCGCGGGTCGTGCAGCAATTGCGCAACACCCAGCAGAGCGTCGGCGAATACGCCAATCTCGAGGAACGGCGGCTGGGCATTCAGATCGCGTTCGCACTGATGTTCACGGTGATCGCGCTGATCGTGCTGCTGTCTTCCGCATGGATCGGACTGGATTTCGCCAACCGGCTGGTGGCGCCGATCCGCCGTCTGATCGGCGCCGCCAACGTGGTCTCGACCGGAAATCTCAACATCCAGGTCCCGGTGCGCCGATCGGAGGGCGACCTCGCGCATCTCGGCGAGACGTTCAACAAGATGACGGCCGAGCTGCGTACCCAGCACGAGGACATTGTGCGCGCCCGCGACGTCATCGACAGCCGGCGGCGCTTTACCGAAGCGGTGCTGGCCGGCGCCAGCGCCGGCGTCATCGGCGTCAATGCCGACGGCCGGATTTCCATTCTCAATCGTTCCGCGGAGCGGCTCATCGGCCGCATCGAGAGCGACGTGCTCGGCCATCCATTGGCCGAGGTCGTGCCCGAGCTCGCCGATATTTTCGCGAGCGCGCGCGGCGGCAATCAGCGCCTCATGCAGCGCCAGATCACGCTGACGCGGGACGGCCAGGAACGGAACTACTCGGTGCGCGTGACCAGCGAACAGTCAAGCGAATCGGAGCACGGCTATGTCATCACCGTCGACGACATCACCGAGCTCGTGCTGGCGCAGCGCTCTTCGGCCTGGGCCGACATCGCCCGCCGCATCGCGCATGAAATCAAGAATCCGCTCACGCCGATCCAGCTGTCGGCCGAACGGCTGCGGCGCAAATACGGCAAATCGATCGTCGAGGACCCCGCCGTTTTCCAGCAATGCACGGAAACCATCGTGCGTCAGGTCGACGACATCAAACGCATGGTGGACGAGTTCTCGCGCTTTGCCCGCATGCCGAAGGCGGTCATCGGCGACGAAGACGTCGCCGACACGGTGCGCCAGGTGATATTCCTGCTGCGCGTCGCGCATCCCGACATTGATTTTGAAGTCCAGTTGCCGGCGGGAAGCATGCCGGCGCGCTTCGATCGCCGGCTGATTTCGCAAGGCCTGACCAACATCGTCAAAAATGCCGCCGAGGCGATCGGCGCGGTGCCGGCGGCGGAGCTGGGACGCGGCCGCATCGTCGTAGCCGCGCAACGCGACGGCAAGGACGTCGTCATCGACGTGATCGATAACGGTATCGGCCTGCCCAAGGAAAATCGCGCGCGGCTGCTCGAGCCCTACGTGACCACGCGCGAAAAGGGCACCGGTCTCGGGCTGGCCATCGTCGGCCGCATTCTCGAAGAACATGGCGGCAAGCTCGAGTTGCGCGACGCCGCCGAAAAGACGCCGGGCGCGCGCGGCGCCTGGATGCAACTGCGCTTTAGCGCCGAGCCGCTGGCATCCGCCGGTACGGCTGCGGCGCATCAGTCAACGGTATAGCCATGGCGTCCGATATCCTCATTGTCGACGACGAAGCCGATATCCGGGAACTGGTCGCAGGCATCCTGCAGGATGAGGGCCACGGCACCCGCACGGCGCGCGACAGCGACGAGGCGCTGGCGGCGGTGATCGCGCGGCGCCCCAATCTGGTGTTCCTCGACATCTGGCTGCAAGGCAGCCGGCTCGACGGCTTGCAGCTGCTCGACAGCCTCAAAGCCGAACATTCCGAACTGCCGATCGTGATGATTTCCGGGCACGGCAATATCGAGACCGCCGTCTCGGCGATCAAGCGCGGCGCCTATGACTTCATCGAAAAGCCGTTCAAGGCCGACCGGTTGCTGCTGGTCGCCGAGCGCGCGCTGGAGAATTCGCGGCTCAAGCGCGAAGTGCGGCAGCTCAAGCAGCTCGCTCCGCTCGCGGCGATGCTCGTCGGCCGCTCGCCGTCGGTGAACCAGTTGCGCCAGACGATCGAGAAAGTAGCGCCGACCAACAGTCGCGTGCTCATCGTCGGACCGTCGGGCAGCGGCAAGGAGCTGACGGCCCGCACCATTCACGGTCATTCCGGACGCGCGAGCGGCCCCTTCGTGGTGATCAATGCGGCCGCGATCACGCCGGAGCACATGGAGACCGAGCTGTTCGGTGTCGAGGGCGGCAATGGCGCGTCGAGCCGCAAGGTCGGCGCGCTCGAGGAGGCGCATGGCGGCACGCTGTTTATCGATGAGATCGCCGACATGCCGCGCGAGACGCAAAACAGGATTTTGCGCGTCCTGGTCGACCAGACATTCCAGCGCGTCGGCGGCTCGACCAAGGTTACGGTCGACGTGCGTATCGTGTCCTCGACCAGCCGCAATATCGAAGCCGACATCGCAGCGGGCAGATTCCGCGAGGACCTCTATCATCGGCTTTCGGTGGTGCCGATCCGCGTCCCCAGTCTGGCCGAGCGCCGCGAGGACATCCCGGAACTGGTCGAATATTTCATGTCGCAGATTTCGCAGACCACCGGATTGCCCAAGCGCAACGTCGGCGCCGACGCGCTTGCCGTGCTGCAATCGCACGATTGGCCCGGTAACGTGCGGCAGCTCCGCAACAATGTGGAACGCCTCATGATACTTGCCGGCGGCGACCCGGAGGCGGTGATCACCGCGTCGATGCTGCCGCAGGACGTCGGCTCGATGATTCCGAACATGCCGAACGGCAATGGCGGCGAGCACCTGATGAGTCTCGCCTTGCGCGAGGCGCGCGAGATGTTCGAGCGCGAATATCTGTTGGCGCAGATCAACCGCTTCGGCAACAATATCTCACGCACCGCCGAGTTCGTCGGCATGGAGCGCTCGGCGCTGCATAGGAAACTCAAGGCGCTCGGGATCGACTGAGATGGCAAGACAAAGGACGGACGACAGAGGACGGATAAACGCAACATTCTCTGTCGTTATTTCATCTGTCGTCCGTCATCCCTCGTCCGGCCTCCGATGTCCCGCATAGCCTACGTCAACGGCCGCTATGTTGCCTTCCGCGACGCCAAAATCCACGTCGAGGATCGCGGCTTTCAGTTCGCCGACGCCGTCTATGAAGTCTGCGAGGTGAGGGCAGGCCGCCTCATCGACGAGCGCCGCCATATGGCGCGGCTGGAACGCTCGCTCGGCGAACTGCGGATGCGCCCGCCGATGTCGCCGCGCGCGCTCGCCATCGTGCTGCGCGAGCTGGTGGCCAGAAACCGGATCGACTACGGCCTGGTCTATCTGCAGATCACCCGGGGCGTGGCGCGACGCGACCCGGCCTTTCCCTCGGCGGATTTGCCGCCGACCGTCGTTGCCACCGCCCGGACGCTCAGCCTCATGCGCAACGAGGCGCTGGCCGCCAAGGGCATCGCGGTCGTCAGCGTGCCGGACAATCGCTGGGGCCGCGTCGACATCAAGACGGTCGGGCTATTGCCCAATGTGCTGGCGCGGCAGGCGGCGATCGACAAGGGCGCGCGCGATGCCTGGTTCGTCGATGGCAACGGCAAAGTCACCGAGGCGGCTTCCGCCAATGCCTGGATCGTTCTGGCGCACGGCAAGCTCGTCACCCGCCGCGCCGACCACGCGATCCTGCGCGGCATTACCCGCACCGTCACATTCGACGTCGTCAAAGCGCAGGGCTTCACCGTGGAGGAGCGGCCGTTCACGCTGGAAGAAGCCTATGCGGCGCGCGAGGCCTTCGAGACCTCGGCGACGCAGATCGTCATGCCGGTTGTAAGCATCGACGGCCACACCATCGGCGACGGCAGGCCGGGACCGGTCGCAATGGCGCTGCGGCGGGCGTTTCACGGCTTCGCCGAGACGACCTGATCGGCCCTGCGGGTATTCGTCGATATCGCGGCATGCTCCCAACTTGGGCTTGCGTCGGCCAACGCCGCGCCTTCTAATGGTCGATGCCCGCCGGGCCGGGCGGTGTTCCGCGTGCGCCCGGGGGGTCGAAAAGGCGCCAAGACAAAGGCGCAAAGAAACGACCCGCGGGGCAGGGGCCCGCGGTACAAAGAACGGGATAACGGCCATGGCAGCCGACCGCGCACAAAATCTACAAGACACCTTCCTCAATCACGTCCGCAAAAACAAAATTCCGCTCACCATCTTTCTGGTGAACGGCGTCAAGCTGCAGGGCGTGGTCACCTGGTTCGATAATTTCTGCGTGCTGTTGCGTCGCGACGGGCATTCGCAGCTCGTCTACAAACACGCGATTTCGACCATCATGCCGGGGCATCCGGTCCAGCTCTTCGAGGGCGCCGAGGAAGCGCCGTCCGGAGAATAGACTGGAGCCGCGTCGCCGCGACACACGTAGCGACCTGCTGAGCCCGCGAGGCTCGGCAGACGGCCGCTCGACCACCGGACGCGCGCTCGTTATCGAACCGGCGCTGCGGCGCGCCGCCGCTCGCGCCGATAGCACCGAGCGAACGGCGCAGGCCAAGCTCGACGAAGCGATCGGGCTGGCGCGCGCCATTGAT
>Ga0335078_10009135_pt1 | contig 14697 bp, 11 predicted proteins | sample Lox_Sample_32_FD_206711 | JGI IMG/M metagenome (GOLD analysis project Ga0335078, IMG submission 206711) | Soil microbial communities from Loxahatchee National Wildlife Refuge, Florida, United States - Lox_Sample_3.2 | ecosystem: Environmental > Terrestrial > Soil > Wetlands | place: USA...
TACCCGCCCGGGGCCGATCCCGGCATCTGCGACAGCCTGGTGGCCCAGCAGGGACCCAACTACGCCCTGGCCAAGCGCCTGCAGCGCTGGCGGGCCACGGTCGCCCGCGAGGGCGGCTCCACCGTGTCGATGAACGTCGCCCCGCCGACCCGCACCCGTTCGGTCACCAAGAACCGCGTGCTGGCGGCCGCGTACGCGGGATCCCACCGGTTCGGCGTTGAGGTTTTCGAGCCCGCCACCACCAAGACGCTCATGGCGGCCCTGCTCGTGCACGACCTCAACACCGGCGGCGGCGGCCCGGCACAGGCCCATCCCTGGCAGGACGAGGCCCGCGCGGCCGCGCACGGCGGGCTGTGGCGCGCCGCCTACGCCCCGCGCAGCGCTCTCGGGCTCGCGGCGCTGCTCGGCTACCCCTCAGCCGGGAAGCGGGGTGGCTTACCCGATCAGCGGCAGCCGGTTATCCGGGTGCTCGGCGCGGCCCGAGGCGGCCAGCACCCAGGCGAGGTCATCGGCCAGGTCGGCGGGCCGGCGGCCCAGGGTGCGCCGCGCTAGCAGGTCGTCCAGGATCGCCGCGGTCAGCGCGAGCCCCTCGGGCGTGGCGATCGGATCCCGGTTCAGCGCCAGCGTGAGGTCGAGGCCGTGGACCACGGCCTCGACGACCCGGCTGGCCACGAACTCGTCCACCCGCATGGGCGCGAAGTATCCCGGCCCGACAGTGTCCGCGGGTACCGCGCGGGACTCCTCGATGGTCTTGCCGAACGTCTCGGCCAGCACGCCGGGCATGTCCGCGGGCGTCTTGCCCTCGACCATGGTGTAGGCGTACCCGTAGACGACCGGTCCCGTCTCGGAGCGCGGGTTGATGAAGAAACTGGTCCGGTCGCGGGCAGGCTGCTGGTCGCCGCGGCCGTCCAGCAGCATCCGGGTCAGGCCGATCGAGATGTCGAAGTGCCCGGCCAGCTCGAACACCGTCCAGTGCGGCAGCTCCGGGTCCACCGGGACCAGCAGGGTGGACGCCGCCCATTCCTGCTCGGTCAGGCCGCGGAAGGTCGCCTCGATCCGCGCCAGCTCCCCGGCGAGTATGTCGATCGTGCTCTCGTACGAACCCATGTCCGCCCCTTCGTGCTGTCCGGCATTCGCGCGAACCGGACCGGCCGCCACCTCCGGGGTTCACGGTGATTACCTTCTATCACTTGCGAAGCCGCATGTCAGGTTGGCCGTGCGCCGCCTGCAACACAGAGCACTCCGCGGCCCCGCGGTGACGGTCCTGGGCCTTGGTAGGTTGCGGTCATTTCGGGAACTACCAGGATGTGTGGGGAGGGTGCCTTGGGAGAGATCTTTGTCAGTTACGCGACAGCGGACGCGGCGTCGGCTGACCGCGTCGTCGATGGGATCCGCCACGCCGGTCACCGTATCTTCCGTGACTCGGACTGGGAGGACGGCATCGCCCCCGGAGTGGTATGGGAAAAGACCCTGCTTCGCGAGCTGCGCCTTTGCGACGCGGTCGTATTTCTCAACAGCAGCGCGTCGCAGGCATCGTTGTGGTGTCATGCCGAGCTGGTGATGGCCTCCGAGCTGGGCAAGCGGGTCTACTCACTGGATCTGGCGCCGGGGTTACCGCCGCATCCGCTGCTTCAGTCACTGCAGGGCATCCGGCTGGAGACCACCCTCGACGCCAGCATTCGGCGGCTGACCGACAATCTGGGGCTGGACGGGCTCACCCAGAGCACCAGACTCAAATGGGAGCGCGGCCGTTCCCCCTATCCAGGGCTCGCAGCCATGGATGTGGCCGACGCTGGCGTCTTCTTCGGGCGTGAGGAAGAGGTCCGGAGCCTGGTGGCCCGGGTTGATGGGCCGCTCGGTCAGCCTGGCGGGAACCTGGTTGTGGTTATGGGCCCGTCGGGCGCGGGGAAGTCCTCGCTCGTCCGCGCCGGTCTTGTGGCCCGGCTAGCCGTTCCGCGATCGGGCTGGGCGGTGGCCCGTCCCTTCGAGCCGGGTACCCGGCCCCTGGGTCGGCTGGCCAGCCGCCTGGCCGCTGTGATCCCAGACCAGCTGACGGACAGTGAATGCCGGGACCGGTTGCTGAACGAAGGCATCGGCGCGGTCGCCGAATGGCTGGCCGATCACATCGCCCCCCCGGCGAAGCGGGTGCTCGTCACGGTGGACCAGGCTGAGCAACTGGCGGGCGTCACCCCGCCGCCCGACGCCGGGGAGTTCCTGACCGTGCTCGGACAAGGCCTGGGCGCAGGCTCGCCGGTGACGGTCGTGATGACCGTTCGCTCCGATCGCTTTGACGAGATCCAGCGGCTGCCGGTGGTCGGGCCTATGATCCATTCGCCGTTCATCACCGCTCCTATGAGCCGGGCACAGCTGGCCGCTGTAGTCGAAGGACCTGCCGGGCGCGCTGATCTGAGATTCGCGCCTGGCCTGGCTGGCCGCCTCATTGAGGACGCCGTACGCGGCAGCAGCGGAGAGGCCGTGGACGCCTTGCCGTTCCTGGCCTTTACCCTCCGTGAGATGTACGACCTCGCGGTACAGGAGGGCCGGAGCACTTTCACCGATGCTGACTATGAGCGCGTCGGCCGGATCGAGGGCGCGATCATCCAGCGGACCAAGGCCGCCGAATCGTTGCTCCCTCCCGATAGCGGACCGGTCCTTGAGCGTCTCCTGCCGCGCTTCGTCGCCTTGAGCGAGGATCATCTCCCGGCCGGCCGGCCGGTGCCCCGCGAACGGCTGACCCCGGCGGAACAGGCAATCGTCAAAAAGCTGGAGGACCAGCGGCTCCTCACCGGCGCGGGCGATACCGTCCGGCTAGCCCATGAACAGCTCATCACCGCCTGGCCACGTCTCGTCCAGACCGTGGCCGACCGCCGCGGCGACCTCCTCCTGCAGGCCAGGATCGAGCGCCAGGCCAGCGACTGGAAACACGGTAACGGAGAACTGCTCGGACGTGACGCCGCCGCCACCGCCTCGTCGTGGCTCGCCGACCGGGCCGAACCCGGAACCGATCGCAGCGTCACCGGCGATTACATCCGCGCCTCCCGTAAAGCGCTGCGCCGCCGACGAGCTCAGGCGGTCGTGGTCCTCTGCACCATCGTCGCGCTCGCTCTCGCCGCCTCGGTGGTCGCCGTCGTGGCCAGGATCGAGGGCTCCCACGCGGTCAGCCAGTCTCACCTCGCCCAGTCGGAAGAGATGGCAGCCGAGGCCACGAACCTGTTCTCGACTAATGCTCCGCTTGCCATGCTCCTCAGCCTGCAAGCCTACGAACGCGCTCCGACCTTGCAATCCAGAAGCGCACTGATCGAAGCCGCGGGGCAGCCGCTCAGCGCTGTCCTAGCCGAAAGCGGCAACGCTGTTGAAAGCGTGGCGTTCAGCCCGGACGGCCACGTGCTCGCGGCGGGGGACACGGGCGGTGATGTCGGGCTGTGGGATACCGCAAGCGGCCGCCGCATCGCCACCCTGGCCGAAGACAACCCCGTCTACACCGTGGCGTTCAGCCCTAACGGCCAGGTGCTCGCGGTCGGCGACGATGGCGGCCATGTCGGCCTGTGGGACATCTCATCTGCGGCGAAGTCCGCAGGAATATGACACAGGCTCAGTGGGTGGCGAACGCTCCAGGTCAGCCGTACCAAAAGACTTGTTCCGCGTACCCGTAGCTCACCATGTTCAATGCACTCTCATGAATGGCGAAGGTGCTCGGCCGGTTGCCTGCCCCCGCGAGCAACGCGAGCGCAGCCGTCCCCCTTCGCCGAGTGGCTCAGCCTATTTCGCGGGGGTTTGCCGGGTCTGGCCCTGGAGGGCCGCGGCAGCGGCCGGACACGTTACGGGATGCCGGGGCCCACGGCCCCGGTAGACGGGGCTAAGGGCCCCCGCACCCCGTAAACGGAGCTAGCCGGAAACGATCACCGCCCGGCGGGCAAGAACCACCACTCGGCTAGGCCGGGACGGACAGGGACAGGCCGAACTGCGCCGCGGCATCGGTCCACCACGACTGCATCGCGAACCCGGCGGCGGCCAGTTCGCCCGACACGCCCTCCCGGCGGAACTTGGCCGACACCTCGGTGCGCATCTCCTCGCCGTCGGCGAAATCGACGGTGAGCCCGATGGCCGGCAGCCGTACCGTCTGCGCCATGACCGAGCGCAGCCGCATCTCGATCCACTCGGCGCCGGCGTCCCACACCGCGACGTGCTCGAACGCGTCCAGGTCGAAGTCGGCGCCGAGTTCGGCGTTCAGCACCGCGAGCACGTTCTTGTTGAACTCGGCGGTGACCCCGGACGCGTCGTCGTACGCGGCGACCAGCGTGACCGGGTCCTTGACCAGGTCGGTGCCGAGCAGGAAGAAGTCGCCCGGCTGCAACTGGGCGCGGACCCGGGCCAGGAAGGCGGCCCGCTGCGCGGGCTCCAGGTTCCCGATCGTGCTGCCGAGGAAGGCCACCAGCCGGGGGGCCGGGGCCTCGCCGTCCGCGGGGAACCCGAGGCGCTCCTCGAAGTCGGACACCACGGCCCGGACCTCGAGCCCGGGATACCCAGAAGACAGCGCCTTGCCCGCGGCGGCCAGCGCGGGCTCGCTGACGTCGACCGGGACGTAGCAGCGCAGCGCGCCCGCGGCGCGCAGCGCGTCGAGCAGCAGCCGGGTCTTGTCCGAAGATCCCGACCCGAGCTCGATGAGCGTCCTGGCCCGGGTCTGCGCGGCGATCCCGGCCGCGGTCGCGCGCAGGATCTCCCGTTCGGCCCGGGTCGGGTAGTACTCGGGCAGTTCGGTGATCTTGTCGAACAGCGCGCTGCCCTGCGCGTCGTAGAACCACTTGGGCGGCAGCGACTTCGGTTCGGCGGTCAGCCCGTTCAGGGCGTCCGTGCGCAGTGCTTCCTCGAGAAAACCAGGCGGGAGCCGGCGGTCGAGGGAGGTCATGGGATAGCGATCCTTTCCGTTGACGGCGTGGTGCAGACGATGTGCTACGCGGCGTGAATGCCCGTCTCGTCGAGCGGAGCCATGCTGACCTGCCGCGGTGTCGCGGTGACGGCGGAGCCGTCCGGCACCTCGGTCCAGCTGGGCCCGTCGTCACCCGGCTCGGAGGCCATGACCACCGCCGGGCCAGGGCCGCGGCGGTAGCACAGCGTGTCCCCGGCGGCCGTGGCCGCGATGACCTGCCCGTCGGTCAGCAGGAAGTTGAACCGGCCGGCCAGCCCGGCCGCCCGCACCGCCCCGATCGTGTCGGCCAGGGCCCGGGCCGGGTCCAGCCCGCGCTGGAGCCGGTGCCGCACCAGCGCCCACAGCAGCGCCGAATCCACCCGCGCCTCCAGCCGGAGCAGCGACTCCACGGGAAGCGTCGCGGCGAGCCCGGAGGCGGCCTCTGGCCACCCGGCCAGCACCCCGTTGTGGCTGAACAGCCACGGGCCCCAGGCGTAAGGCGCGACCGCGCCCGGACCCGGGTCGGTGCCCGCCGTGGCGCAGCGCACCGCCGCGAGCAGCGCGCCCGCCGACGTCACCCGGGCGATGTCAGCGAATGACTCGTCTCCCCAGATCGGGACCTGGCGCCGGTACCTGGCCGGGGCGGGGTCGCCCGGCGCGTACCAGCCGACCCCGAACCCATCCGCGTTGACCGTCCCGTGCCGCTGTCGGCGCGGGGCCCAGGCCTGCGTGTACAGGCCGTGCGGCGGGTCGATGAGCACCGAGCGCAGCGAGGCGGGCGGCCCGAGGTAGGCCAGGTGCCGGCACATCAGGCGGTCTCCGGCGCGCCCGAACGGGCGGTGCGGAAGCCGGCGAAGATCTGCCGCCTGACCGGGTAGTCCCAGTTGCGGAAGGTGCCCCGGCAGGCCACCGGGCTGACGGCGAAAGAACCGCCGCGCAGCACCTTGTACTCCGGGCCGAAGAACACCTCCGAGTACTCCCGGTACGGCCAGGCCTTAAACCCCGGATACGGCAGGAAGTCCGAGCTCGTCCACTCCCAGACGTCCCCGATGAGCTGCCTGGCCCCGCACGGCGCCGCGCCGTCGGGGTAGGAGCCGGCCGGTGCCGGCCGCAGGAAGGCCTGGCCCAGGTTGGCGTGCGACGCCTCAGGGTCCGCGTTGCCCCACGGGTACCTGCGGGTCAGGCCGGTGGCGGGATCGAACCGGGCCGCCTTCTCCCACTCGGCCTCGGTCGGCAGCCTGCGCCCGGCCCAGCGGGCGTACGCGTCAGCCTCGTACCAGCACACGTGCATCACGGGCTCCTCCGGAGTCACCGGCTCGACGCGGCCGAACACCCGGCGGGTCCACTGCCCGCCGTCCCGCCGCCAGTACAGCGGCGCGGTCAGCCTGGCCTGCTGCCGGTGCTCCCAGCCGGCCGGCGTCCACCAGCGCGCGTCGTCGTACCCGCCGGCCTCGATGAACTCGGCATAGCCGCCGCAGGTCACCGGGGTGGTGTCGAGGTAGAAGGGCGCCACCTCCACGGCGTGCGCGGGCCGCTCGTTGTCCAGCGCCCACGGCTCGGCGGAAGTGCCCATGATGAACGGGCCGCCCGGCACCAGCACCTCGGACGGCAGCCGGAACGCGTCGGCGGGCCCCGGGTCCGGCACCCGGGCGGCGAGCACCGGCGCGCCGGCCCGGATCTGGTGGGTGATCAGCATCGTCTCGTCGTGCTGCACCTCGTGCTGGGCGATCATCCCGAACGCGAACCCGTCGCCGAGCAGCCGCGTCCCGGTGAAGGCGGCCGCCTCGAGCAGGTCCAGGACCCGGCCGCGCACCTCGTGGCCGTAGGCCCGGGCCTCGGCCGGGGGCAGCAGCGGCAGCGTGGGCCGCTCGGACCGCGGGTGCTCGAACGCGTCGTACAGCGGGTCGATCTCCGGGTGCATCGGCTCCCGGCCGCCGACCTCGCGGAGCAGCCAGAGCTCTTCCTGGTTAGCGATGTGCGCGAGGTCCCACACCAGCGGGGACATCAGCGGCGAGTGCTGTCTGACCAGGTCGGCCTCGTCCACGCTGTCGGTCAGCAGCGACGTCCGCTGCCGCGCCCCGGTCAGTTCCCGCGCGATGACCGCGCGCAAGGATTCCGGGTCGAGCTGTGACTCCGTCATCTTCAGGCTCCGTCCAGTTGGTCGTCGGCGGGACATCGGTCCTTCAGCACGTACCGCTCGGTGAAGTCGGCGACCGCCCGGCGGATCCGGGCGGGCACGCCGGACCGGCCCAGCGCGGCGTCAGCCGCTTCGAAACACTGCTTGCTCGCCCGGCTGATCCCCGGATCGGCCGGGCCGTGCCGCGCCGCGCGCAGCCACGGGTCCCGGCCGCCGGATCCGTCCCACACCGGCTCCGCGGCGGCCATCGCGGCGTCGGCGGCCCGCACGTCGTCGGCCAGCGCCGTGACCACGGCCGCGGGCACGATCCAGCCGTCGCCGGGCTGCGCGTCGATCATCCGCAGTTCCATGTGCCCGCGCGGGCGGACCGGCGGGAACAGCGTGGACAGGTGGTAGTCCAGGTCCTCGGCGGTCGGCTGGCGCAGCGACCCGGCACCGCCCTCGCGCAGCCAGTCGCGGAAGGTCAGCCCGGCCGGCGCCGTCCAGTCCTGCGAGCCGTCCTCGCGCACGCACATGAGCTCGGCGTCCAGCGCGTAGGCGGCCCACGCGTCGCGCGGGTCGCCGTCGGCCGCTTCCTGGGCGGGCGCCCGGGTCCGTCCCGGGTCCATGTTCGCCCACACCTGCTGACGGGCCGAACGCCAGCCGGCGGGCTTGCCGTCCCGCAGCGGGGAGTTGGCGAACGCGGCCACCAGCACCGGCCCGATCGCGTGCAGCAGCCGCCAGCGCGAGCGGTAGCCCGACTGGCCCGCGCCGTCGTCGCCGGCGTCCAGGCAGACCTGGACCGACGCGGTGCCGCACATCATCTGGCGGCCCCACGGGCCCTCGCGGTCGAAGAATTTCTCCATCGCGGCGTACCGCGGCAGATCGAGCAGCCGCCGGGGCGGACGCAGCGGGTCGAGGCCGTATCCGCAAAGCTCGAGGCCGGCTGCCGCGGCCGCGTCACGCAACGCGGCCAGGTCACGCCCGGTTACCTCAACGAGCTCACCGAGCGTAGCGGCGGGCGCCGAGCTGAGCTCGAGCTGCCCGCCAGGCTCGACCGTGAGCGAGGCACCAGAGGGAAGAGCAGGAAGATCATTCCGAACGAATGGGGCTGTTTGCCCTGGGTAGCCTTCGCCTGAATGGCTCCGGAAACCGGCCAGGGTGGCGGCTACCTGTTCCGCCTGGACCGGTAGCGCGGGATCGCGGCGATCGCGCACTAGCCATTCGAGTTCGACGCCCACTCGTTCCGGCGGGCCCGTCTTGAAGCAGATACCGTGAACCTGCGCTTCCGCGTCGGCTTCGGTAAACCGCGCCCCCTTTATCACGATTTCAACACTACCTGACCCGTCTTACCGGATTACGGAGCCAGGGCCGGCCGGTCCTCGCCTGCTGGCCACGGCGGAACCCCGGCTTCCTGCCCGGGCGAGGGACGGCTATCCGTCCTCACAGGTAAGTTTCAGGTTCGGGTGGTACCTTGCGGCGCACGGTGGGCAATCGCTGGTGACATTTAGTCGCTAATATAATGACACGCTGTAATCGCCAACATGGCCATTGGCGCGTTACTGCTCTGGCAGGATGGAACTCGATGAAGGTGCCGTCCGTGAGGATTCCGCTGCGCGACCGGGGTAAGCCTGAGGAGCCCCCCGGCATCGTGGCTGTCGCGCGCGTGGACCGCCGGACGAAGAACATCACCAAGCGCCTCAGTCCGGGCGAGATCGCCATCATCGACCATTCCGACGTGGACCGGGTAAGCGCCGAGGAGCTTATCAGGCGCAAGGTCGCGGCCGTCGTCAACGCCTCGGTCAGCATCACCGGGCGTTACCCCAACCTCGGCCCGAAGCTGCTGCTCGAGGCGGGTATCCCGGTCGTCGACGGGGTCGGGCAGGACGTGCTGGTCCGGGTGGCCGACGGCGCGGTGGTCCGGCTGGACACCGAGACCCTCTACCTCGGCGACACGGTGGTGGCCAAGGGCACGCCGCTGACCACGGAACTGGTCGAGACGGCGATGACCGAGGCCAGGGCCATGGTCGGGGTGCAGATCGAGTCGTTCGCCGCGAACACGCTGGAGTTCCTCCAGCGCGAGCACGAGCTGCTCACGAACGGCATCCCGGCGCCCGACATGGACACGGAGATGAACGGCCGCCACGTCCTGGTGGTGGTGCGCGGCTACCACTACCGGGAGGACCTGGCCGCCCTCCGGCCCTATATCCGGGAGTACAAGCCGGTGATGGTGGCGGTGGACGGCGGCGCGGACGCGCTGATCGAGGCCGGCTACCAGCCCGACGCCATCTTCGGTGACATGGACTCGGTGTCGGATGAGGCGCTGTGCTGCGGCGCGGAACTCGTGGTGCACGCCTACCCGGACGGCCGCGCGCCGGGGCTGGCCCGGGTGCGTGAGCTCGGCCTGGAGGCCATCACCATCCCCGCCCCCGGGACCAGCGAGGACATCGCCCTGCTCGTCGCCGACGCCAAGGGGGCCAGCCTGATCGCGGTGGTGGGCACGCACCATACGCTGGAGGAATTCCTCGACAAGGGCAGGCCCGGGATGTCGAGCACGTTCATCACGCACCTGCGGGTGGCCGGGAAGCTGGTCAACGCGCGCGGCGTGCACCAGCTCTACCACAGCCGGATCTCCAGCTGGTCACTGCTGGTGCTGGTGCTGGCCGCGGCGGTAACGGTGTTCGTCGCCGTGGTGTTCTCGCCCGCCAGCCCTATCCTGGGCAGGTACTTCGAGGCGACCTGGCATTCTTTCACCTACTGGCTGACCGGAAAACTCTAGTGATCGACTTTCGCTATCATCTTGTCTCCATCGTGGCGGTGTTCCTCGCCCTCGCGATCGGGATCGTCCTGGGCTCCACCGAGCTGCAGGGCCCGGCGTACAACCTGCTGGACAAGACCACCTCGAAGCTGCAGAACGAGCTCGGCCAGGTCAGCAGCCAGCGGGACGCCGCACAGCAGCAGGCCAGCGAGGGCGAGATGTACGCCCAGGCCGTCCAGCCCGCGGTGCTGCGCGATCTGCTGACCGGCCAGCGGCTGCTGATCGTCACCGAGCCGGGCGCCGAGCCCTCGGTGGTCAGCGGGCTCAGCGCCGCGGCGGCCGACGCAGGGGCCACCGTCACCGGGGAGATCAACCTGTCGTCGAGGTTCTTCGACACCAGCGGCACCACGCAGGACAGCCTGAACCAGGTCACCCTGGACGTGGCCCAGACCGCCGGCCTCGCGCTGGACAGCAGCGCGACCTACCAGCAGCAGGCCGCCCAGGTGATCGCCGGCGAGATCCTGACCACGTCGCTGCCGTCATCGGGGTCGTCGGGGTCATCGGGCAGCCGGTCCGCCGGCGCCGACCAGGCCGCCGCCGCCACCGCGATGCTCCAGGCCTACGCCGCGTCCCAGTTCCTCACCACCACCTCCAAGCCAGCCACGCCGGCCACGCTCGCCATCGTGGTGACCCCGCAGGTCCCGCCCGCGGACGGCAGCGCGGACCAGCTGGACCAGGTGCTCATCCCGCTGGTCCAGGAACTGGCGGCCAAGAGCGCGGCCACCGTGGTGGTGGGCTCGTCGTCGGGCTCGGGCGCGGGCAGCCCGATCGCGGTGCTGCGGTCGAACAGCGTGTCCAGCCAGGTGTCCACGGTCGACGACGCCGACCTGGTATCCGGGCAGACCGTCGCCATCCAGGCGCTCGCGGTGCAGTTCGGCGGCGGCAAGGCCGGCAGCTACGGGTTCGCCGCCAACGGGGCGACCGCCGTCGCCCCGAGCCCAGTGCCCACGCCGACCGCCTCGCCCAGTGCCACCGCCACACCCCCGACGAAGAAGGGCAAGAAATGAGCCGGACCAGCCTGCGATTGATCACCGCCGCGGCCGCGGGCGCCACGGCGGCGGGCGCGGCCAGGCTCGCCTACTCCGCCGTGAACCGGCGCCCGCCGGGCGGCCCGAAGCTGTGGTCGCGTACCAACCACCGCGGCGAGCCGGTCACCTTGCTCGAGGGACCGGCCGTCGCGGCCGGCGCGATCGTCGGCGTGCTGGCCCAGGCGGGGCTGGCGTCATTGACCGGGGCGTCCGGCCCGCGCCGCGCCACGGCCACGGCCATGGCCCTGGCCGGAGCGGGCGCGGCGGCCTTCGGGGCCTATGACGACCTGGCCGGCTCGGGGGACCGGCGCGGGTTCCGCGGCCATCTCGGCGCGCTGCGGCACGGCGAGGTGACCACCGGCGCGGTCAAGCTGGGCGGCATCGGCGCCACCGGGATCGTCAGCGCCGCGCTGGCCGGAGGCTCGCCGGCCGATGTGGTCATCAACGCCGGCCTGGTGGCCGGGGGGGCGAACCTGCTCAACCTGTTCGACCTGCGTCCCGGCCGGGCCATCAAGGTCGCGGCCGCCTCCGGCACCCTGATCGGCGCGGCCGGCCAGGACAGCGTCGCGGCGCCGCTGGGCGCGGCGCTGGCCCTCCTGCCCGAGGACCTGGGCGAGCGGGCCATGCTCGGCGACGCCGGCGCGAACGCGCTCGGCGCGATGCTCGGCGCCTCGGCGGCCGGCCTGCCCCGCCCGGCCAGGATCGCGCTGCTCGCCGGGATCGCCGGGCTGACCGCGGCGAGCGAGAAGGTCAGCTTCACCAAGGTGATCGAGCGGACCCCGGCCCTGCGCTGGCTGGACATGCTCGGACGGCGTCCGGCGGAGAACCCCGACCCGGCACCGCCGGACGAGTGAGCGCGCCCGTGGCCGAGCGGGGGCGGGCTCGGCAGCGGGGCGGGGGCATTGGCCGCGCGGCGGTGCTGATCGGCGCGATCACCATGCTGGCGCGGGTCATCGGGTTCGGCCGCCAAGTCGTGTTCGCGCACACGGTCCAGGCCTCGTGCCTGGGCACCGCGTACACCACGGCGAACATGGTGCCCAACATCATCTACGACATCGTGATGGGCGGCGCCCTCACCGCGGTCGTGGTACCCGTGCTGGCAGGCCCCGCGCTGGCCACCGCGGCGCTGGCCGGGCCGGCCGAGGCGGACGGGGCCGCGGGCCGCGAGCAGGTGCGGCAGACCTCGGCCGCGCTGCTCACCTGGACCGTGCTGCTGCTCCTCCCGGTCAGCGTGGTGGTCGCGGTCATCGCGCGGCCGCTGGTCTCGCTGCTGCTCGGCGGGACGCCCGGCTGCCCGCGGGCCAGCATGGTCAGCCTCGGCGCGCGGATGCTGGTGGTGTTCGCCCCGCAGATCCTGCTCTACGGGCTGGCCGTGGTGCTCTACGGCATCCTGCAGTCCCACCGCAGGTTCGCCGCGCCCGCGCTGGCGCCGGTGCTGTCCAGCCTGGTCGTCATCGGCGCCTACTTCTGGTTCGGCGTGACCGGGAACGGCTACCAGGACATGACCCGGCCGGTGCCCACGCTGGCCTGGGTCGTGCTGGCCGCCGGGACCACCGCCGGGGTAGCGGCGCTGGTCGCGACCCCGCTCATCCCGGCCGCCCGGCTGCGGCTGCGATTGCGGCCCGCGCTGCGGTTCCCGGCCGGGGTCGGCGTGCGGGTCCGCGCGCTGGCCGCCGCGGGCGTCGCCACGCTGATCGCGCAGGACGCCTCGGTGGCGGTGGTGATCGTGCTGGCCAACTCCCGCGGCGGCAGCGGCGCGCTGGTGCTCTACAGCTTCGCCTGGGCGGTCTTCTTCGTGCCCTACGCGGTGCTGGCCGTGCCGATCGCGACCAGTGCCTTCCCCGAGCTGTCCGCGCGCGGCGACCGCTTCGACGCCACCTGCGCCACCTCGACCCGGGCGGTCACCGTGGCGTCCTGGCTGGGGGTAGCCGGGATGGTCGGCACCTGCATACCGCTGGCGCGGGTGTTCCAGTCCCACGCCGGCCAGGCGGCCGACGCCCGGCAGCTGGCGATCGCGCTGGCCGCGTTCGCCCCCGGGCTCGTCGGGTACGGCCTGACCGCGAACCTGTCCCGGGTGCTCTACGCCATCGGGCGCAACCGGGCCGCCGCCCTGGCCGTCAGCGGCGGCTGGGTGCTGGTCATCGTGGCGGACCTGCTGATCGTGCCGTTCGTGCCGCGCTCCGCGGTGGTGCCCTGGCTCGGGGCGGTCACCACCATCGGGCTGACCGGCTCGGCCGTCGCCCTGCTCATCCTGGTCCGCCGGTTCCGCGGCCCGGCCGCGCTGCGCGGCTGCCCGCGCGCCGGGCTGGCCGGGCTGGCGGGCGCGGTGGCCGGCGCCGCGGCCGGGCTCGGCGTGTCGGCCGGGATCCGGGTGACCGGCTTCCTGCCCAACGTGGCCGTCACCCTGCTGGCCAGCGCGGCCGTGCTGGCGGCCTTCCTGGCGGTGGTGGCACTGGCCGACGGCGGCGACCTGCGCGCCGTGCTCCGCCGGGTCATCCGCTCGTGAAGGTCGCGTTCGTCCTGGGCACCAGCACCGGCGGCACCGCCAGGCATGTCCGGATGCTCGCGGCCGGCGCGGCGGCGCGAGGCGTGACGGCCGAGGTGTTCGGCCCCGCGCAGACCGAACGGGACTTCGCGTTCAGCGCAGGCGGCCAGGTCGGTTTCACCCCGGTCGACATCGCGGACCGCCCGCGCGTGCGCCACGACCTGCGGGCCGTCAGGCGGCTACGCCGGCTGATCCAGGCCTGGCGGCCCGACGTGGTGCACGCGCACGGGCTGCGGGCCGGGGCGCTCACCGCGATCGCGGTGGCGCCGGTCCGGCCCAGCGTCTACCACCCCCGGCCCGCGCTGGTCGTCACGGTGCACAACGCGCCCCCCGCGGGCGGCGTCACCGGCGCGGTCTACAGGGTGCTCGAGCTGATCGTGGCGCGCCGCGCGGACTCGGTGCTCTGCGTGTCACAGGACCTGGAAGAACGCATGCGCGCCTCCGGCGCTCGCCTGGTCGGCCGCGCCCTGGTTCCCGCGGACGCCCCACCCGGGCCTGCCGTGCCGGACGTCCCGGTGCTGCTGCCCGGCGAGCCCGATCCGGACCGGCCCATCGTGCTCGCCGTCGGCAGGCTGGCGGCCCAGAAGGGGTTCGGCACCCTGATCGAGGCGGCGGCCGTGTGGCGGGACATCCGGCCCGAGCCGCTCCTGGTCATCGTCGGCGAAGGCCCGCTCGGGGACGGGCTGAAGGCCCAGGCGGCCCGGCTCCGGCTCGACGCGCGGTTCCCCGGCCATCGCGGCGACGTGCCCGCGCTGCTGGCCGCCGCCGCCGTGTTCGTGCTGCCCAGCGTCTGGGAGGGCCAGCCGCTCATCCTGCAGGAGGCGCTGCGCGCGGGGGCGCCCATCGTGGCCACCCGCACCGGCGGCACGCCGGAACTGACCGGCGAGGACGCCGCCCTCCTCGTCCCGGTCGGCGACGCGGGCCGGCTGGCCGATGCGGTCCGGGCGGTGCTCACCGACCCGGCGCTGGCGGCCCGCCTGCGCCAGGCGGCGGCGGACCGCGGGCGGGCCCTGCCGGGCCCGGACGAGGCCGTGACCGCGGTCCTGGCCGAGTACGAGCTGCTCACCAGTACCAGGCGCTGATCCCGGCGTCAGGGCGCGAGCCAGTCGCGGGCGATGTGCCCGGCCAGGTCCTCGAGCAGGGGACCGGCCTGCTCGCGGCAGCGGGTGAGGTCGGGCTCGATGTCGGCGAGCGCGTAGGCGCGCGCGATGCCCGCCGAGCGGAGCTGGCCGGCGGTCAGCGAGCACACGCCGGCCACCGCCACCACCGGCAGGTCCGCGGCCG
>Ga0335078_10009137_pt1 | contig 14696 bp, 11 predicted proteins | sample Lox_Sample_32_FD_206711 | JGI IMG/M metagenome (GOLD analysis project Ga0335078, IMG submission 206711) | Soil microbial communities from Loxahatchee National Wildlife Refuge, Florida, United States - Lox_Sample_3.2 | ecosystem: Environmental > Terrestrial > Soil > Wetlands | place: USA...
GCAGCCCGGCTTGAACCGGTCATGCAGCTCTAGGCAGATCGCGTCCACCCGGCCGATCCACGAGTCGGCGGCGGCGAACAGCTCTTTCTCGCTGCCTTCGATGTCCACCTTGAGCAGGTCGATGGTGTCCAACTGGTAGTCGCGCAGCACGTCGTCCATGGTGATGGCCGGCACCGTGGTGCCATCGCCGGACGGCCCGGCCAGCCGTAGGCCCCACGGGCCGTACCCGGGATCGGCCAGCGCCACCGATCCGCCCTCCACCCACAGCGCGGCCCGGACCGCCTGCACGTTGGCGAACGCCGCGGTATTACGTCGCAGGAGCTGGAAATTGGCCTCGTCCGGCTCGATCGCGATGATCTTCGCGGCCGGGTAACGGAGGGCGAAAAACGCCGTGGACAGGCCAGTGTACGCACCGGCGTCCACGATCACCCGGGGCGACTCGGCGAATTCCCAGGCATATTCTCCCCACCGGAATATATGGACGAATACATTGATATCGGAAGTACCGAGACGTACCTGCAACTGCCGAGCCGACCCCGGCACCGGCACGTCCGCCAGCCGGCCCCGGCTCCCCGGCCAGCAGCGCACCATGGCCAGCGCGGCCAGGCCTCGGACGGTACCAAAGCACCGGGCATACGCAGAGAACTCCGGGCAGGCGCGGGCGGCAAATTCCCGGGAATTAGTTAAGACTTGTCCCGATGACGACATGGCGGGAGCCTATTGCATAACCTGGCCGATCCGCGCCGCAGCCGGCCGAACCAGCCCTCGCGCAATTCCCAGCGCATGTCCGCAACGTTGAGTACGGCGAAGTTGCGCAGCCGGCCATCCGCATCCAAGCCGGTTACCTGGACCGGCCCATAGCCGAAATCGCAGCTGCGCTGATAGGCCCGGTGCAGGTGGCCGTGCATGATCCGGGACGGCTGGACGGCGTCCACGATGTGCTGCAGCCGCCGCCGGTGCGCGTCGCTGCGGGCCAGGTCGGCCGGATCCCACCCCGGCGGCGGGCGGCCGAACGTGTGCGCCACGCCCGCCGGGCAGTCGTGGCTGGCCAGCACGTCCGCCGGGCCGCCCGCGATGACCTCGGCCTCCTGCGCGCCGGTGATCTCCTCCTCCGGCCACCAGTCCACCCCCTCGGTGCGCAGCGCCCGGTCCAGGCTCACCGCGCCGCCGCACCCCAGCCAGCGCAGCCCGTGCCAGGTCCAGCGGTAGCCACGGGGCAGGTAGAAAAGCCCGGGCCGGGCCACGACCCGCCCGTCCGGGGTGCGGTCGCGGGCCAGCCTGGCCAACTGCGGGAAATCCTCGTGGTTGCCGTCGATGAACCAGAGTTCCGCGTCCACCTCGGCCAGCAGCGCGCCGATCCGGTCCAGGTAGTGCTGGCCAGCCTGGTCCGGCCAGATTCCGAAGTCGCCCAGCTGCAGGATCACCCGCCGCGGCTCCTGGCCCAGCATGCTGGGCACCCGGCGGATCACGCTCAGCGCCCAGTCCTCGTCGCCGTGCCAGTCCCCGGCGACCAGGATCCGCCGCGGCTCGGGCATCCCGGGTTTGACCGTCATGCCCAAGGTTGTAGCGCTTACCGGGCCAGTGTGCCCAGGTGATCTCACAATGGTTCGGTTATGCTCACGGCGTGCTCGGGGTGCTGGCGCTCCTACTGACCGCGGTGGCGCTGCCCCCGCTGCTGGCCCGGCTGGCCGGCGGGCGCGCGCCCGCCCCTGGCCCGCAGCTGGCCGCACTGGCCCCGGCGGCCACGCTGCCCGCGCTGGCCGCGGTCGCGGTGGCGGCGCTCAGCGCAGGCGGGTGGTGGCTGGCGGTGCTGCTCGCGCTCCCGGCGGCACTCCTGCTGGCCGGGCAACTACCCCCTATCCGGCCTAACGCCAGCGCCGGGCCGGTCGCCCCGGCCAGCGCGCCGGGATCGCGGCCGGCCCCCATGACCGTGCGGGTGCTCACGCTGAACACCCGGGGTGGATCCGCGGACCCGGCCGCCCTGCTCGACTGCGTCCGCCGGCACCAGGTGGACGTGCTGGCCCTGCAGGAACTGACCCCTGGGCTGGTCGACCGCCTGGACCAGGCCGGGCTGGGCCGCGTGCTGCCGCACACCCAGCTCGACCCGCGGCCGGACTTCCCGGGCGCGGGGCTGTGGGCCCGCTGGCCGCTGACCCCGCTGCCGCCGGTGCCTGGCCTGGTGGCCGCCGCGCCACGGGCCCGGATCGAGCCTGCCCTCGGCCGGCCGGTCGTGCTGATCACGGTGCACCCGCTCACCCCGCTGCGCGGGCGTGGCTATCCGTGGCAGCGCGACCTGGCCCGGCTGGTCACGCTGGCGGATGGCCCTGAGCCGCAGGTGGTAGCGGGCGACTTCAACGCCAGCCGGGATCACCGGCCGTTCCGTGAGCTGCTCGCGGCCGGCTTCGTGGACTGCGCCGACGCCGCGCAGCGGCGGCCCTGGCCCGGGTTCACCTGGCCCGCGTCCTGGGACGTGTACTCCGACCGGGACAAGCCGGCCCTGCCGGACCGCCGGGCCGTGCCGCTCATGCGGCTGGACCACGTGCTGGTCAGCCCGCCGGACACCACGGTGCGCGCGGCCCAGCCGGTACGGGTGGCCGGCACCGATCACTACGCCGTCCTGGCCGTGATCGAGTTCGCCTGACGCGGGCCGGCCGGCTAGTGCGATAACGCGACGAACAGGACCAGCGCGACGGCGATCAGCACGGCCAGGCAGGCCATGCCGACCAGCAGGCCAGCCCGGGCGCCACGGCGCTGGGCCGACGGCCGGGACCGGGCCGGGTGGTGCCCGGCCGCGCGGGCCGGGCCGGGTGGCGCTGGGTACAGCTCGGCCGGGTCCGGCGCGGGCGGGAACGGCGCCGCCGGATACCCCGCAGCCGCTTGGCGCGCGGCGGCGGCCGGATACTGCTCCGGGCCGGCGGGGTCCTGACCCCAGGAGGGGTGCCCGCCTTCAGGCGGGGCACCGGCCGTGGCATGACGCGGGCCGGCGGCCCGGGCCGGGCCGCGCGCGCGGCGCGCGGCGGCCGGATCGGCCGACTGGTCCCACCCGGCTGGTTCGGGCTGGCTGGGCCGGGCGGGCGGCGCGGGCGGCGCGTCGATACGCGGCCAGTTGCCAGCCGGGGCGGCCTGGGCCGGCTGCTGCCAGGCAGCCTGGGCGCTGGACATGAAGACCTGGGTCGGGAAGTCGGCTGGGTACCGGTCCGCTTCCGCCTGGTACGAGCCAGCCGGGTGGCCCACGGCCCCGTTCGGCCGGACCGGCTCGTCCTGGGTATCCCGCTTCCCGCTGTGCCACGGCGCTGGCTGCTCACGGGCGGCCCGCTCCCGGGCCGGCTGCGCCCGCCCGGTCAGCTCCTGAGGCAACTGCCCCTGACCGGGCTGCTCCCGAGGCGCCTGCTCCCGGGCCGACGGCTCGCCAAGCGACCGCTCCCAGGGCGGCTGCGCCCGGGATGCCTCCTCGCCAAGCGACTGCTCCCAGGGCGGCTGAGCTCGGGGTGAGAACTCCTGAAGCGGCTGCTCCCGGGGAGACTGCTCCCGAACCGGCCGCTCCCGGGGAGACTGCTCCCGAACCGGCCGCTCCCGGGGAGACTGCCCGCCAAGCGGCCGCTCCCAGGGCGGCTGCGCCCGGGACGAACGCTCCCGGGATGACTGCTCGCGAAGCGGCTCCCCGGCTGGCTGCTCGCGAAGCATCAGCTCGCTGGGTGACTGCTCCCGAACCAGCTGCTCGCGGGGGGCCCGCTCGCGGGGTGGCTGCTCCCAGGCCGTGGCGGTCCGGGCGATGGGCTGCTCCCGCCGCGGCAGCCGCGGGCCATCAGCCGGCGGCGCTGCGTGACTGGGCGCAGCCTGACTGGGCGCAGCCTGACTAGGCGCAGCGTGACTAGGCGCAGCGTGACTAGGCGCTGCGTGGTTCGGGACTGCGTGGTTCGGCGCTGCGTGGTTCGGGCCCGGCCCGGCTGGATCCCGGTCGTCGGCAAAGTTGCCGTTGGAGTTCCACCAGCCGAACGCGCCCCCGGGCGGCGGCCCGCCGTCCGGAGCCCGGGCGGGCGCTGGGTTCGGCGGCGGGAACGGGTCGCGGAGCGGATCCGGCCGCGGCTCGGCGAACCGCTCGCTGGCCGAACCCACGCCGGGACCCAGGTACGGCCCGGGACGCAGCGGGTGTTCCGAGCGCGGCAGGTACGGATCCGGCGGCTCGGGTTTGGCCCGCCGCGGCCGGTACATGCCAGCCTGAGCGGGACGCGCATCAGCGGCTCGTGCCCAGACACCGGATTCTGGCTGGCCTCTTTCATCACCCACGTCGCGCCTACCTCCCTGACAAGGGGGACGCAGCGCCCGGGTCTGAGGTTTACGGACATAGCGGTCGCGGCGGTCAAATATTCGGGTAATCGGGTGTTCACGCTGTCCACTAAGCTCTCCCGGCCCAGCCGGAACAGGCGGAGTCGCCACCAGCGGGGTGGCGCCCAGCGCTGGCAGGTGCACAGCGCGCACTCGGTACCGGACCGGTAATGGGTGTGCGCGTCCCGGTCATGGCCGCACCAGCACCGCGCCGGTTGCCGCTGCCGTTTCATCGCATGCCTGCCGGGCCGTTGGAACTCCGCTGGAGTTGTCCGCAAAGTCGATCCCCTGGCTCGATCATGCGGCAACGAAAGCGAATGCGGAAGGTGCCCCATCGCCGCCACCAGCGTGATCGCCTTACGCAGCAGGGGTTGCGGATCAGAAGGTGGGGAATTCACCCGTCTGGAGCGGAACTGAACCGGGGCGCCAGTTGTTATCGTTGAGTGGGGGTATGTATGCAAGCAGTGAGGGGCGCACTGAGCAGATGGCTGGTATGACCAGCAAACTGACCAGATTGCTGGTCGGAGCGGCCATGGGGGCGGGCGCGGTAGGCGTGATCCTGGCTCTCGCTGGTGTGCACTCTCCGATCCGGACCGCGCTGGTGCTGGTGTTCCTGGCGGTCGCGCCGACGGCCGCCATCGCCGGGCTGCTGGGCAGCTTCGACCCGTTCGCCCGGGTCATCCTGGCCGTGGTGACCGCCGTCGCGGTGCTCAGCATCGTGGCCATGATCCTGCTGGCCGGCGGCCTGTGGTCTCCCATCGGGGAGCTGATCGGCGTCGCGGCGATCACGATCATCTGCCTGGTCGCCCAGGTTCCGTCGGTCCAGGCCCGGGTCGCGGCCTGGGCCGGACCCCGCTGGCGGGCCCTGCTCCAGCGCATCCCGGCAGCCCGCACGCTGGCCCATCCACCGGGGCCCGCACCGGCCGGGGGGCCGACTGAGAACGGTCACGCCGCACCGCACGGCACCGACGCGGAGACACCCGGGACCGCCCCGGCCGAGGTGAACGGCGAGGCCGAGGTGGCCGAGGCCCAGGTGGAGGCCGTCGACGTGGACCACGCCAACCTGGACCGGGACGACCTGAACCGGGCCGGCATGGACGGGGCCGAGTACACCACCGAGGCCCAATCGGCCGGCCCTACCGAGATCACGAGCCCGCTCCCCGCGATCCACATCCGCGACTGACCCGCTCCGAGGCCCGGCCGGGATGGAAGTCTGATTTGTGGGGAATTGGGAGCAATTTTGCTGCAGTCAGGTTTCGGTCTGGCCCAGCGCGCGCCCTCAACCGCCGTTCCGGGCGGGTGGGTGAAGCTCTGCTGCACATCTCATTCAATGCCGCTGACTTTTAGGCCGGCGCGTCAGGCGCGCCCACCGCACGGGTGAGGTAGGCCGGCCCGCGGGCGTGGCCGGTGAGGCCTGCGATGGCCGGTGTGGCTACTGAGCGCCGAGGTCCTGATCCGCGGCGGTGTGGGTGAAGGTCTGGTGCACACCGGTGTGCAGCAAATTTTCACCGATGCGCTGCGGAGGGCTGGCCCGGGCCACCGGAGCCGGGGTGGCCGATGCGCGCCGGTTGGGGTGGTGGGTGAGGAGAACTGGGCGGCCGGCCGGGGACATTCCGGGCCGGCCGCGCCTGCCGAACGCCGGGCCGGCCCTACGTAAATAAGCTGAGTACGGATTACTCACCCCTGAGCAAAACGGCGTACCTCAAATGTATGAGGTGTTGGCCAGATCGGGTGGTAACAGTGGGGGTCCCCAGCTAACACCAGGCAGAACAGGTCAGCAGTGCCTACAGCAAAAAGGTGATGACTTCTGCTCAGCCGATTAGGTTAGGAAATTCCGTCCTTACGCCATCCGGCTACGTGTTGTAACCTGTCTGCGTATCGGAGCTTGATTACTTCAAGTAATTGGGCGAATGCGGTCGGTTAGCAGTCAGGGGGCCGACTGATACAAACGCCGGCGTACCGGGGAAGTGCGGAACGCCGATGAGTGGGGGGGAACACTTCAATGTGCGCATTTGCGTACCCGGGCGGAAGCACGCCCGAACTGCGGACGGCTTCCAGCACAACTATCAGCCCAAACGGCTCGAGCGGCAATACCGCAAAACTTACGCGTAGCCAGTACCGGCCCGTCGACGGGGGCTTTGCCATCGCCCCGGCAGTAAGCGTCGTCATCCCGTGCAAGAACGAGGCACGGAACCTGCCGATCGTCTTCGACACCCTGCCGGACTGGATCAGTGAGGTCGTTCTGGTCGACGGGCGATCGGTAGACGACACCGTCGCGGTGGCCAAAGAGTGCTATCCACAGATCAAAATCGTGCACCAGGTCGGCGCGGGCAAAGGCGATGCGCTGCGAGCTGGCTTTGCCGCCTGCACCGGCGACATCATCGTGATGATCGACGGTGACGGCTCGACCGACGGCAACGAGATCGTCCGGTTCGTCGCGGCCCTGCTGGCCGGGGCGGACTATGCCAAGGGGTCGCGCTTCGCCAGTAGCGGCGGCAGCGACGACATCACCTGGCACCGGCGGCTGGGCAACCGCATCCTGTGCGGCATGGTGAACGTGGCCCTGGGCACCAGGTACACAGATCTGTGCTACGGCTACAACGCATTCTGGGCCCGGATCCTGCCCGAGCTGCACCTGGATTGCATCGGGTTCGAGATCGAAACCATGATGAATATCCGGGCCGCCCGGGCCGACCTGCGGGTGCAGGAAATACCTAGCCACGAAAAGTGCCGGGTGCATGGCACGAGTAATCTCCGTGTCGTATTCGACGGCTGGCGGATCTTCAAAGTGATCGCCGCCGAAACACTGGCGAACCGCCGCACGCGGTCCCGGATGCGCCGCGAGCTGGCCACTTCTGAGCCCGAACTTTCCGTGCCGTCGGTCGCGGTCACGGCAGACCTGAGCAAGGACTAGCGTGTCCAGCAGCCCCGGCATTTCAGTAGTCATTTGCGCGCACACTCAGAAACGGTTCCAGGAGACGTGCGCGGCCGTGGCGTCGGTGCGCGCGCAGAGCCTGCCCAGCCAGGAAATCGTGGTGGTCGTGGACCATAACCCGGCCCTGCAGGCCAGCCTGGCCGAGGCCCTACCGGACGTCATGGTGGTGGCCAACCAGGAAGCGCGCGGGCTGTCCGGCGGCAAGAACACCGGCGTCGCGGTGTCCCACGGCGACATCGTCGCGTTCCTCGACGACGACGCGGTCGCGGACCAGGACTGGCTGAAGTACTTTGCCGACTCCTACGCCGACCCGGCCGTGATCGGGGTGGGCGGCCGCACCCTGCCCAATTGGCAGGCGCCCCGGCCATCCTGGTTTCCTGACGAGTTCGCCTGGGTGGTTGGCGCCGCCTACCGCGGCATGCCCGAGACCCGCGCGCCGGTGCGCAACCTGCTGGGCGGTAACGCCTCGTTCCGCCGGTCGGCGTTCGGCATCGCGGGCGGGTTCCAGAACGGGATCGGCCGGTCCGCGGCCAAGCGGCCACTCGGCTGCGAGGAGACCGAGTTCTGTATCAGGCTCAGCCAGCACTCGCCGGGCGCGGTGTTCCTGTACGACAACCGCGCGGTGATCTGGCACGTGGTGGGGGCCGAGCGGTGCCGGTTCCGCTACTTCCGGTCCCGCTGCTACGCCGAGGGCCTGTCCAAGGCACAGGTCACCGGCAGCGTCGGGGCGGGCGACGGGCTGGCCACGGAGCGGCGCTACACCACCCGGGTGCTGCCCAGCGGGGTGGCCCGCGGCGTGGCCGACGCGCTGCACGGCGACCGGGCCGGGCTGGGCCGGGCGGGCGCCATCGTCGCCGGGCTCACCGCGACCGCGGCCGGCTATGCCGCCGGGCGGGCCCGCCAGCAGGCCCAGCAGTACCGGCAGCAGCGGGCCGCGCGACGGCCCGCCGGAACAGGCCGCCCGGGCCGCACGGGCCGCACGGGAGGCCCGGCATGACCGCCGCGGTGCGGCCGGCGGTGCCGATCCTGATGTACCACGAGATCGCCGGGCCGGCCGAGACGGACAGTCATCTGGCCGTCCCGCCGGGCAACTTCGCCAGCCAGCTGGCCTACCTGCACGACGCCGGCTTCCAGACGATCACCGCGGGGACCCTGGCCGAGAGCCGCAGCGGCGGGGCCGCTCAGGTCCCGGAGCGGGCCGTGGTGCTGACGTTCGACGACGGCTTCGAGGACTTCCACCGCCAGGCGCTGCCGCTGCTGGTCCGTTACGGCTTCACCGCCACGCTGTACGTCACCTCCGGGTGGGTCCAGGACGCCGGCCCGCTGCCCGCCGGCGAGCGGCCCGGCCGGATGCTGTGCTGGAGCCAGGTCGCCGAGGCGGCGGGCGCAGGTATCGAGATCGGCGCGCACAGCCGGCTGCATCCCCAGCTCGATCAGCTGCCCCGCCAGCAGCTCCGCGAGGAGCTGCGGGTGAGCAAGGCCCAGCTGGAAGACCGGCTCGGCCGGCCGGTGCCCGGGCTGGCCTACCCGTTCGGGTACTCCAGTGCCGCCGTGCGCGAGGAAGCCCGGGCCGCGGGCCACGGGTACGCCTGCGCGGTCGGCAACGCGCTGCCGGACGCGGGCAGCGACCCGCTGGCGCTGCCGCGACTTACCGTGCGCCGGTCCACCACCCTGCCGACGTTCGAGTCGATCATCCAGAGCAGGAACGTCCCGATGATCTTCCTCAAAGACCGCGCCCTGACCAAGGGCTACGCGATGATCCGGCGGACCAGGGCAGCTCTGGGCCAGGTGCGCCGTGGCGACTAGGACCGTATCCCCGGGCACCTGGGGAATGCAGGGACTGCGCCGGCAGTGGGCTGACCCGCTGTCCCGCAACGGGTACGCGCTGATCGCCAACACCGGCGCGACTGGCGTCTCCGGGCTGGTCTACTGGGTCCTGGTGGCCCGGCTGTACCCGACCGAAGTGGTCGGCCGGGCGACCGCCGCCTACGCGGCGATGAATCTGCTGGCCGGCTTTACCGCGCTGAACTTCAACGGCGCGCTGACCCGGTTCCTGCCCCAGGCCGGGCGGCACACCAGCAAGCTGATCAAGCACTCCTACCTGATCAGCGCCGTCGCTTCGGTGCTGATCACGATCCCTTTTCTGCTCACCAGCCAGCTGTGGGGCCCGTCGTACTCGGAGCTGGCCAACCCGATCACCGGCCTGTTCTTCATCGGCTGCGTGGTCTGCTGGGCGATCTTCACGCTGCAGGACAGCGTGCTGGCCGGGATGCGCAGCGCGCACTGGGTGCTGCTGGAGAACACCGTCTTCGGCATCGCCAAGGTCGTGCTGCTGATCCTGTTCGCGTCGCACTTCGTACATATCGGCATCTACCTGTCCTGGATGGTGCCGTGCGTGCTGACCGTGCCGCTGATCAACTCGCTGATCTTCAGCCGCCTGGTGCCCCGGCACACCGCAGCCACCATCGAGGTCGAACCGCCGACCAACCGGCAGATCGGCCGCTTCCTGGCCGGTGACTACTCCGGGGCGATGTTCCTGCTGGCCACCAGCAACCTGGTGCCAGTCCTGGTCGCCGCGATGATCAGCGACGTCAAGAACACCGCGTACTTCTACATGGCCTGGCTGGTCGGCGGCATCCTCGACCTGGTCGCGGTCAACATGGCCATCTCGCTGACCGTCGAAGGCTCGTTCGACGCGGCGTCGCTGGCGCATCATTGCCGCCGGGCGCTGCAGAAGATCGGCCTGCTGATCGTGCCCGCCGCCGGACTGATCGCGCTGCTGGCGCCATGGGGACTGGGCCTGTTCGGGCCGGGGTATGCGAAGGTGGGCGCGCCGATCCTGCAACTGCTGGCCCTGGCCACCTTGCCCAAGACGCTGACCGAGGTGTACCTGGGTGCGCTGCGGGCGCAGAGCCGGACCCGGTTGGTGGCCATCGTGCAGGGCATCCGCGCAGTGCTGATGCTCGGGCTGACCGTCTGGCTGGTCGAGACGATGGGCCTGATCGGTGCCGGGATAGCCGCGGTGATCACCCAGGTGGTGGTGGCCGTGATGATCAGCCCCGCGCTGTGGCGGGTGCTGCACGGTGACCGGGCCCCGGCCGCCGAGCCCGCTATCGACACCGCGGTGGCCGCCGCGGATGCCGGCGTGATCGCCGCGGAGGGCAGCACGCCGTGACCGCCGAGACGGGAACCGCCCAGGGGCACCCGCTGCCGGCCCGTCGGGCGGGGCTGCCCCTGGTTGGTTCTGGGCGGCTGCCCGGCTGGCCCGCGACGCTGGTCGGGGTGCTGGCGGCGGCCGGGTTCGTGCTGTTCTTCGGGTCGCTACGGCACGTGCGACTGGGCCGGATGAACGGGCTCGGCCTGCTGTCAGTGCTGCCGCACCGGGCGCTGGCCGGGGTGACCCTGCTAGCCCTGGCGTTCGTGTTCGGCCTCACCCTGCGCCGGGTGCACCCGGTGCTGCTCGGCGCGGCACTGGTCGGCCTGGTCGTCTGCCTCGACGGGGTGACCAGCTTCATCGAGCCCGCCGCCCGGTTCGCCACCTCGTACCAGATCGCCGGGTACGTGCAGTACATCAGCGTGACCGGGAAGGCCGCACCCGACCTGGCCGCGTACTTCAGCTGGCCCGGCTTCTTCGCGCTGATCTCGTTCATCCGCGGCGCGGCCGGGATGCACGGTGTGCTGGAGCTGATGCGGTTCTGGCCGATGCTCATCGACCTGCTCACGCTGCCGCCGTTCTTCCTGCTCATGCGCAACCTGCGGATCTCCTGGCGGGCCAAGTGGCTGGCCGGGTTCCTGCTAGTGGTGGGGAACTGGGTGGGCCAGGACTACTTCTCCCCGCAGTCCCTCAACTACGTGCTCTACCTGGTGTTCCTGGCCATCCTGGTGAACTGGTTCACCGACCCGCGGCTGAGCCGCGGCGCGCAGGAGCGGCCGGGCAGGCTGAACCGGGTGCACCGTTTCGTATTCGGCCGCCTCGAACCCGGCGAGATGGGACCCCGGCCGGCCAGCACCGGGCAGCGGGTGTTCCTGCTGGCCACGGCGATCGGCATCTTCCTGGTGTCGGTGATGAGCCACCAGCTGACGCCGTTCTATATGACCGGCGCGTGCCTGGCGCTGGTGCTAATCCGGCGCTGCCAGCTGTCCGGGCTGTGGATCCTGTGTGCGGTCCTGGTGGTGACCTGGCTCAACTTCGCCGCCGTGGACTACTGGTCTGGTCACCTGTCCAACATCTTCGGCGGAGTCGGCAACCTGGGCGGCAACCTGACCAGCAGCGTCGGCGGCCGGCTGGCCGGCAGCACGCAGACCCACCTGCTGACCCTGCATGCCCGGGTCGGGGTGGCCGGGGCGATCGTGGGGCTGGCCGTGCTCGGGCTGCTGCGCCGCCGGCTGCGCGGCTTCGACGACCGGCTGCTGATCGCGCTGTTCATCCTGCCCATGCTGACCGTGGGGCTGCAGAGCTACGGCGGCGAGATCGCCCTGCGCATCTACCTGTTCCTGCTGCCCCCGGCCTGCGTGCTGGCGGCCTGCTTCTTTTTCCCGAACCCGGCGGCCAAGGCCAGGGCCGGCTGGCGGCTGTTCCCGGTACTGGCGTTGTGTGCGGTGATCTTTCCGGTTTCGTTCATCCTGGTTCGCTACGGGAACGAGGCGTTCGAACGGGTGCCGCCGGGAGAGCTGGCCGCCACCGACTGGATCTACAAACATGACACGCACGGGATCCGGCTGCTCTGGCTCAGCTCGTCAACCAAGATCGATGTCACGCCAGAGATGCCCTGGGCCTACCAGGACATCAGCCGGGTGCTCTACGTCCCGGTACAGGCGCCGCGGGACCCGGCCGCGGTCAAGGACGTGTGGTACGAACTGCACAACGCCGGCCCGGGCGCGTACCTGGTTGAAAGCCGCACCCAGGACACCTACCTGCAGCAGGCGGCCGGTTACGCGGCCGGCTGGGAGGACACGTTCCGGCAGCAGTTCAGTGCCCAGCCCAAGGTCAAAGTGGTGTTCGCCAACAGCACCACGGTGATCTACGCATGGCACTGGCCGCACCACGCCAAGCCCTATCCACTACCACCTAACGGTTCCGGCCACGCCAGCTACCCCGCATTGCTGGGCGCGGCCGAATTCCTCGTCGTGCTGGCCACCATCCTGGTGCTGGCGGCACGCGAGTTCGCCCGGATCGGCGGCCCGGCCGCCCGCCAACTGGTCCGTCCACTCACCCTGGCCTCGTACCCCCTGTTGTTCCTGACGCTAGCCGTCGTGGTGGTGCGCTTCGCGCTGCTGCCATCGATTCACGGGGGGTTGCTGTGAGCCCGCAAAACCGACAGATCCCGGCGCTGATCCTCAAGATCGGGCACTACCCACTGCACTCCGGTGGGGTCGGGGCCATCCGCACGCTCGGCCGCCTCGGCGTGCCGGTGTACGCGACGGCCGAAGACCGGTTCACCCCGGCCGCGGTGTCCCGGTACTGCACCGGCACATTCCGCTGGCGGACCACCGGTCACGAGAACCCGGCCGACCTGGTCGGCGGGCTGGCCGAAATCGGGCAGCGGATCGGCCGGAAGGCCGTGGCCGTGCCGGTGGATGACGAGGCGGCGGTGCTGCTGGCCGAGCACGCCGGCGTGCTGTCCGAATACTTCCTGTTCCCGCAGATGGCCGACCCATGGCTGGTCCGCAAGCTGGCCAGCAAGCACGAGTTGTCGGCGCTGTGCCACGAGCACGGATTCCCGGTGCCCGCGTGGGCGTTCGCGGCCACCGGCGAGCAAGTGGCGGCGTTCGCGGCCAGCGCGAGGTTCCCGGTCGTGGTCAAGAACTCCGCGCCCTGGCTGCGCCGCCGTGCCCCCGCCGTGCCGGGCACCACCGTGGTCGGCTCGGCCGCGGAGTTGATCGAACTGGCCTCGTCGACCCGTGAAGCACCGGCCCTGCTGCTGCAGGAGTACATCCCGCACCAGGAGGCCGAGGACTGGATCGTGCACCTGTACTGCGACGCCGACGCCAACTGCCGGGTGCTGTTCACCGGGGTGAAGACCGGGTCGTGGCCGCCGAACACCGGGGCCACCGCGTCCGGCATCGCGGTGCCCAACCCGGCGCTTTCCGATCAGGTGGAGCGGTTCTGCAAGGCGGTGGGCTTCCACGGCATCGCCGATCTCGACGTCCGGTTCGACCGGCGCGACCAGCAGTACAAGCTGGTCGATTTCAACCCGCGGATGGGGAACCAGTTCCGGCTGTTCGAGACGCCGGCCGGGATTGACGTCATCCGCGCGCAGTACCTCGACCTCACCGGCGAGCCGGTGCCGCCCGGCGACCAGATCAACGGCCGCCGGATCGTGGTCGAACACATCAACCGGCTATCACGGCTGGGCGAGCGTGACAGCGGCTACCGCACGCCGTCCGCGCCCGGCCATGCCACCGAAACGGAGCTCGCCTGGCTGGCGCCTGACGACCCGTTGCCCTTCCTCGCCATGTTGCCGAGGTTCGCAACACCCGCAATGTCCTATCTCACCGGCCGCCTGTTCCGGCGGCGCAAGCACACATGACAAGGACGGAACACACCATGCCTACGCACACACCCGCAGTCGTCATCGGCGCCGGGCCTTACGGGCTGTCGGTCGCCGCCAACCTCAGTGCCCGGGGCACCCAGCCACGTGTCTTCGGCGATGTCATGTCGAGCTGGCGCAGGCACATGCCGGCCGGCATGTGCCTCAAGTCCACCCCGGACGCGTCCAACCTGAGCGCGGCCAAGCCGGGCTACCGGCTGGCCGACTACTGCACCAGCCAGGGCGTCCGGCCCTTGCAGGACGCCAGCGACGACATCATCCCGATCGAGCTGTTCAGCCGGTACGGGCAGTGGTTCCAGGAGCAGCTCGTGCCGCAGGTCGAGCCGTCCGTGGTGACGCACGTGGAACGGGCCGGCACCGGGTTCGTGGTCAGCCTGGACACCGGTGAGGAGATCCTCACCCCGACCGTGGTGGTGGCCACCGGGGTCAGCCACGTCGACTACGTCCCGGACGAATTGGCCGCGATTGCGCCGGGCGGACAGCCGTCGGCGGACGGCCCGGTGTCGCATCCCGCGCAGCACAGCCATCTGACCGGGTTCCGCGACCGCCGGGTGGCGATCATCGGGGCCGGGCAGTCCGCACTGGAAAGCGCGGCGCTGCTGCACGAAGCCGGGGCCGACGTGACCGTGCTGGTCCGCGGGACGGCCCGGTGGGGCAACCCGCCCAAGCACCCGACCGGGCTGGCCGGGATGCTGCCGCAGCCGCACTCACCGCTGGGGCCGACGTGGCGGATCTACCCGTTCAGCCACGCCCCGGGGTACTTCCACTACCTGCCCGAGGAGACCCGGCTCAAGCTGGTCAAGCGGGTGCTCGGCCCGCTGGGCGCGTGGTGGCTGCGGGATCGGGTGGACGGCGTGCTGCCGGTGCTGAACCAGCACGCGGTG
>Ga0335078_10009138_pt1 | contig 14695 bp, 13 predicted proteins | sample Lox_Sample_32_FD_206711 | JGI IMG/M metagenome (GOLD analysis project Ga0335078, IMG submission 206711) | Soil microbial communities from Loxahatchee National Wildlife Refuge, Florida, United States - Lox_Sample_3.2 | ecosystem: Environmental > Terrestrial > Soil > Wetlands | place: USA...
AGCAGGGCATGGGAGTGATCAGCATGAAGCTGGTCGGCGAGGGCAGCTATACGGACTTCGCGGACCGCGACCGCTCGATGAAATTCGCCATGAACCTGGGGTGCGTGGACTGCGTCACGCTCGGCTTCAAGAACACGGCGGAAATCGACGAAGCTATCGACCGCATGGCGCGCGTGATGGCCTAGGCGCGCGGACCATGGGCGGGCACGCCCGCTACCCGCTTATCGCGCCGGCACGCCGGTTTCGCCGATGCGCTCCACCGCCGGCAAGCCCAGGCGCCGGCGGCACTCATCCAGCATGGACGCCGTGCGCGTCGCGCCGGAGCGCGTGACACCCACCGCGCGGACGCCGAGGAGCGCGTCCAGATCGCGGATGCCCCCGGCGGATTTCACCTGGACGCGCGGGGCGGCATGTTTGCGCATCAGCACCAGGTCCGGTATGGTGGCGCCTCCGGAGCCGTATCCGGTGGACGTCTTCACCCAATCGGCATCCAACTCGCTCGCGATTTCACAGAGGCGGATCTTCTGCGCGTCGTTCAGATAGCAGTTCTCGAAAATCACTTTTGCTTTTTGTCCCGCCGCATGGGTCACGGCAATCACCGCCGCCAGGTCGTCGCGAACCAGCCTCCAGTCACCGCTCACGACGGCGCTGATGTTCACCACCATATCGAGCTCCTGGCCGCCATCGGCCAAAGCCTGCTTCGCCTCGGCTACTTTCACGGCCGTAGTGTGGCAGCCGTGAGGGAAGCCGATCGTGGTGCTGGCGCGGACGCCGCTTCCCGCGAGAATCTGCGCACAGCGGCGGAGATAATACGGAAGAATGCAAACGCTGGCCACGTCATAATCGAGCGCCAGGCGGCAGCCTTGTTCCATCTCCGCGGCGGTTAACGTGGGGTTCAGCAGCGAGTGATCGATCATTTTGGCGATGTCTTGGTAGGTGTATTCCATCGGCTGCTCCTGACGGGATTTGCGCTTTCTACTGGCGGCCCTGGCTCAATTCTTTGGATTTCTCCAGGTCCTGATTGCCGCCCGCCGCGTCGCCCAGGCCGCGGCGCGCGAAGGCGCGGTTCACATAGGCATTGGCGTACTTGGGATCGATGCGGATGGCGGCGTCGAAATCGGCGACCGCCGCGGCGAATTGCCTGAGACGCAGGTGAGCGTAGCCGCGCGCGTTGTAGGCCCTGGACGCGGAAGGGTTCAAACGGATCGCCTCGCTGAGCTCGACAATCGCCTCGGCGAATTTCTCGTCCTGGATCAGCTTGCGTCCCGCAGTGTCGTGAGCGGCAGCGTCCCTGGCCGCGGCGGGTTCCGGCTTCGCGGGAAGCGGCTGAGCCTTGAGCGGCGGCTTGGGCGCCGTGGTCTGCGGTTTGAGCGCTGCCGGGGGTTTCGAAGCGGATGCGGCGGCGGATCGTGCAGCGTCATCCGCTTTGAGCGCCGGTTTTTCGGCTTGCGCCGGCATTTGCGCAGCGGCGGTTTGCGGCGGCGGCGCGGCGGCGCCCGATGGCGTGGTCGCGGCAGCCGGTGGAGGAACGGCGGACGCCGCTTGCGCCGGCGAAGCGGGCGGCGCGGCGGCAGCGGAAGAGGAAGGAGAAGGCGCGACTTCCTGCGGCTCGGATTTGGCCGGCTCAGGCGCCCCCGGCAAGCGCAGCGTGCCCGTATCGGGAACGGCCTCTTTGGCGTTGGCGGCGTCGATGGCGTCCTGCACCTTCCTTCGCGCCATGGCCAGCAGTTGCTGGTTCTCGGAACTTTCCGGATCGAGCTGCGCGGCGTGCTCGAGGTCAGCGACCGCCTCGTCATAGCGCCCGAGCAGGATATAGTCGCCGCCGCGCGCCCGCCAGGCAACCGCCGAAGAAGGATTCAGGGTGATGGCGGTGGTTCGGTCGGCGAGGCCTTTTTCATGCTCCCCGAGCGCGTGATAGGAGGCAGCGCGATCGATGTATGCGTCGGGATTCTTCGGGTCCAGTTCCACCGCGTGATTACGGTCACGCAGCGACTCTTCGAACTTCTGCTCTTCGGCGAAGACCATGCCGCGCGCCAGATAGAGGCGCACGTCCTTCGGGTCCAGCCGGATCGCCTCCGTGTAATCGGCAGCCGCTCCGTCTTTGTCGTTGAGCACTTCCTTGACAGCGCCACGCGTGCGCAGCGCACGGGGGTCTTCCGGGCGAAGCCGCACCGCGGTATCCAGGTCCGCCAGGGCGCGGCGGTAATCGTTCAGCGCGGCGTAAGCCAGGGCGCGCTCGATGTAGACATCGGAGTAATCGGGGCGGCGCTCGAGGCAGGCGCCGAAGGCTTCCACCGCATCGCTGAAGCGCCTTTCGGCAGCGCGCGCCAGGCCGAGACCTTTCTGCGCGTCGGCGTTATCCAGCCGCAGTTCGAGCGCGCGCAGGAAATCCGTTGCGGCCTTTTCGTAGTCTCCCAGCGCGAGTTCCTGATTTCCCCGCCCGGTATACACCTCGGTGCGCTCCAGCTTCAAACCGATGGCGGTGGTGTAATCCTGAATGGCGCGCTGGCCGTCGCCGGTTTTGGCGTAGTAGTCGCCGCGCGCCCAGTAAGACTGGGCGTCGCCGGGCTGCAAGCGCACCGCCTGTTCGAGATCGGCCTGCGCTTTGTCGCGGTCTCCGGCGGCCAGGAAGTCCAGGCCGCGGGCGCGCAATGCCGCGACATTGCCGGAATCGGCCTCGAGCGCATCCGAATAATCGCCGATGGCCTCATCGCGGCGCCCTGCCTGGTCGGCTCGCTGCCCCTGTTGGTAAGCGGCTTGCGACCTTCGCTTATCCGCCTTCTTTTCGGAGTGGAGCGGGGGAATCGACGTTCCCAGAAATGCAAGCGCCAAGGCCAGGCACGCGGGACGAGGCTTCCAGTTACGCATCACTTCAAGATTAGTGTACACTCGTAGGGTACTGTTGTCCGCTGGTGAACGGGAAGCCGGTGCAAATCCGGCGTGGCCCCGCCACTGTAAGCGCGGAGGATCGCCCATTCGGGTCACTGTTCCAGCAATGGAATGGGAAGGCCGGGCGGCCCGTCGATGCGCAAGCCAGGAGACCGGCCAGCGAGATGGTTACTTTCGGCTCTCGAGGGAGGAGCCTGGAATGCATACACGTCTCGAAGGCCTCCCGGCCTTGCTCCTGCTGGTATCAACCGCCTGGGCCTCATCGCTGAAGGGCACGGTCTCGGACCCGTCGGGCGCTCCGGTGGTGGGCGCGCAGGTCGCCGTCATCGTCCCGGCGGGAATCGCCGCGCGCACGCTGAGCGGCATCAACGGCTGGTTCGCGGTGGATTCCGCCGTGGCCGCATCGCCCGATGCCCGGCTGGTGGTCGCCGCGCAGGGATTCCGCACGGTCGAGATCGATCTTGCCGCCGCGGCGCAACCGCTCGAGATCAAGCTGGAGCTGGCGCCGATTGAGGATTCGGTAAGCGTCGTCGGCTCGGCGATCGATGTTCCGGCCAGCCGCCAAGGCGGCAGCACCAGCATCCTCACCGCCGAGGAGATCCGCCAGAGCAACCAGGCGCAGGCGGTGGACCTGCTGCGCTATCTCCCCGGGATGGTCTTCAGCCAGACCGGGTACACCGGCGGGCTGACCTCGCTCTATCTGCGCGGCGGCTACGACGATTTCAATCTGGTGGAGATCGACGGCGTGCCGGTCAACGGTTTCGGCGGGACCTTTGATTTCGCCCACATCCCCGCCGAGGAACTGGATCGCGTAGAGGTGATTCGCGGCCCTCAATCGGCGGTCGCGGGCGAGTATGCCAATTCCGGCGTGATCAATTTCGTCACCCGCGAGGCGGGGGCGGCGCCCGACCTCGATCTACTCTCCGAGGGTGGGACATACGGCGAGCATCGCTTCGGCATCGGCGGCGGCGACACCCTGGCCGGATTCGGCATCGCGGCATCGGTGTCGCGCCTGGACGACAACGGTCCGGTTCCCAACAGCGGCTATTTCAACGAAAACGCGATGCTCAACGTGCTGCGCCACATCGGGAGCCAGGCGGTGAACTTTCACGGCGATTTCGATTCCAACTCGGTGGGCGAGCCCGGCCCTTATGGCTCCGATCCCAACGGCGACTATACGGGCATCGACACCGTCAGCCGCAGCAAGAACAATTTCTCGGATTACCTGGCGCATTACCAGGCCGACCTGTTCTCTGGGCGGATCAAGGAGGATCTGTTCGCCTCGTTCTTCCTGAACAACAACGGCTACACCAGCCCCTACGGATTCAGCTTCAATAAGGACCTGCGCGGGCAAGCCGAGTGGCGGATGACGAGCAGCATCAAGCCCTGGTACACATTGGCGCTGGGCGCGGTCGAAGCCATCGAGGAAGTGAAGAACACCTACATCACCGATGCCAGCTCCGACACTTTTCCGATCCGTCGCAACGACACGGCTTTCTACTTCGAGAACCGATTCGATCTGGGCGGCTGGATGATCAACGCGGGCGCGCGGGCTGAGTTTCTGGATACCGGCGCCATTCCGGGCGATGGCTATTCGCGGCCGGCCTTCCCGGCGCAGGCCTTCTCAGCCGCCGATCCCAAAGTGGCAGCCGCCTACAGCCGGGGCGGTACCCGGCTGCATGCCTCCTTCGGCACGGGTTTTCGCCCGCCGACGGGCTTCGATCTCGCTTACACGGATAATCCGTCGCTCAAGCCGGAGCGAACGCGCGGCTTCGACGCGGGCGTGGAGCGGCGATTCCTCCATGACGTGATTTCGCTCGACGCGACCTTCTTTTACAACCGGTACTACGACCTGATCGTCATCCTGGGCGGCAACCTCGCGGTACTCAGCCACTACGAATCGGACAACATTGCCAACTCGCGCGGCTTCGGCACGGAGTACTCGGCGCGAATACGGCCCACGCGCTGGTTCTACATCTCCGGCTGGTACACCTGGCTCGATTCGGAGATTCTCTCGCTCAACGGCGCAACCAACCTGGCTCCGGCGCCGTTCTCGGTGGGCCAGCAACTGCTGCGGCGCCCGGCGAATTCGGGCGCGTTTGCCGCAACCTTCCGCCGCGGCCGCATGTCGGGCGGGGTGGACGGGTACTTCCGCGGCTCGATTCTCGATGTCGATCCCAGCTACGGCGCATCCTGCGGGTTCGCCACGTGCCTGTTTCAAAACCCGGGCTATGCCAACCTGGGGCTCACGCTCAACGTCGCGCTGGGCCGCGGCTTCACGGCCTACGGCAATCTGCGCAACGCGCTCGACCAGCATTACCAGGAGGTGTTCGGCTATCCATCGCCCCTGCTGAACTTCGTGGCCGGTTTGAAATGGTCGCTCGCGGGAGCCAAATCCGGAGCAAAATGATTCTATGAGCAAGCAACCGTTCCATCCTCCGAACCTGACGATTGGCCGCGTGTATACGCGCGGCGGCGACGAAGGGGAGACCGGGCTGGTTGGGGGCCAGCGGGTAGCCAAGGACGGAGCGCGCATTGAAGCCTACGGGACGGTGGACGAACTGAACGCGTTTGTGGGAGCGGCGCGCGCCACCGCGGAAGCACTGGTGGACCGGGACGGCCGCGTCTGGACGCTGGTGCCGGTTTTGCTGCGCATCCAGCACGAACTGTTCAACCTCGGCTCGATTCTCGCCACCCAGCCCGAAGATGTGGGCGAGCGCCAGCCGCGGGTGAGGGATGAAGACGTGACGCGCCTGGAAACGGAGATGGACCGCATCAATCGCGACCTGGCGCCACTGCGGTCATTCGTGCTGCCGGGCAGCGGCCGGCTGAACGCCGATCTTCACCTGTGCCGGGTGGTGTGCCGAAGGGCGGAGCGTTACGTGGTGGCGCTGGCGCGCACGGAAAGCGTGCCTGGGGAGGCGATACGCTATCTCAACCGGCTGAGCGACGCTTTTTTTGTCTGGAGCCGCTGGGCGACGCACATTACCGGCGATCCCGAAACTTTGTGGGATCCGAATCATGCGGCTTCGGGTCATCCTGGTGGATAATCAATTAAAGGAGAACACGAATGGAGAATAATAAGGCGAAACCGCTGGCCGTTGGCCTCGCGATTCTGGGTATAGCGGCGCGCCTGGTGCCGCACGCGCCGAACTTCACGCCGGTGGGCGGCGTGAGCCTGTTTGCCGGCGGCCGGCTCAGCGGCTGGAAGGCTTACCTGTTGCCGCTGGCGCTGATGCTGGTGACAGACCCGCTGGTGGGCGGCTATTCGTTCGCGACTCCGTTCGTGTATGCCAGCTTCCTGATCTATGTGTGGATCGGCTCGCGGGTGCGCTTCACCCAGAACCCGCTGGCCATTGGGGCCGCGGCGGGCGCGGGCAGCATTCAGTTTTTCGTGATCACCAATTTTGCGGTATGGCTGGGCTCGACGGCCACGTACCCGCACACCGCGGCCGGCCTGCTGGCCTGCTATATCGCGGCGATTCCGTTCTACGGCCGAACGCTGCTGGCGGACCTGTTCTACTCCGCGGCCTTGTTCGGCGCCTACGCATGGCTGAGCCGGCGGGTGGCTGTCCGGCAATCGTAGGGTCCGGGTTACCGGCACTCAACTTGCCGGCTGAACCAGCTTGGCGCGCAGTTCGCGAAGGGCGTCCTTGGCGATCCAGTGAGCCGCGGGGGAATCGAGCCGGTCGATCCTTCCGGCTGCCGCAATCGCCTTCCGGAGCAGCCGTGAGTTGCGCTTGCCGATTTGCCGCAGCGCCCAATTCACGGCCTTCTTCACCATGTTGCGGTCATCGGCGGCCGCGGCGGCGATGAGCGGGAGGAAAGCTTCGAACTGGCGGTCGGGGATCTGGTTGCGCTGCGCCGCCAGAGCCGCCATGAGGGCAAAACCGGCGCGGCGCACGAATTCCGGCTTGGCGGCCGACCATTCGACGGCCTTGGCGCAGGCAAACGGCGTAAAGCGGAAGACATTCTGGCAGGCCTGATCGCACACGTCCCAGGAATCGAAGCCGCGCGCCCAGCGGTCCATCTGGGCGGGCGTGATGCGTGCCGGCTCCGCGATCATGGTGGCGAGAATGCGCGCCTCATGAATCCCGGAATTCCATAGTGCGGCGGCCAGCCGGTGATTCCTGCCCGCGCGCCGGGCCAACGCGCGGAGCACCGGAATCGGCACGCCCAAGGCGTGGGCGGTCGCGATGCCGTAGCGCGCCATACCGGCGACATTGGCGGGATTGGCGTGCGCCTCCAATTCCGCAATCATCTGCGCCGCGCTCCAGGTGACGGCCATCGGGGTGGTTACTGCGCGACTTCGGTGAGTTGCCGGCGCGCGGTGCGTACCATGTTCAGGAAGCGCCGGGCCAACTCGCGGATGCGATCGGGATGGCCCATCTCGATCGATTCCGGCGGGATCAGCTCGCCGCCGATGCCCAGCGCCGCCGCGCCCGCGAGAATATAGTCGACCGCCGTGGTCTGGTTCACGCCGCCGGATGCGATGAATCCGATGTCGGGAAACGGCCGCGTCAGGGCGTGGATGTATTTCGGCCCGCCCACCTGCGCGCAGGGGAAGACCTTCACCAATTGGCAGCCGGCTTTGCGCGCGGCCATCACGTCAGTCGGGGTCAGCACGCCGGGCCAGACCGCGACCTTCGCCCGGTGCCCGAATTCCACCACGCCGAGATCCAGGCCGGGGCTGGTGAGAAAGCTGGCTCCCGCGTCCAGACAGCGGCGCGCGGCTTCGAGATCGAGGACGGTACCGGCGCCGACAATCAGCTGCGGATGCTCGCGGGTGACCTCCTCGACGACCTGGAGCGCGCCGGGCACGGTCATGGTCACCTCGACGATGGGAATTCCGGCGGTGGTGATGGCCTCCGCGGCAAAGAGGGCGTCCTCGGAGGAAGAAACGCGAATCGCGGGAATGATGCCGATTTCCTCCACCCGCCGCCGCACGTCGTCTTGAGTCATTTCAGGCACTCTCGTCAATAAAAGCCGCCGAGGCTCCGACCCACTCGAAACCCTTATTATGATCCACTCCCATCTGTGCGCCGCGGCCCATGCGGACGATGGTGTTCACGGGGCGGAGCCGGTCGAGCCAGAGGTACATGATGCGCACCTCGATCTTGGTCGCTCCGAGCGGGGTCGAGATCACCGGCTGGAAGTCGACGCGCTCCTGGAGCAGGTACATGTCGCGGCGCCCGGCCGGGATTGCGGCGATATCGGCGGCGGTGGGGCCGACGATCACGCCGGCGCCGGCGAAGGAAAACAGCGGCTTCAACACATACCGCTCGGGCCGGTCCACCGGGCCGGCGCGATCGAGGAACTCGGCGGCCGGCACAGCGCGGTGGCGAAGGTAAGGGAGGGAGAACTTGCTCAGGCGGAAGAACCAGTTGGGATGACCGGCCCAGGCGACGTCGAGATCGTCGCGAAAATCGAAATTCAACGCGACGCCGCGCCGCTCCAGCTCATCGACAATGACGCGGTTATAGATGCGATGAACGGGAATCTCGCGGCCGCCGTGGCTGTAATAGAGCTTGCGGCCGCGCTTGCGGAGAGCGGCGATATCGACGGTGCGCACGCCCAGCATCTTTTCGGTGAGCTGAAAATCATGCAAGGTTTTCTGGTGCAGGGGATCGATCTCCGCGAGCACGACGTTTTCCGGGTCCTGATCGGCGAGGATGGCGCGGCGCAGCAGCGCGCCGTACTCGGGCGCATCCAGTCCGCCGGCGAAGGCGGCGAGCTCGCGCGGCAGGCCATAGGCCTCGCGGTAGCAATCGGCCATCACCGGCTGGTAGGCGTACAGAGTCGGGAAGCCCTGGATCTCGACCAGCCTGGGTTCGCCCTTGGCGTCGAGGCCAAAATCGGCCTGGACGAACAAGGGCACGGGATCTTCATGGGGCGCGCGCCACAGCTCGGGGATGGCGGCGCGGGAATCGCGCTGGTATACGGGGTCGGCCAACAACTGGTCGACCATTTCGCGCCCATAACGCGCCATGCGGTCCACCAGCCACGCCGGCAGGAAGCACGGCGTCTCGCTGTGGCGAAACAGCGGCGGCGCGCCGCAGCGCGCCTCCAGGAGTTTGAGGAAGCGGGTGTATTTCGCGGGTGTGTAGTTGTGGTTAAACCACCGGCGGCGGGAAGGAATCAAGGAGGAACACTCCGCTCTTCATAATCTGGCGGCCATCGATCCAGACATCGAAGCGGCGGCCGACGACATCGATGTGGGTGGAGGAATACCAGTCGGCGCCGGTGTGCGCCCCATAGGGGTTGCCGAAAGCGATATGGATGCCGGGGATCTTTTCATCCTGCAGAATATTGCCGATCACGTCGCGCACGCCGATGTTGGTGCCGATGGCGAACTCACCCACGCGGTCGCTGTTCTCGTCGGTGTGGCAATAGCGCCAGAATTCATCCTCGAGCTGCCGATTGGCGGAACGGGCGCTGCGCAGGCGGCTGGCTTCGACGGTGATGGTGAGCGGGGTTTCGCGCAGGTCGCCATATTTTTCGCAGAGGTAATCGCCCACCACGCCATCGATGACGAAGGTGCCATCGACGCGTTCGGGAGTCGTGAAGGTTTCGCCGCCGGGCAGGTTGCCCCATTTGTTGGGGCTGATGATGCCGCTGGTTTTCAGCCATTTCAAAGCAGGCGAAAAGCGCCCCAGCAGCTCAGTCCCGGCCGGGTTGGTGGCGCGGATTTCGCGCGCCGCGCTGGCCATGCGCCACACCGCGGTGGAAATGCGGTCGACGGCTTCGAAATCGGCCCGCATGCCCTCGAGCATGATGCGGCGGTCGATGTTCACCATGTGGGCGTGGCGGATCTTGCGCCGGTTGACCACCTCGGTCATCTGCATGCGGGTGCGCAACTCGTTGGGTTGCGCCCGGACGGCGAAGAGGCTGACCTGGCTCGATTCCAGGTCGTCCAGAATCTGGCACGGCATTTCCGCCAGAGGCCGGGGCGCCAGATCCTCGAGAATCCAGGCGCGGTAATGGAAGCGCCGCTCACGCAGCTCGAACGCCAGCGCGGCGCCGATTTCCAAAGACGCGCGATCGGTGATGAGGGTGACCTTCTCACCGGGCTGAATGCGCAGGCAGGATTCGACCGCATTGCGCGCGCCGGGAGCGAGCGCGGCATCGAACGGCGTCTGGTCGAGAAGCTCGAAACCGGCGGTCATTGGCGTTGGCCACCCGATGCGGCGGCATCGAAAACGCCGCTTTCGGTTTCTTGAATCATGTAGTCGACCACCTGCTTCAGGTCGCCCGTTTCCTGGAAAACACGCAACTGGCGCTGTGCTCCGGAGCCCTCCTGGAGCAGGCGGCGGAGGTAGTCCATTTCTGCTTCGCTGCCCAGAGCCGGCACCACATCGGAAACGAACTGCAGGATCTCCTCAATGAGATCGCGCACGGGGGCCTCAGCCTGCTTGCCGAAGTCGATCATCTTGCCATCCAGGCCGTAGCGCGCGGCGCGCCATTTATTCTCCATGATGAGCGCGCGGCTGTAGTGGCGGAAGGAGAGATTTCGCTCATGCAACTGGTAGAGCTTGGCGATGACGGCCTGGCACAGCGCGGCGATGGCGACGGTTTCATCGAGGCGCATCGGCATGTCGCAAACGCGGAATTCGAGCGTCGGAAAATACGGGTGCGGCCGGATATCCCACCAGATTTTTTTGGCGTTGTCGATGCACCTGGTGTGGATCAGCAGCTTGACGTAGTCCTCAAATTCCGACCAGCTGCGGTACAGGTCGGGAATGTTGGTGCGCGGAAAGCGTTCGAACACTTTCGAGCGATAGGAATGAAAGCCGGTGTCCATGCCGAGCCAGAAGGGCGAGTTGGTGGAGAGCGCGAGAATGTGCGGGAGGAAGTAGCGAGCGCCGTTCATGAGCTGGATGGCGGTTTCGCGGTCCTCGACGCCGATGTGAATGTGCAGGCCGAAAATCAGATTGGCGCGCGCCACCATTTTCATATCCTCGACGATGATGCGGTAACGCTCGTCGGGGTAGATTTCCTGGGCGCGCCACTCGGCGAACGGATGCGTTCCCCCGCCGACGATGCGCAGGCCGTTTTCTTTGGCGACGGTAATGATATTTCGGCGGATGTGGCGGATTTCGTCGCGCGCTTCGGCGATATTGCGGCAGATTCCGGTTCCGACCTCGACCACCGACTGGTGCATTTCGGGCTTCACGCGCTCGGCCAGCACCAGTTTGCCCTTTTCGAGAATCTCGGCGTGAATGTGGGACCGCAGATCGCGGGTCTGGGGGTCGACGGTCTGGTATTCCTCTTCAATGCCGATGTTGAAGCTGGGCCGTGGGGTGGCGCCGTCCATTGATCAGACTCCGTTTCTATCCATCATTTCACACGGGCCGCCCTCACGGCTTCGCCAGCGCCTTCACCCAATGATAGGGGAGCGGGGCGGCGGGCTCGAGGGCGCGGCGGATAGCCATTTCCGCGACCGCATCCACCACCCAGCGGAAGTTTTCCGGCCCGACGGATTCGAGCGCGGCATCGGGGGCGGGATTCATAAAATCGATGGCGTAGGGCACGCCTTTTTCGACCGCGAACTCGACCGTGTTGAGATCGTATCCCAAGGCGCGGCAGAGCCGGAGCGCATCGGCGGTCATGCGTTCGGCCAAGGGCGCGCCGGGCGGCGGATTGCCGGCCACGTAGCGCAGGTGGTGCGGCGCGCCGGGGTCATAGCGCATGATGTGCACCTTTTGCCGGTCCACCACGTAGCAGCGGAAGTACTCGTCGAACCGGACGGCGCGCTGCAAGGTCATGCACAGGGTGCCGCTCGAATCGTAGGCGGCGAAGAATTCCTCCGGCGCCGACACTTTATAGACGCTCTTCCAGCCGCCGCCATCGTGAGGCTTGAGGAACGCGGGAAATCCCACGTAGGCGAAGACGGCGTCCCAATCGAGCGGATAGCGCAAGTTGCGCATGGAATGGGCGGTGGTGCCGGGCGGATGCTTCTTGTGGGGCAGCAGCACGGTGGGGGGAATGGCAACGCCAAGTTGGGAGGCCAGCGCGTAGTTGAAGAACTTGTCATCGGCGCTCCACCAGAACGGGTCGTTGATCACTTTGGTACCGGTGAGCGCGGCGTTTTTCAGGAACGAGCGATAGAAGGGAATGTCGTGAGAGATGCGGTCGACGATGACATCGTAGCCGCTGGGCGCCGCCATGCGCACTCCGCCCACCTTGAGGTGCTCGGCGGCGATAGCGGACGCGCCGGGTGCGTTGATGCGGTCCACCAGCGCGGGCGGAAACGAGTCCTCCATGCCGTAGAGCACGCCGATTCTTTTCATTGAGGCGACCTCACAGGAAAAACTTGGCGGCCATCTGCCGCCACCACGGCCAATCGTGGCCGAAACCCTCCCAAACATCGAGCACGTGGGGAACGCCCTTCAAGCCAAACTGGTGCGCCATGCGGACGTTCTGGTCAAACAGCGAATCGTGATTGCCCACGGCCAGCACATAATAATTGCGCCGGAAGCGCTCCAGGTACCAGCCGTCATTCAAGTTGGGCAGGTAATCGAGGGGCGCGTGAAAGTAGGCGTTCTGATCGTAGTAGCCGCCGAGGAAGCGCCGCGGGATATCGAACGCGCCGGACATGCTCACCGCATAAGTGACGATATCCGGATGGCGCAGCGCGAAATTGATGGCGTGATAGCCGCCGAAGCTGCAGCCGGTGGTTCCCATTTGCGGCCAACTGGTGCGGTCTCTGACGAAAGGCGCGAGCTCGATGGCGAGGTAAGCGTCGAAGGCGTTCTGGCGGTCGAGGCGCGCCGCGGGTGGCAGCGATTCGTTGTACCAGGATTGCTGATCGACGGAATCGGCGCAAATGACCTGGAGCTCACCGCGTTCGATCTTGGGCGCGAGCGCGTGGATCATGCCGCGATCTTCGTACTCGAAAAAGCGGCCGCCCGAGGTGGGAAAGACGACGATGGGGAATCCGCGCTCACCGTATGCCAGCAGCTCCATATCCTGGTGCAAGGACGGGCTGGACCATTTCACGTAATCGCGACGCATCCGTATCGGGCTATGGTAGCCGGGCCGGGGCGGTGAGAGCAAGGCGGCGGCCCTGCAAGGCGCGACGAGCGGCCGCTCAGAGCGACTCGGCGGCGTCGAGGAAGCTTTGCAGGTCGCCGGCGGCGATTTCGGGTAAACCGGGCGCAACGTTGTCCAGCTTGCCGGCGCGCATCCAACTTTCCAGCTGTTCGACCAGGCTGAAGAGGTGGTCGAAGGAATCGACGACGAACAACAGCGGCTGGTAGTGGTCGATCTCGGCGCCCTGGTGGATGAGCCATTCCAGTTGCACCGGATAACGCTGCACGTCACTCGATTCAATCGCGTGCTGCAGTTCTCCGTACGAGCTGAGCAGGCCGCTGCCATACGCGCGGATGCCTTGCGGGGTGCGCATCAGGCCGAACTCGACAGTGAACCAAAAGAAACGCGACATGGCGCGCATCACGCTGGTTAACCGGCGGGTCTGCTGGGCGCGGTCATGGACACGCGCCGCCATCGCCACGGCGGTGTGCGCGCATTCTCCCAGCCGCACGAGAACGTCCGCGAAGGCCTTTTCGGTGTGCATGGGAATATGGCCCGCGACGTCATGGAAGATATCCGGCTCGGGGAGATAATCGAGGCGGGCCTGGTCGCGGATGGTGATGGTGGTGGGGAACTCGCGCCGGGAAAGGCAATCGAAGAAGAGGAACCCGGGAACATAACCACTCACCGGCCGCGCTTCGAAGCCGGACATGGCATGCAGGCGGAGGTTGACGTCGCTGAGGCGGGGGATGCGGTCCGATGGCAGGTGCAGCACTTCGAGTCCGCGCAGGAAATGATCGTTGGCGTACCTTTCCCAGCGTCCATTCATGCGCCCGAAGAGGCTGGCCCATGCTTCATGGTTTGGTTTCGAATATAGCTCATAAGCTTGTGTAATATAAAGCTCACCGCGATTGCGAGCCTCTTCGACAAATGGCGCCGACCCGGTGGTCAAGCCGGTTGCCGCAAGCGTACTTGCCATGATTCCCTCCTCGCGCCGATGCTGCCTGGCTCCAACATACCACCGGAAGCACCCTCTTTCAAGTGGTGCTTAGAGGCGGAACGGAGTGTGGGTACTGCCTGGAGATTCGGCTTAGCGCTCGGCTGGCTACTCGCCGATCTCTCGCCGGATGGATTCGGCGATGCTGGCGGTGAAGGTGTCGACGTGGCGCTGGTCGGCGGCTTCGACCATGACGCGGGCGAGCAATTCGGTGCCGGAGTAGCGGACCAGCACGCGGCCGGAGCCGGCCATGGCCGCCTCGGCGCGGCGGATTTCACGGGAGACCGAAGGCACCTCGGCGAAGTCGCGTTTTTCGCGCACGCGGATGTTGACCAGTTTCTGGGGGTAGATATAGAGGTCGGCGGTGAGCTCATCGAGGCCGGCGCCGGCGCGGCGGGCGATTTCAAAAACGCGCAGCGCGGTAAGCAGGCCATCGCCGGTGGTGGAGTATTCGCGGAAGATGACGTGGCCGGACTGCTCGCCGCCCAGCGCGGCGCCGAGGCGGACCATCTCTTCGAGCACGTATTTGTCGCCGACGGGGGTGCGGAGCATGCGAATGCCATCGCGCGCGAGGGCTTTCTCGAGGCCGAGATTGGACATCACGGTGGCGATCACGGTGTCGCCGGGCAGGCGTCCGGCGGCTTTGAGGGCGCGCGCGGCGATCAACAGGACGGCGTCACCGTCAATGATCCGCCCGGAGCGCGCGACGAAAATGGCGCGATCGGCATCGCCATCGAAAGCCACGCCGAATTCGGACTTCGATTCGACCACGGTGCG
>Ga0335078_10009139_pt1 | contig 14695 bp, 11 predicted proteins | sample Lox_Sample_32_FD_206711 | JGI IMG/M metagenome (GOLD analysis project Ga0335078, IMG submission 206711) | Soil microbial communities from Loxahatchee National Wildlife Refuge, Florida, United States - Lox_Sample_3.2 | ecosystem: Environmental > Terrestrial > Soil > Wetlands | place: USA...
ACACCATCAGCGGGCTGGGGACGATCACGTCGGCACTGTTCGCAGCCGGCGGCGTCCAGCTCGTCGGCTCGCTGCGCACCATTCTGCTGAAAAGGCACGGCGAGATCGTGCGGCGGCTCGACCTCTACGATATGCTGATTCACGGTGACACGACCGACGACGCGCGCTTACTGCCGGATGACGTCATATTCATACCGCCGGTCGGGCCGACGGTAACGCTCGACGGCGAGGTCCATCGACCCGCGATCTACGAGATCCGCAACGAAACCTCGATCGGCGAAGTGGTGAAGCTCGCTGGCGGGTTCACCCCGGAGGCTGACACCGCCAAACTGGCACTGACTCGCATCGACCCCGATCTGCGTCGGGTCGTAGTGCAGGTCGACATGGGCGCTGCGGCAGCCCGCTCCGAGTCCGTGCGCAACGGCGATAGTCTGCGCGTGCCGCGCCTGCGTCCGACACTCGACTCCGCCGTGGTGGTACAGGGGTATGTGTATTCGCCGGGTGCCTTTGCCTACCACGAGGGCATGCATCTCACCGACGTGCTGCGGTCGGTTGACGACCTCAAGCCCAACGCCGACCTGCACTACGTGTTGATCCGCCGGGAACTGCCTCCGGACCGGCGGATCGCGGTTCTGTCCGCCGACCTCGCCGAGGCGCTTCGTGCGCCGGGCTCCGCGGCCGACGTGGCGTTGACGGCGCGCGATCGCCTCACCGTGTTCGATTTGCAGTCGAGCCGGGAGCAGGTCATGCGGCCGTTACTCGACGACCTGAAGGCGCAATCGACCTTCAACCTGCCCGAAGAGGTGGTGCACATCGACGGGCGCGCAAACGTTCCGGGCGATTACCCTCTCGAGGCCGGGATGACGCTAAGGGACCTGATCCGCGCGGGTGGTGGCCTGAGCGACGCTGCCTATGCGGCAAACGCCGAGCTGGCGCGTTATCAGGTGATCAACGGGGAGACACGGCGGACCGAGATCGTCAAGGTGGATCTCGCTGCAGTGATGCACGGTGACGCCACGGCGAATGTGCGCCTCGAGCCCTACGACAATCTCAGCATCAAGGAGCTGGAGGCATGGTCCGATCAGGAAACGGTCACCCTCCGCGGGGAGGTGAGATTCCCAGGCAAGTACTCCGTCAAACCTGGCGAGACCCTGAGATCCGTGCTGCTGCGCGCCGGCGGCCTGACGCCGTACGCTTTTGCGCGCGGCAGCGTATTCACGCGCGCGGAGCTGCGTGAGCGGGAGCAGAAGGAGCTCGACATGCTCGCCGTGCGCATGCAGAACGATATCGCGATGGTCGCATTGCAGGGCAGCGTTGCGAACCAGAACGGGGCGGTAGCCACGTTGAGCGCCGGTCAATCATTGCTCTCACAGCTGCGCCAGGCCAAGGCCGTTGGCCGACTCGTCGTCAATGTGCCGGCCATCCTGCGTTCCCCCACCGGGTCGGTATACGACGTGGCGCTGCGCGACGGTGATGAGCTTCTGGTACCGAGATTCCAGCAGCAGGTGACGGTGATCGGTGAGGTTCAGACGGCTACCTCGCACCTATTCCGTCCGGACTTGTCCCGCGGTGACTATATCGCGATGAGTGGCGGCGAGACCCGCCGGGCAGACCATAGTCGCATCTACGTGGTGCACGCCGACGGCAGTGTCGTTGCGAACGAAGGTGGCGGCTGGTTCCGACTCTCCCGCCATTCGCCGATCGAGCCGGGAGATACCGTGGTCGTGCCGCTCAACGCGGAGCACCTGCCGCCGCTGCCCCTGTGGCAGGCCGTGTCGCAGATCCTCTACAACGTGTCGATCGCAGTGCTGGCCGTACACACTCTCTGAAGACGCGTCCGCGCGAGCATCGAGGGCGGGGTAAATGGAAGCACTTGCCGACATACGGCAGCGGTGGCTCGCCTGGCGGCAGGCATCCACGAATCGGGCGATATTCGGCGCGGCGGTGACGATCGCGGTCACTACCTTGGTGGTGAATACGGCGACCGTCGTGAAGGATATCGACGTCGCCAGCGTATTCGGTATCAGCGATGCGTTGGACGTCTTTCTGATGGCCAATCTGATCCCGACATTCTGCATCTCGGTGCTCGCCGGTTCGCTCTTCACCTCGTTCGTTCCGGTGTACATCGGCGTCCGCGAAACCGGCGATGCCGGCCGGGCACGGCAGCTGCTCGCCAACGTTACGTTTCTGGCAATCGCGCTTTTCATCGTCACCGCTGCTGTGCTGTGGCTGGCGGACCGGTGGGTGATCGCACTCATCGCGTCCCGCTTCGGGGCGGCCAAGCAGTCCCGCGCGGTGGGTCTGTTCGACTGGCTGCTGCCAATGATTCTCATGGGTGGGCTCGCGTCCTTCGGGGGCAGTGTTCTCAACGCGCAGAAGCGCTTCGCTCTCGCGGGGCTGGCACCGATCTTTCCCCAGGTGATGGTGGTGCTGGTGCTCGTTCTCGCGGGCAATGTCGCCGATCCCCAGCTGCTCGTCGTCGGCACATTGATCGGATCCACGATCCAGCTGGCGGTGGTCTCGTGGGGAATACACAAGCTCGGATATTCGCTGGTTCCCAGATGGCACGGCATGGACGAACACAGCCGACGCGTGATTACGCAATATCTGCCGATGATCGGAGGGGCCTTCGTCATGAGCGCTACTGTCGTCGTGAACCAGATCATGGCCGCGTGGTTGCCCCGGGGAAGCGTCTCCGCGCTCAATTTTGCCGGCAAGGTGCCGACCATGATCAACAGTCTCGGGGCGGCGGCGGTCGGCACCGCAGTTCTGCCCTTTCTCTCGCAGCAGGTCGCCGTTGGGGACTACGCCGCCTTGAGACATACCGTCCGGACCTATTCACGGCTGATTCTGGGGGTCTCGGTTCCGGTGGTTATCATTGCCATCCTGTTTGCGAGACCGACCGTTGCGGTGCTGTTCGAAAGGGGTGCCTTTCAGCGACAGGACACGGATCTCGTGAGTGAGATTTTGCGCTGTTCCGTGCTGCAGGTTCCCTTCTATCTGCTGGGAACGCTGTTTTCGAGGCTGGTGTCCGTGCTACGCGGCAATCGGGTTCTGCTGTATGGAGCGATAATCAACGTTGCGATCAACGCGCTCATGAATCTGATACTGATGAGATTCATGGACGCCTCCGGCATCGCGCTCTCGACGGCCATTGTGTATTTTGTATCGACGCTCTTCCTGTATGCATACTCGTCGCGGGCGATTCGCAAGAGAGTGAGCGCCGGATGAACGGAGCGGTGAAGAACGGCCTGCCCCCTGAGCGTAGCTGAACATGGACAAAGCCGGGCGCGAGTACTGGAACAATGCATGGCAGGGCAGTGCGGTGCCGGGCCCCATCGATCCGGTCGATCCCTCGCCGCGTAACTGGGTCAATCGGCGGTTTCATCGCGAATTCAGGCGACTGTTTGGCGAGTCGCCGAAGCCCGGGCTGAGGCTCCTGGAGCTCGGCTGCGCTCAGTCGCGGTGGCTGCCTTACTTTGCCAGGGAGTTCGGCTTCTCCATCACCGGGCTGGACTATTCGCCGATCGGCTGCGAGATGGCGCGCAGCGTTCTGGCAGGCAGCGGGGTCGCCGGGGAAATCGTCTGTGCTGATTTCTTTGCGCCTCCGGACGTCTTGCGTGGGGCCTTCGATGTCGTCGTGTCGTTTGGCGTCGCGGAGCACTTCGACGACACCGCCGCCTGCATCCGTGCCTTCGCTTCTTTTCTCAAGCCGGGCGGCCTACTGTTTACCAACATCCCGAACATGTGCGGGCTGGTCGGCTCGCTGCAGCGGCTGCTGAATCGTCCCGTGTACGACATACATCAGATTCTGGATCGAGCCGCGCTGCGCAGCGCCCACGAGGCAGCCGGGCTCGAGGTTATCTCGTGCGAATACTTTATCTTCAACAATTTCGGTGTCTGTAGTCTCAATGGATTGCGATCCGATGGCGTGTCCTGGTTCATCAAGAAGTCGCTGACTGGGGCGTTGGGGCGAATCTCGATGCTGGCGGGCTTCATCGAAGAGCGGACTCGGGATCTGCGCCCCGGGCGATTCGCATCCGCTAACGTCAATTGCATCGCGCGAAGGCCCGCATGACGGTTCCCGCTGGCTGCCGTGCACGCCGATGCGAATGAGTCCCGAGAGCAGTGTCGCGTGCGCGGTCGCCTACGCCCTGCTCGCTGCCGCGGTGATCGCTTTCGAGTGGCGGCGGATACGGGCGAGCGGACCGGACGTCATCAGTGTGTTCGTGGGCTTGTTCCTGGCGCAGTGCGTCTTCCCCGGAATCGTCATCTACTCGCTCCTGCCGCTCTGCGCACCCGGCGTGCATACCGACAACGTGTTTTTCGATCGCGCCTACCGCGCACTGGACTTGCCGGCGGCGGTGCTGGTGCTCGCGCTCACGGCCTGGTTCGTGGTGTTCTTCCAGTGCGGCGCGCAGCTGGGGCGACGTCTGCTGAAGCTCATACCTGGCGATATACCGGCCGGATCGACTCTTGTGGTGTCGATCTCAAAGCGTTGGCTGGCGATCGTGCTGTGCGTCGGTACGGTGTTCACGCTGGTCTCGTTCTGGCTGATGGGCGACTCCTTTGTGGATCGCTACGCGATGCTGATTCAGGTGCGTGCCCACTCCGCGGAGACCGAGGGGAACCTGCTCGCCTCCTACACCCTCGCATTAACCCAGACGTGGGGGTGGCTGGCTATTCTGGCGTTGTTTCTGGTGCGCGACGGACGCGGACGCCATTGGCGATGGCTGCTGTGCTTGCTTCTCGTGATCCTGTTCGCGGTGCTGGGCGTTTCCCGGCGCGCAATCTTCATTCCGCTGGCTCTCTACTACTTCTCGGCACTTCTCTACAGCAGTCGCTGGCGCGTGAGGCTGATTGCGACAGCACTGGTGCCCGTGGTGATCTGGGTAGCCTTCGGCAAAGAGATCCTTGCCGCCATCGCTTTCGGCGGAAAGGTCGAGGTGGTTTCCTCTCAGTACCAATCACTCGCCGAAGCCGGAATCCGTGCCTCATCGGAAATCGGCATAACCCTGGTCGAGTCCCTGGGCTCCATCAATCTGCTGGACATTGACCCGCGATTCGGCATGGATCATCTGCTTTCGATCGTGCATCGGATTCCGGTCCGGATATTCGGCTTCGATGTGACCATGCCCGAGCGCATCGTCAGGGTATCGACGACCGTTTTCGCGGGCTCTGACGAGGAAGACATCCCACCGGGCCTGTTCGGCCAAATGTGGCTGGATTTCGGCGTACTCGGGCCGCTCTTCTGGGGCATTCTGCTCGGCGTCCAGGTAAGCGTCGTTCAGTTTCTGTATGAGCGCGTCTGGCGCTCACGCGCGGCCGCTGGACTGTGCGCGCTGCTGGTCTTCGTCGTTGCTCTTCCGGTGAACACGGGGTCCTACGACTTTACGTTCGGCGTGGACATGGTCACGCTGGCGTGTGTCTTGTGGCTCGCCGTACGCGGCGGCCTCGTGGTTTACAGGGGAACACCCGGTTGGGCGCTCCGAGCGCCGGCCGGCGGGCTCGGCGGCGGAAGCACTTAGACCCCGCGGCGAATCATTCTGAATGTGTTGCGGAGGTAGACGGCCAGCATTCCGAGCATGCCGCCGCCGAGAATTCCGACGACCAGCCCGATGATGCGTTTCGGCTTGTCGTGCTCTTCGGGGGGGTGGGCGCGATCGATTACCCGGAAGGCGAATTCGATGTTCCCGCGGGCAACCATCTCATTCTTCGTCTCGTTCTCCAGCAATCGCCCCAAAGCCTGCTGAACCTCGACGGACGTGGTGACGGACAGCGCCTTCTGGAGATAATCGATGTGGTTCCGTGCCTTGGCTATCGCCTCTTCGCGCAGGCGATCGTTCGCGCGCGCGACCAGCTGGTTCGCCCATTGGGCGGCAATCTCCGGATCCTTCCACTCGACCGAGAGCGTTACGAGGTTGGTCTTCTTGTCCTCGTCCACTGACAGTATCTTTTTCTTGAAGTATTTCACCCCATCGCGAATGTCGGGCGTCCTGCCATCGAGCATGGTCCGCCAGCGCCCGGCGCTGTTGTCCCAGTATTTCGCGAGCACTGTGCGCAACAGGTTGTTGTCCTCGATGAACGAGCGTGCGAAATCCTTCGACTGCAGGACCGCGAGCGGCACATCGACCTTGTCCTCACCGATGTTGATGCCCGCCAGACCTGCCAAGGAGCTCAGGTTCCCGAGCTGACTCATCAGTCCGGAGGTATCGTCCCGTTGCGGCAGAGGCGCGAGGACGGTCTCCGCCAGGAACCATTCCGGCGCGAACATCGCGTAGGCGCCCGACAGCAGCACGCACACCGCCATGCAGACCAGGAACAGGCGTCGATCCCGCCACGCGAGCCGCATGAATTCGAAAGATGTCTGGTCGCTCCTTCGCTCGAACGGCAGCAGGTCTCGCGCGACGACGTAGACTACGCGCTCGGCGGCGGTGCTCACCTCGGCGCCGGCAGGCTCATTGGGATTCGGATATTTCGGATCCATGTATCGGATTGTGACTGGTCAGCCATACAGGGCTCGTTCAGTCCGGGCACGCTATCATGAATCCAACCCTGATCCCTACACCGAGCGTGGTCAGAGCGCGACTGTTGGGCCGGGCGATGGTATATGCTTGTACGGTCGAAGACCTGAACGGCGCGTTTGCCGACACATCGCGGGCGACACTGGTCGCGGGAGACTTCGATGCAAACACCCAGACTGACTGTTGGCGCAATACTTGCCATGGCTTCCTGGGCAATGATGCTGGCCGTCGCAATGCCCGCCGCCGCGGTTGACGAGGCCCAGCTTCGGCCTGAGCTAGTCGCGAAGAGATGCTTCACGGACATCGATCCGTCCTTCTCAAACATCAACTGGCAGGCTGACATCCACATCAAGTCTGATGCGGATGTGCAGGCATTGAGAGCGGCGCTCATCCGACAGATTTTTCCGCAGGGATTTCCCACAGGGTCCGCCAACGTCACCATGGCGCCCGCTACGACCGACAAGTCGGACCCGAACGCCAGCGGTCTGTATCCGGTCTTCATGGGTGACCGCAATTCCGGCCTCAAGGCCGAGTATCGTCTCACCGTCGTTCTCCCCAACGGCCTCCGCTCGATAGTCTTTCTGTGGGTGCCGAAGAGCAGCAACAATCGGTTGTTCCTGGCACATGATGGCCATGGGAACAACTCGTACTATCCGGACGGCCGCGTCAAGGTTCCGGCGATGGTGAACCCCACCAATTACGTCACTGCCAATACTCTCCTGAACAAGGGCTTCACGGTCGTTTGGCTCCAGATGCCCCTGTACGGAGATAACCTGATCGCCTCGAACCCGGCGCCTCCTTACCCGAGTAATTGCCTCACAAACCAGTGCGAGCGGCATACGGCCCTATTCCAGGCCTACGCCGCTTCGGCCACCAGTCCATACTTCTACTTTCTCGACCCCGTCATTGCTACGCTCAATCTTGTCTTGTCGAAAGCGAGCTACCAGGACGTGACCATGATGGGAGCGTCGGGAGGCGGCTGGACGACACTCGTCGCCGCTGCGATCGATCCGCGGATCACCACGAGCGTCGCGGTGGCGGGCTCACTGCCGATGCAGCTGCGCACCGGGGTGTGCGGGCGAGCGAGCCTGGGAGACGGGGAGCAGCAGAGTCATCCGGGCCTGCTCTACGCGAAGATCTCCTTCCTGGATCTCTACATCATGGCGTCCGACGGGCCGGGGCGACAGCATATTCAGGTCAACAACCAGTACGATACCTGCTGCTTCTTCGGCGTCACCCACCGTGGGTATTCGGACATGCTCGAGAGCTACATCAGTCAGCACAACTTAGGTCGTTACAAGTACGTTCTCGACACTCAGTTCGTCGGTCATGGCTATGATTCGAAGACAACGCCGCCGGCGGCCAACAACACGCTGAACGAAATAGTACTGCCGGCGATCATGGGGGGCGGCGGGTGATCACGCGGGGGAGCGCGGGGTAAGTGCCGCCGGCCCGCGCGCTGGCGCTCGTCCGTCGCGGACTATCTCACCGCGCGTTGCATGACGCTCGCAGTGGCGTCGACCGTGCGACGCATCTGTTCGGGACCGAGGGTGGGGTGGACCACAAACATCAGGCTGGTCTCGCCCAGCTCACGGGCGATCGGCAGCCGCTCCGAGGGGCGGCTGCGTGAGGCCTCGAAGGCCTTCTCGAGATAGACCTCCGGGCATGAACCGGAAAAGCAGGGAACTCCGGTAGCCGCGATTTCCGCCATTATCCGATCGCGGTTCCAGCTCGAACGCAACGCCGCGGGCTCCACGAACGCGTAAAACTTGTAATACGCGTGCCGAACGTGCGGTGGCGGTGCAGGCACGCGGAGCCCGGCTATGCGCGACATTCCTGCGAGCAACAGCGCCGCGTTGGCGTTTCGCTGTTGTACGGATTGAGTCAGCTTGCGCAGCTGGATGCGCCCGATGGCGGATTGCATCTCGGTCAGCCGCCAGTTCGTGCCGAAGGTGTCATGCAGCCAGCGGTACCCGGGCGGGTGGCTCCGGTTGTCCGTCAGCTCGAGGTTTCGGCCGTGATCCTTGTAGGACCAGGCGCGGGACCATCGGGTTTCGTCGGACGTCGTCAGCATGCCGCCCTCTCCGCCGGTAGTGATGATCTTGTCCTGACAGAAAGAGAACGCGCCCGCGTCACCGATGCCACCCACCGGACGCCCTCGCAGCGTCGCGCCGTTCGCCTGCGCGCAGTCCTCGATCACGACCAGCTCGTGTTGCCGCGCCAGATCCATGATCTCGTCCATCTCGCACGGCCAGCCGCCAAGATGGACGGGGATCAGCGCACGCGTTCGCTTGCTGAGTACCTTCTCGATGGTCGCTGCCGTGATGTTCTGCGAGTTGCGGTCGACTTCCGCAAAGACCGGCATCGCACCGCGTATGACGGCACAGCTCGCGCTGGCGATGAACGTGCGCGGAGTCGTGATGACTTCGTCGCCCGCACCGATGTCGAAGACGGCGAGGGCGAGCTCGAGCGCCACACTCCCGTTTGCGACCGCGACCGCGTGACGTGTACCGACGTAGCTCGCGTATTCCCTCTCGAACTCGCGTCCCTCGGTGCCGGTCCAGTAGTTGACCCTGCCGGACTCCAGCGCCTGGCGGACTGCGGCGATCTCTTCCTCTGAGTAGCTTGGCCAGCGCGCAAACTGCAGGGTCAGGTCACTCATGTATTCGCCTTGGCGGGTGCTGCGGGCACGCCGACCACCGTCGTGCCGTCCGCCACGTCGGAGACGACCGCAGCGCCTGCGCCGATTACAGAGTTCCTTCCGATCACAGTGCCTTGTTTCACGCACGATCCAATTCCTATCCAGCTGAAACGTCCGATCCGCACGTTTCCCGCCAGATGAGCGCCGGGGCAGACGTGCACTCCGTCTCCGACGATACAGTCATGGTCGACCGTGGCGCCGGTATTGATAATCACGCCCAGGCCCACTTGGGCTCCGGCATTGATCGCCGCCTGCGCCAGAACCAAAGTGCCATCGTCGATGCTCGCAAAGCGGCTCACGGTAGCCGACGGATGGATCAGCGCGGGGATCCGCAGACCGATGCTCCTGGAATGCTCAATCAGGCCAACGCGCGTCGCGCCGTCGCCGATCGCGACGACGACCGCGCCGGCGGCTGCACGCAGACGCGGCAGCTCGCTCATCGGGCCGAGCACGGGAATACCGAGGATCTGCAGACCCGGACGCACGGCGTCGTCGACGAATCCGGCTACAACCAGACCGCAGCTCAGGGCGCAATCCGCGACGACTTTGCCGTGGCCACCCGCTCCCAGCACCAGAATCGAGTCAGTCATCCTGCCGTCCCCGGAAGGGCGGCATGGTCGCATGCCCCGTGTGTTGCGTGCCCGAGCGTGAGAGAACCAGCCAGATGGTTTGCCAGATCACCACGAGATCGATCCACAGCGAATGATTGTCGACGTACCAGACATCAAGTTCGAGACGCGCCCGCCACGACGTGGCATTCCGACCGTGGACCTGCGCCCAGCCGGTCAATCCAGGCCGCACCTCATGGCGCCTCGCCTGCCGGGGCGAATACAGGGGAAGGTACTCCATCAGCAACGGTCGCGGGCCCACCAGGCTCATGTCGCCCCGCAACACGTTCCAGAGCTCCGGCAGCTCATCCAGGCTGGTCGATCGCAACCGGCGACCGAAGTCATCGAGTCGATCGGCATCAGATCGAGGGGCGCTGGCGGATTCGCACAACTCATGCATGCTGCGGAACTTGATAAGCCAGAACGGCTCACCATGCAGGCCAGGTCGGAGTTGACGGAACACGATCGGTCTGCCGAGCTTCCATCGCACCATGAGTGCGACGACCGCGAAGACCGGGGCGAGCAGCAGGAGCGCCGCGACCGAGACGATAACATCGATCAGACGCTTCACATCGGGCCCGCATCGATCAACAGTCGGGCCACCTGCTCACCCACCACCGACGCATCGAATCGATCCACGGCGCGCTGCCGGCCGGCGCAACCCATGGCCTCTGCCAGGGACGGGTTTTCCAAAAGTCGAATCATCGCCTGGGACAAGGCCGCAGAGTCGGCCACCGGCACGAGCAACCCGGTGTGACCGTCCTCCACCGCATCGCGACAACCCGGGGCGTGTGTGCTGATCACCGGTCTTCCCATCGCCATTGCCTCGAGAACCGAGCGCGGCATGCCCTCGCGATACGACGGCAATACGTACACCCGGGCCCGCGCCATAGGCACACGGATATCGTCGACCCACCCGAGATACTCGACGGCGCCCGATTTCACCCAGCTCGCGAGTTCCCCGCGCGTGACGGAGCTGGGATTCGGGTCCGGCTCTCCCGCCAGGAGGAATCTCGCCTGCGGGTATTCGCGGCGTATAATTTGCGCGGCCGCTACATACTCATACACGCCCTTATCTTTCAATAATCGCGCTGCCATAAAAAAGACCGGACTCTGCGGCAAGGCCACCGGCGAGAACATTTGCGTATCGACACCCGAGCCCGCGGTAATCTCCACATGGCACCTAGGCGGTAGCAGCGCGAGGCCGCGGAAGAGCTGCGCGTCGGCAGAGTTCTGGAAGAGCACTGTCTGGTAACGCCTCAACGCGCTCCGGTACAGAAGTCTGAGCATATAACGCAATACGGTCCGTCCGCGCGACTCGCCCTGCGTAAAGCCGAAGCCCAGTCCCGTGATCCACGCGCAGCGGACGGCGACCCGCGCGACTCGAGCGGCGTAACCGCTATAGATTACCGGCTTCGCGGTGTACGCGAGCAGCGCATCGGGCCGGATATCCCGCATGAGCCGGTAAAGGTCGAGGAGCGCCCGCAGATCCGCCAACGGATTCACAGCCGCCCGCGCCATGCGTATGGGACGGATCTCCGCACCCAGCGCGCCCAGCGAGGAAATGAGCTCGGGTGAGAACGGCCCGGGCGCCGCCACGAAGACGCGGCATCTGCGCTGGCGGAGCGCTCTGATCACCGGCGCACGAAAGTTCAGGAGCGACGCCGCGAGTCCTCCGACGATCAATACGCGGCGCATGGTTTGCGGCAACTCAGATCCGCGCGTACAACTTCAGGTACTCGTGCCAAATGGCGACGATATCAAATCGCTCGACGATTCGCTGGCGCTGTTCCCGTCCGAGCCGCTCCCGGTCGCTCGGCGGCATGAGCGCAAGGCGTACAACACGGTCCGCCAGAGCCTGCGGATCTGCCGCTGGCGCAACGCGCGCGTCGTCGCCGAGAATGTCCCGGGCGTCACCGCAGTCCGTGGTAACGCAGGGGGTTTCGCACGCCATGGCCTCGCCGAGCACGTTCGGAAAACCCTCCGCCCGCGACGACAGGCAAAAGATGTCCAAAGCGCTCATCACCACCGGGATATCGGCGCGCTGTTCGCAGAGCACGAACCGGTCCTGCAAACCCTCGCTGCGGATCGCCAGGCCGATGGCACGATCCTGCGGTATCCCGCGCCCAACGAGCACGAAGCGGGCTCGCGGGATCACCTGCGAGACTCTCTTGGCCATCGCGATGAAATTGGCATGGTCTTTCTGCGGTTCGACCCGGGCGACCAAGCCGACGGCGAGGTCCTGCCCGATACCCCACTCCCTGCGCAAATCGCCTCCAGCGCCGGGAACGCGTGTAAACATCGACGTGTCGAAACCATTCGGAATAAAGACGAAGCGGCCGGCTTGATATCCCAACGCGACGTGCGCCGGTATCGCTCGACGGGAATTGACCACGATCCTCTCAGGTACCCACCCTGAAACGAGGCCGCAAGTGCGCACGATCAGTCGGGTGCGTGCCCGGAGCGCCCCCGGTGCGACTGCCGAGCGGCGGACGTTCCAGATGACGCGGCGCAACCCGGCAATCCTTGCGGCGAGGCCGCCGATCAGGTCGGCGTGATACATCCAGGTCTGCACGATCGTTTCCGGGCTGCAGGAGCTTAACCGGCGAACTAGCGTCGGAAAGGCAACAGCCGCTCCCACGCCTCCTTGCACGTGTAGCGATTGCACCGGCACCCCGTGCTCGTGCAGCCGACGGCCAACCGTGCCGAGCGGGCGCAGCGCGATAACCTTGTGGGCAACCGACGGCGATTCCGCTCGCGCGGCCAGCACGAGCTTTTCGAGCATGGTCTCCGCGCCACCCTGCTCGAGCCCCGTGATGATGTGGACAATGTTAATTGAGCGTTCTCGACTTCACGGTATGCGCAGGCTCGGCGCCTGATAGCATCGCTGTTGAATTGTCCTGGATCGCAGGCGTCGCTGCATCAGATCCCGCCCTTTCCCGCGCTCGAGCTGCACCGTGTCAGGCTTGCACGGCGTGCGTTGCGAACCTTCGGCGGCGGTGCGCGCTCGCTCTCATGATGTTAAACTACCTGACGCGCCGCTCTCCCGTCCGGAGATGCTCAACGACGCGCACAATCGCCAAGTCGATGAACAACGCTCCCGCACTTGCCCCTGCCGAGAGGCGTTTCGAGTTCGGCGCGAACTGGACGCGCTTTCTCAGAGTATTGGACGACGAACGCATCTCCCACGCCAAACTGTCCCTGCAGACCATGCTCGACGTCGACTCGCTCGCCGGGAAGACATTCCTGGACGTCGGCTCGGGGAGCGGACTGTTTTCTCTTGCCGCCCGATCGCTCGGCGCCCGCGTGCATTCGTTCGACTACGATCAAGCGTCGTGCGGATGCGCCCTGCAGCTTAAGACGAGGTATTTTGCGGAAGACGAAAACTGGACGATCGAGCAAGGCTCGATCCTCGATCGGTCTCTTGTCGAGCGCCTCGGCAAGTTCGACATTGTCTACAGCTGGGGCGTCCTTCACCATACCGGACAGATGTGGAATGCGGTGGAAAATGCAAGCTCACTCGTCCGTAGCGGGGGTACGCTGTTCATCGCGATCTACAACGATCAGGGATGGGTGTCGCGGTGGTGGAAGGGGGTGAAGGATCTCTATTGCTCCGGCATTTTCGGACGCTGGTTGGTTAAGTGCGCTTATTACCCATACTTCATGCTGAGTGGATTCGTAGCTGATCTCGTGCGGCGGCGAAACCCGATCGCGCGTTACACCGAATACAAGAAGCGCCGCGGGATGTCCGCGATCCATGACTGGGCAGACTGGCTGGGCGGGAACCCGTTCGAAGTCGCCAAACCTGAGGACGTGATTCATTTTTGCATTGCTCGCGGATTTCAACTACGGAAACTCAAGACCTGCGGCGGCAGACTCGGGTGTAACGAGTTCGTACTTGTTCTTGGGGATTGAGCGGCCATTTGAAGATCCTTTTTCTTGTCCGATCCCTCGGAAGCGGAGGCGCGGAGCGCCAACTTGCCACTCTCGCTCTCGAGATGGCCAAGCATCGTCATGTGGTACACGTAGCGACCCTCTATGCCGGCGGTGTCTACGAGGCCGAGTTAGAAGCGGCGAGCGTATCGGTACTGTGTCTTCAAAAGAAGAGCCGCTGGGATCTCCTGCCCTTCTGCCGACGAATGGTCAAGACAATTCGTCGAGTGAGACCCGATGTGGTTCACAGCTACATGCCCGGAGCGAACATCCTCGCCGCCCTCATGAAACCCTTCTTCGGTGGCATACCGCTGGTGTGGGGTATTCGAGCATCGAGCGTTGATACATCGATGTATGACGACTGGATTGTGGCGGCGAGCCACCGCTTCGAGGCGGCGCTGGCGCACTGCGCGGACCGGATAATCGCAAACTCGAACGCCGGTAAGGATGATGCCGTCGCATCCGGATTCCCCGCGGCACGCATCTGCGTGATCCCGAACGGCATCGACACAACTCGATTTGCGATAGATGCGGACGCACGACGACGGTTCCGGCAACGCTATCTGCTTCAACCGCACGAGTCGCTCGTAGGTCTCGTGGGACGCCTGGATCCCATGAAGAATCACGAATTGTTCATACGCGCCGCGGCTCTTGTCTGCCGGCACCGTTCGGGTGTGCGCTTCATCTGCGTAGGTGCAGGCCCACCCACCTACATGGAGCACCTCAAGCTACTCGCATCGCAAGCCGGGCTCGATGATTCGCTACTGTGGACTGGCGGACTTGAGGACATGCGCGCCGTGTACAATGGGCTGGACGTTCTTTGTCTCGCGTCTGTGACGGGCGAGGGTTTTCCGAACGTCGTCGCGGAAGCGATGGCTTGTGGCACCCCCTGCGTCGTCAACGATATCGGCGACGCCGCACGGATCGTT
>Ga0335078_10009140_pt1 | contig 14694 bp, 14 predicted proteins | sample Lox_Sample_32_FD_206711 | JGI IMG/M metagenome (GOLD analysis project Ga0335078, IMG submission 206711) | Soil microbial communities from Loxahatchee National Wildlife Refuge, Florida, United States - Lox_Sample_3.2 | ecosystem: Environmental > Terrestrial > Soil > Wetlands | place: USA...
GCGTCCGATGCCACGATTGCGATGGAACTGGGCGCCGATGCCGTGCTGATGAACACGGGGATTGCGAATGCGCAGGACCCGGTATTGATGGCCGAGGCCATGAAGCATGCGGTGCTGGCGGGAAGGCGAGCGTATCTTGCGGGACGGATGCAGAAAAAGCTGTATGCGACGGCGAGTTCGCCGCTCGAGGGCGTAGTGCGGTAGACAAAATAAAGGGCGGCCATAGCCGCCCGGAATCCTGGCCTCAAATCAACCCTACAGCATTTTCACGCTGTTAATGTGGATGGAGTCGCCGGTCACTGCTCCGGTCACGGCTACGTGATGACCCTCATGTCCCTTGAGGACCTCGGGGTTATCTACGGTGAGCACTTTTTGGTCGGCGTCGCTGACGATGACGGCTTTAGCGCCCTTATTGAGACATTTGGTCATGCAGGCGGCATGGCTGGCGTTAGCGCCCTTGGCACCGCACATGGAGTCGCTGACATAACCGTTCACGGTGGAATCGGCGGCCACGGCTAATCCGACCATGAACCACAGCAGAGAAACGGCAAGACAAAGCAACAAGAACTTTTTCATAAGATCCTCAAGATTCAGCGGCGAGCCGCAAGTTTGTGTTGCGCAACCCCACTGCACAGGCCCGGAACCTTCTTGCTGCTGGGCCGAGCAGAACTATCAAGGAGATTTTCCCGAACTATATCACACGAGACGCTCCCCAGCCGCGCGGAAGGGTTATTTGCGTGCGGAGCTGGTCTCCGGCTTCGCAGGCGGAGGCGGAGGGGGCGAAACATATACGACTTCGCCCGGACGGGCATAGTGCAGCTGCTCGCGAGCTTCCTTTTCGATGGTCTTGGGATCAGTCTGTAGAGACTTGATCTGATCGGTGTAGCGGTCGTTTTCCTGCTGCAAGCTGCGAATTTCATTCTGCAAGCCAACATACTCCGCCTTCTTCTGGCGATAGACCACCATGCCGTTGGCCCCGAACATCACGTGAACGAATAACCATAGCGTGAAGGCAGCTACCGCGCCGGTCGCCAAACGCCGTCGAATGGCGTGCAGCATGGTCAGCGTGGGACGCAGCTTCGCCATCATGCGGTCCGCCCAGGCCTCGGCCTGGGGAGCGCGCTCCACGAGGGTGCGCAGCCGCTCCTCGGGGCTGGGGATGATGCGAACTCGGGGAAGACGTCCTACTCGAAGATCCATTGCTTGGCTGCCGCGCTCATCCGCTCCAAATCCTGCTCGCTGCCGGCTTCAGTGTAGACGCGCACCACCGGCTCGGTGCCGGAAAGGCGGTAACAGACCCACGAACCGTCCTGGCAAACCAGCTTCAGCCCGTCGGTGCGTACCACTTGCTTCACCTTGCGGCCGCAGAAGTCGCTAGGATTAAGCGCCAGCTTACCAGTGAACTTCGCTTTCACTTCCGGGGTCAAGCGGAAGTTCTCACGTTTGGGGAAAAAGGAACCAACTTTGACAAATAGGGCGTCCAACTGGCGACCCAAGGACTGGTTTCGGCGGGCCACCATCTCACAGCAGAGCAGTCCCGCGAGGATCCCGTCCTTCTCGGGAACATGATGGCGGATGGAGAGTCCGGCGCTTTCCTCGCCGCCGATTACGATTTTGTCCTGCTTGATGAGTTCGCCGATGTATTTGAAGCCGACGGGAGTTTCGTGCAGTTCGATGTGATGATGCTCCGCCAGGGCGTTGATGAGGTTGGTTGTGGCCACGGATTTGCCGACACCGTTTTTCCAGCCGCGGCTTTCCATCAAGTAGTCGAAGAGCAGCGCGATGATGTAGTTGGGCTGGAAGAACGTGCCGTCCTGATCGACGATGCCAAAGCGATCGGCGTCGCCGTCGGTAGCGATGCCGATGTGGGCGCTGGTATGGCGCATCTGGTTACGAAGATCGTTGAGAAGATGGTCGTCCGGCTCCGGAGCGTGGCCACCGAAAAGCACGTCACGATAGTCGTGGACGGCGGCGACTTCGACGCCAGCTTCGCGCAGCAGGGAGTCGGGATAGCCACAGCCCGCTCCCCAAAAGGGATCGAAGACAACCCGCAGGCCGGCTTTCTTGATGGTGGAAAGATCGACGATTTCCCTCAGCCGGGCGAGGTAGGCGGCGCGTGGGTCCAGGCTTCCTGGCTTAGGTTTGGTGGAAATGGCTTTCGGGGCAGTACCCATGTCGAAGGCGGCAATTTCAGCTTCGATTTGCTTCGTGACTTCCGGCAACGCGGGTGCCCCGTCGGGAGTCGAAAACTTGATGCCGTTGTACTCGGGCGGATTGTGCGATGCGGTAAAGTTGATGGCTCCGTCGGCACGTTCCCGAATGACAGCGTAGGAAATGGCGGGAGTGGGTGCGGCGTCGGCAATGAGCAGCGGAGTGATGCCGTGGGCGAGAAGAATCTCGCCGGCCATGGCACAGAAGGTCTCGCCGAGGAACCGTGGATCGCGGCCGACGATAACGCGCGCGCCCGCGGACTTCTGCGAAACTACGTAGCGCGCAATCCCACTGACGGCGCGGCGCACGTTGGCGAAAGTAAACTCTTCCGCCATGACGGCGCGCCAGCCGGAGGTGCCGAACTTGAGTGGGATAGGCACGGGTTCAGCGCGATCGCGCAAAGTGGTAAGCTTTTTTCGTAAAGGGTTAATTCTATATGACTGACATGAGAGTCGTCCTGACCACTGCTGGCTCAAGGGATGAAGCGCGGCGCATCGCCGAGGGGTTGGTCGATTGCCGTCTGGCCGCCTGCGTCAACATTGTGCCCGGCGCGGTGTCGATTTATCGCTGGAAGGGGAAGGTGGAGGAAGCTGAAGAATGGCTGTTGTGGATTAAAACCACGGCGGCAGCTTTTGAACGAGTGCGGGATGCCATCAAGGACATGCATTCCTATGAACTGCCGGAATGCCTGTGCCTGCCGGTGGAGGATGGCAGCGCGGAGTACCTGAAGTTTGTGGAGGAGTCGGTGGATGAGACTCCCGCCACCGATTGTGCAGAAAGACGCCCATGAGAAACTTCTGGGCTGGTCAGCCCGACTGGCGGCGGGTAGTGACATCTGCAACCTTGTCACCACCTGGCGGCGGGTTAGATTGCCGCCAGCGCCTGGTCGAGGTCGGCCAGGATATCGTCCACGTCCTCGATGCCGACGGAGAGTCGCACCATGCCGTCGGTCAGTCCGATTTCTTTTCTTCCCTTTTCGCCCAGCGCGGCGTGAGTCATCGTGGCCGGGTGCGAGATCAGCGTCTCGACGCCGCCCAGCGACTCTGCCAGCGAGCAGAGGCGAACGTTCTTCAACATCTTTTTCGCGTTAGAAAGGGAACCGGTTTCGAAGGTGATCATGGAGCCAAATCCGGTCATCTGTCTTCGCGCCAGATCGTACTGGGGATGATCGGGCAAGCCGGGATAGAAAACCTGTTTCACCTTGCGGTGCCGGGACAGGGAATCAGCGACCCTGCGGCCGCTGTGGTCGTGTAGTTCCATGCGAACCGCGAGCGTCTTCACACCCCGTAGCACCAGCCAGCACTCAAAGGGGGAAAGAATCGCCCCGGCGGCCTTCTGTACGAAGCCTAGTTGTTCAGCCTGTTCGGGCCGCGTGCATACCACCACGCCCCCGAGGCCGTCGCTGTGTCCGTTGAGGAATTTAGTGGTCGAGTGCACGACCATGTCGGCGCCCAGAGCAATGGGCTGCTGGAAGTAGGGCGACATGAAAGTGTTGTCCACGACCAGTTCAACTTTCTTCTTGCGGCACACTTCGCTGACAGCACGAATGTCGGTGAGGGCCATTAATGGATTGGTCGGCGTCTCGATGTACACCATGCGCGTGTTTCTACGAATGGCGCGTTCCACGTTTCTTGTGTCGGAGGTGTCCACGTAAGTGAATTCAATCCCATAGCCGGAAAGAATCTGATTGAACAGGCGGGGCACGCCACCATAAAGGTTGTGCCCGGCGACCACGTGGTCTCCCGACTTGAACATGGTGCAAACAGCGTTGATGGCAGCCATGCCGCTGGCAAAGACGCGCGACGCGATTCCGCCTTCGAGCGAAGCCAGGTTTTCTTCGAGGCGAGTGCGCGTAGGGTTAGACACACGGGCATACTCGTAACCTTTGTTCTTGCCCAATTCTTCCTGGAGATAAGTCGAGGTGGGATAGATGGGGACGACGATGGCGCCGGTTTCAGCGTCGGCTTGCTGACCGGTGTGAATGGCGCGAGTGGCGAAGCCGGGGAGTTTGTGTGTGGACATAAGAATTTGAACCAGCAACTAGCAATTAGCACTTAGCATTTAGTCAAACACCGATAGGCCTGCGCTAAACGCTATTGTGCGTGCTGCTGAAACTTTAACGGCCAAATGCCGGGTGCCAAGTGCCGGGTGCTGGTCTTTCAAATTCCACCGTCGAAGATCTTTTTCGACAAATAACGTTCGGCGGAGTCGGGGATGATGGTGACCACTGTCTTCCCCGCGCCCAGCCGCTGGGCGATTTGCAGCGAGGCGAAAACGTTCGCGCCGCCGCTCGAGCCTGACAATACTCCCTCACGAGCAGCCAATTGTTTCACCATGCCAAAGGCGTCGGCATCGCTGACCATCAGGACTTGGTCGCACATCGAGCGGTCGAAGTTCCCCGGTATGAAGCTGGCGCCGATCCCTTCCACTTTGTGCGGGCCGGGCTTGCCGCCTCCCAGAACCGAGCCCTGGGTCTCCACCGCGAAAGCCATGACTCTGGGCAGATGATCTTTGAGGTAACGCGCGATTCCGGTAAAGGTACCGGCGGTGCCGGCGCCGATTACCACGGCATCGATCTGTCCATCCATTTGCTCGAAGATTTCACGGGCCGTGGTCTGGTAGTGGTAATCAGGATTGGCGGAATTGTCAAACTGCGCGGCCATGAAGGCGTTGGGATTGCCGGCGGTAAGTTCCTGGGCGCGTTTGATGGCGCCCTGCATGCCCTCAGCATCCGGGGTGCGTGTCACCTCGGCGCCGAGGGCGCGCATGATCATGACTTTTTCCTCCGAAAAACGTTCCGGGACGAACAGCGCGACCTTGTATCCACGATTTATGCCGATCAAAGCCAAGCCAATTCCGGTGTTTCCCGCGGTGGCTTCAACGATGGTCCCGCCGGGCTTGAGCTTTCCTTCGGATTCAGCGCGCTGGATGATGCCGATGGCAGCGCGGTCTTTCACACTGCCTCCAGGGTTCAAGTATTCCAGCTTGGCGTAGATCGCGGCAGACGAAGCGGGGACAATTTTGTTCAGTTTAAGGATGGGAGTTTCGCCAACGAGTTGAGTAATGTCGTCGGCAACCTGCAGGCGGCCTCGCTCGATGAGCGTCTTGTGCACACTACAGGGTACGGAAGGCGGGGCGGAGGCGTCAATTGCACGAAGGTATGGGCACGTTAGAAAAACACTCGAAGGGTCCCCAAGGAAACTTCTTCGAAATCCGAAATCTACCGCGACTGCGCTTGACCTGGGTAGTAGCCGCTGCGGGTGCGGACCACGAGCTTCTTGTATCCCTTGGCGCGGGCTTCGAGGTGGATGGTGCGGTATCCTCCGACGCTTTTGGGAGTTGTGGGCTTGTAGCCGATCGTGTACTGGCTGCGGATATCGTGAGCGACGGCGCTGCTGATCTGGTCCACTTCCGCGAGCGTCTTCGGCAAGAACGTGATGCCTCCGGTGGCCTGAGCCACGGTTTCCAGAGCGCGACGCGCGCGGCGCGCCCTTTCCTCGCCCAATAATCCGATGGCGTATACGGTCGGGCCATTTTCCTGTTGCAGGTTGCGGATAGTTTCCTCCAGCGACTCGCGGCTGGCATTGTCTTCGCCATCGGTGACTACGAACAGAACCTTTTTCTGCAAGCGGGCGTGGGCCTTCATCTCGGTCGAGGTCGCAACCATGGCATCGTACAGGGCGGTGCCGCCGCGCGCCTCGACCTTCTCAAGAGCTTCTTTCAGCAGGGTGATTTTGCTGGTGAAAGGCTGGTCGAGGTAGTACTCGTCGTTGAAATTGACCACGCAGACTTCGTCCTGAGGATTGCTGGCGCGGACCAGATTCAGGGCGGCTTTATTCACCTGTTCGCGCTTCTCCCGCATGGAGCCGGAGTTGTCAATCACAATGCACATGGAGACCGGAATGTCTTCCTGGCGAAACGAAGTCATGGTCTGAGGTTGGCCGTTTTCGAGCACCGTGAAAGCGGTCTTCGGCAGGTTCATCACCATGTGGTTCTTGTCGTCGACCACTGTAGCGTGCAGGGCCACTTCTTCGACGTCCTTCTTGAAGACAAAGATGCCGTTGTCCTCGCTGGGAACGGGTTCTTTGGGTTGCTGAGTCGCAGGCTGAGGCACCTGTTGGCCGGCAGGAGTGGCGCGGGGTGAGGACGCGGGCGGGTTCTGGGTTGGGGACGCCGGAGCAAGAAAGAGAAAAATGATCAGCAGGGCCAGCCAACGATCATTCGGAAGGCGCATAATATCCCGTTTTGGCGTAAACCCGGAGCGGCGGCAATCCCTTGGGCGGAATGAGTTTCACCTTTATTTTACGCCATTTGCCGTCATGCCCTGGGTACTTGGGACGGTAACCCAGCACGTACTGATTGCGCAGTTCGATGCCAATCTTGGTGGCCACATCGCCGAGATCGTTGGGATTGTCGATGGTAAAGGCGCGGCCGCCGGTGATTTCGGTGATGTCCGACAGCAGGCCGGGCCCCGCCACCTCCTCGGGAGTGGGCATGTTGTGGTCATAAATGCCGATGGCGTAGATCATCACATCCGCTTCCCGGACCGTGGACTTGATTTCGCCTTCGGTGTAGCGGCTATGGTTATCGCCACCGTCAGAAATGATGAGCATGGCCTTCTTCGGATACTTGGCTTGGCGCATCTTGTCGATGCCGAGATAAATGGCATCGAGCAGCGCGGTCCGTCCCTTGGGAACGGTGTAGACCAGTTTGCCCTGGATGTCTTCGACCGAAGAAGTAAAGTCGGAGACTTCCTCCGGCTTGTCGGCAAAGGTGATCATGAAAAATTCATCCTGGGGATTGGCAGTCTTGAAAAACTCGATGACAGCTTCGCGGGCGCGCTCGATCTTACTGCTCATACTGCCGCTCATGTCGAACACCACGCCGATTGAGACCGGCGCGTCTTCACTGGAGAAGGACTTGAGCTCCTGCTGGTCCTTGTTCTCGAAGACTTGAAAATTCTCTTTGTCGAGGCCAGTGACCAGGCGATTCATCGGGTCCGTAATGGTGACCGGGATGAGGACCAGGTTGACATCCACTTTCATGGGTCGGGTGTGAGTTCGAAAAGAGGGATCGACCGGGCCCAGCGGATTGGGGTTCGCCGGTTCGACCCGTGGAGTTACATGCACATCTTCCATGGAGACCTGGGCGCGGGCGGAAATACCGGCAACACAGGCCAGAGCGGTAGCAAGAGCGATGGAAGCGACCGAGGCTCGTCCGTGAAGGCCAGACATAACTCTACTCAGAGTCCAGGGAGGGGCTGACAGGGAGCCGTCTTTGGTCAGGGGGCGAGATGACCCGCTCCGCCCACAAAGGCGGGCCATAAGAACCTCACTGGGGCTGATCGTATCACAGCCAGGCAGCCAGAGTAACAGGCATTTTTTCGGAACCGGCACGAACCTTTCTGCAAAAATTTGTCCGCCGTTCCTTTTCCCCTTACTCCCTACCAATGGATGGTCATGGCCTATGAAATTCGGGAGGCGCGGACCTCCCCGACGGTCGATTCCCAGTTCGCGGTGTGCACAACGTGTTTAGTAGAATGTCACTTTCAAATCATGGCCCACATTGCCCCCTTTCGTGCTTTGCGATATGACCCCGCCCGGGTCGATCTCTCAGATGTCGTAACCCAGCCGTACGACAAGATCACGCCGGAAATGCAGGAGCGCTACTACGCGGCCAGCCCGCACAATCTGGTGCGCATCATCCTGGGGAAGCGCGAACAGGGAGAGGGTGCGGGAGAAAACCCTTACACTCGGGCGGCTGCCTACTTCCGGGATTGGCGGCGGCAAGGGATCTTCCTGCAAGAGGCGGAGCCCTCGATCTACAGCTATGTGCAGCATTTTCCGGTTCCCGGTGGAAGCAAGGAATTGGAGCGCAAGGGATTCATTGCGCTCGGCCAGTTGGAAGACTATTCCGATAATGTGGTTTTTCGCCATGAGCAGACACTGGCCAAGCCCAAAGCGGACCGCCTGGATTTGTTGCGGGCCACACGGGCGCACTTTGGACAGCTTTTCATGCTATACAGCGATCCGGCGGGAGAGATTGACGGTCTGCTGACCGCGGCTTCCGCGCCGGAGATTGATGTGCGGGATGAGTACGGAGTGCGGCACCGAGTGTCGAAGTTTTCCGATCCGAGCCTGGTTGACTCGGTGCGCAGCAAGATGCGGGACCAGAAGTTGATGATTGCGGACGGACATCATCGCTACGAAACTGCCTTGAATTACCGCAACGAGCGCCGGAGTACGGCCGATACCGCTCCCCCGACGAGTAGACTGGCGCTCTCCTCCCAGGTTTTTCCCTATGAAATGGTGATGATGACCTTCATCAATATGGACAGCCCGGGGCTGCTGATTCTTCCGACGCACAGGGTGGTGCATGGGCTGGCAGCGTTCTCTGCCGAGGAACTGCGGCGCAGAGCCAACCGGTATTTCAGCGTGGAAGAAGTGGATCCGTCAGTGGACGCGGTCCGGGTGAGTGGAATTCTGCGCGAGGCCGGGCACGCCGGCGTGTCGCTGGTGGCCGTGACTGCGGATCGGGTGTTTCTCATGGATACTCCCAAGACCGCCGGATCCAACTTCTTCAGCGGCCTTTCGATCCGGCAGCAATCGCTGGATGTGGTTCAGTTGCACAAGTGCCTGTTGGAAGGCGTGCTGGGGATTTCTGAGGAGGCAATTCGCAACCAGCAAAATATCAGCTACGTGCGGGACGCAGGTGACGCCATGACGCGGGTGCGATCAGGCGGCGCCAACGTGGCCTTTCTCATGAACCCGGTGCGCATGCGGCAGGTGCGAGACATCGCGTTTGCGGGCGAGGTCTTGCCGCAAAAGTCAACTGACTTCTATCCCAAACTGCTTAGCGGGTTGACGATTTATGCGCTGGAATAGGCAAATCAGCAACCTGGCGGCAAATGGGGGCACGCGGGAGACCTAATTACGGCTGAGGACGCAGAGAAACAAGGTAGACTAGCCCGAAGCGCGCCAGAATGGATGTACCTTGACCACCCCAGCAGGCGGCATCGTAAGCGCAAGGCCTCGCAGACTTATGCGGGTTGCAATGGCCGTTCTGCCGGCAATTGCCTGCGTGACCCTGCTTTCTGGGTCGGCTGAAGAGAAGCGCGTTTCCATCTATTCGACCATTGCCAACTACTCACTTCCTGTGGTCGAGCGGAACAAGCTGGATTACGTTGGTCTGCTGGAAGTGCTCGAGCCTTTGGGCACGGTGAGCGCCCGTGTGAATGGAGACCACTGGCGGCTTCGCTACAACGACGCCAATGCGGAGTTTACTGCCGGGAACCGCGAGGCACGCGCCCGAGGTACAGATTTCTATCTGTCCACCAACTTCATTCTTGAAGGCGGACGAGGATTGGTGCCGCTGGCAGACCTCAGCAGTCTGCTTTCCCGTATCCTCGGCGGTCCGGTGACCTTCAACCCCAGCGCGCGGCGTCTGTTTGTGGGCAATGTTGCCATTCACTTCACGGCGCAGGTCAGCAATAGTGTGCCGCCCAAATTGATCATGAACTTCACTTCGCCGGTGAACCCTACCATCGCAACCGAGCCGGGAAAGTTGCGCATGACATTTAGTCACGATGCGGTGGTGGCGCCCAGCTCCGCGAAACTTACCTTTAACAGCACCGCGATCACCTCCGCCAGCTTTCTCGAAAGCAACGGAGAAGCCGATGTCGTGATCACCAGCACGGTCCCGGTGCTGGCCAGCTTCAGCAACAACGGACGCACGATCACCGTCGAGCCACCGTCTGCGGCCGCGGCAGCAGCGCAGATCGCACCGCCGGCTGCCCCTGTGCCAGCCGCAGGTCCCGTCATTGTTGCTAACGCCCCAGTCCCCGCGGCCACACAGTACTTCGCCGTTGTCGACGCCAGCCACGGAGGCGAGGAGCGGGGCGCTGCGCTCACCGGGCAGCTGGCAGAAAAAGATGTCACCCTCGCCTTCGCGCGTTTGCTGCGCCAGGAACTCGACAGTCGCGGACTGCGCACGCTTCTGGTGCGCGATGCGGACATTACGCTGACTTTGGATCAGCGCGCTACGACCACGAATTCGGCGGCCCCTGCCATTTATCTTTCAGTGCATGCGGCATCCCAGGGAACTGGGGTGAGGCTGTACACAGCCTTGACTGCATCCGACGCAGAAAACATCGGTCCGTTTCTCGATTGGGATGCCGCCCAAGCTCCATTTCAAACGCTGAGCAATGCGGCTGCGACCAGCGTGGCGGCGGCGCTGCACGGCAAGCAGATTTCGGTCCGCACTCTGACGGCCCCGTTGCGGCCGTTGAACAACATCACCACCGCAGCGGTAACGATTGAGATCACACCTCCTGCCGGTGACATTTCGCGGCTAGACTCCGTGGCGTATCAGCAGCCGATCGCCGCGGCCGTGGCTGCCGGCGTGGCCGGTGTGCGCGACACACTGCAGGCGGGACGAAGATGATCCCACGTCATCTGATTCTGGGCGCAGCGGTGATGATCATTCTGGCGTTGGGCATGAGTCTCTACGCATGGCACATGCGCGGAGGTGCGAGCCAGCCCGAGTCCGCGTCGACCCAGCCGGTGGCGCCGCCGGTTTCGGGGCCCACCGAACAGGTGACGCTGTACGTCGCTTACGATGATGGCGGGATCCTGCGGGCGCAGTCGGCGCAGATTCCCCTACCCGCGGGTCGGCAGGAGCGAGCCGGAGAATTGCTGCGGGCCCTGCTCAATATTTATCTCGACAAATCCTCCCCTCACTTGCTGGGGCCAGGATCAGAGATTCGCGACGTTTATCTGGTGGATCCGGGGCTGGCGGTGATTGATCTCAACACGGCCTTTGCTGACGGACACCGCTCCGGAGTGCTGGTTGAAGAGCTGACTGTGGTTTCGCTGGTGGAAACCCTCTCCGCCAACATTCCGGGAATTACGCGGACGAAAATCCTGGTGGACGGCAAGGAGCGGGACACACTGGCCGGTCATGTGGATTTGACGAACTTCTACGACGTTGCCGCCCTTTCTCAGGTCGTGCTCCAACTGCAAAGCGCTCGCTGAGCAGCTCCCAGCGGTCATCATTTACAATCGCGGACTATGGTCTATCGCCCTGATAATCGCGCTGCCGACCAGCTCCGTCCGGTAAAAATCCTCCCTGACTACGTCAACACGGCGGAAGGTTCGGTCCTTATCGAAGTTGGGAACACGCGGGTGATCTGTACCGCTTCGATTGAAGAAACGGTGCCGCAATTCATGCGCAATACTGGCAAAGGCTGGATTACCGCCGAATACAGCATGCTGCCTCGTGCCACCCTGACGCGCACGCCGCGGGAGGTGAACAAAGGCAGACCCAGCGGACGCACGCACGAGATCCAGAGGCTGATTGGGCGTTCATTGCGGGCAGTCACGGATTTGGAGCGCCTGGGCGAACGCACCATCTGGATGGATTGCGATGTGATTCAAGCCGATGGGGGCACGCGTACGGCATCGATCACCGGAGCCTTCGTGGCGCTGGGGCTGGCGTTGGAGAAGTTGGTGGAAGCGGGCACGCTGACTTCCGCACCGCTGCGCGATTTCATTGCGGCGGTGAGCGTGGGCATGGTGGATGGAGAAATTCTGCTTGATCTTGCCTATGAAGAAGATTCCCGCGCCGATGTGGACATGAATTTCGTCATGACGGCGGGCCACAAGCTGGTGGAGGTGCAAGCGACCGCCGAGCACCAGATGTTCGATCAGGCGCAGTTGGACAAGATGCTGGCGCTGGCTCGTCAAGGGGTGCAGTCGCTGATCGCCAAACAGCAGGCCATTCTAAGGGCCCTGACACTAAGGCAGTAGGTCCGGCTGCTTACACCTGCAACACGTCGCCTTCGCGGGCGACCAGCGCGCCCTGCTTGTGATGTGCCCCTCAGAGATGCCCTAATCGGGTACGGCGGCATGCAGAGCTTGTTTCGGGTACGTCTTCCAGTGTCTTGTCGATCCTTTCCTATGGTTTACAATTAGTTGGTTTAAGCACTCATAGGAGGATTTTATGAAACTTACCCCTGGAAAACTGGCGGGACTGAAGCGGGTTTCCAACGATCGCGGGGTGATCGCCGCCGCGGCCATGGACCAGCGCGGCTCGTTGCAGAAGTCGCTGGCAAAAGAAAAAGGCAGCGAAGTCAGCGATGCCATGATGGAAGAGTTTAAGTCGCTGGTGACCGAGGTGCTGACCCCGCACGCCAGCGCCATTCTGCTGGATCCGGAGTGGGGGCTGCCGGCTTCCAAGCGCCGGGCCAAGAATGCCGGGCTGCTGCTGGCCTACGAGAAAACGGGATACGACAAGACCGGCCCCGGACGCCTGGGGGATTTGCTCGACCACTGGTCGGCCAAGCGGCTGAAGGAAGCGGGCGCGGACTGCGTAAAGATTTTGCTCTACTACACGCCCTTCGATCCCAAGGATGTGAACGACAAGAAGCACGCCTGGGTGGAACGCATTGGAGATGAGTGTCGCGCCAATGACATTCCATATTTCCTTGAGTTTGTGGGTTACGAGGAAGGCGCGGACGAGAAAGGCTTTGAGTACGCCAAGAAGAAACCGGAAATCGTGATCGAGAGCATGCGCGAGTTCAGCAAGGAGCGCTATGGCGTGGACGTGCTCAAGGTGGAAGTGCCGGTGAACATGAAGTTTGTGGAAGGTGCGAGGGTTTATGCGGGGCAGAAAGCCTACAGCAAGAAGGAAGCGGCCGATCTGTTTCTGAAGGCGGCGAAGGTGGCCACCAAGCCGTTCATTTACTTGTCCGCTGGCGTCAGCAACGCCGAGTTTACCGAGGCGCTGGAACTGGCGGCCGAGTCGGGCGTGAAGTTCAACGGCGTGCTGTGCGGGCGCGCGACCTGGAAAGACGGCATTCCGATTTACGCTAAACAGGGCGCCGAGGCCTTCCGCAAATGGCTGCAAAACGAAGGCGTGAAGAACATCGGCAACGTCAACGATCGGCTGAAGGCTGCAACTTCATGGCACTCGATCTATTCAGTTGAACCGGCGCTGGTAGGCGCGTAAGAAATTCAGAAGTCGGATTTCACAATGCAGAGGGGGCGGGCACAGTCCCGCCTTTTCTTTCCCTCCATGTTCTCTGTGACCTTTGTGGTTTAAGATTTTCCTGCAGCCCTGCGCAGAGTAATGACACCTCCAGCCAAGACCGCACTCATCACCGGCGCCTCCGGAGGCATCGGATACGAATTGGCGAAGCTCTTCGCCAAGGACAATTACAACCTTGTGTTGGCGGCCCGTAATGCGGCCAGGTTGTACAAAGTTGCCGATGAATTGCAGACCCAGTTTGAGGTTTCGGCCAAGGCAGTGCCACTCGATTTGACCGCAGGCCCTGCGCCGCAATTCTTGTTCGATCAACTGCGGCGGGAAGGAATTGCCATCGATATCCTGGTGAACAACGCCGGGTATGGCGTGTTTGGCGAGTTTGCCACCATTCCTCTGGAAGACGAGTTGGGCCAGATTCAGCTCAACGTCAGCGCCCTGACCCACCTGACCAAGCTTTTTCTCGCTCCTATGTTGGAGCGGCATTCGGGCAGGATCTTGAATGTGGCTTCGACCGCCGGATTTCAACCCGGTCCCCTGATGGCGGTTTACTACGCGACCAAAGCGTATGTGATTTCCTTCTCCGAAGCGTTAGCCAACGAATTGAAAGGAACGGGAGTGACCGTAACCTGCCTGTGCCCGGGCGTTACCGACACCGGTTTCCAGGGCCGTGCCGGAACCGAAAAGACGATTCTCTTCCAGAAGCTTCGCCCCATGGATGCAAAGACCGTGGCACGCGATGGCTACGGGGGACTGATGGCAGGCAAGACGCTGGTGATTTCCGGCTTTCGCAACTGGTTGCTGGCGGAGTCGTTGCGGATCAGCCCAAGAAGGCTGGTGACCGCGGTTTCGAGGAAACTGCTGGGCCGTGCGGAATGAGCGGTGATGACTGCGCACAAGCAAAAATAACCTTTTGCCGAACTGCGCCCGGGCAGCCCGACTGTCACCCCGATTACCTTGGTTACGTTGGCATAAATTAGAAGTCAATTAGAGTTGGTTTAGAGCGCTGGAAGTCTGGACGCGCGAATTCCATACTGCTGCCAACATTGCAAATGCAACAGATCGACAATCAGGACCTGCAAACCCTGCGGAAAGACATTGAGTCGGTTACCGGCCGATTTTCACACCTGCTTTCCATCACCATTCTGGTCATGCTGGCGCTGGCTGCGGGCATTGTGCTTAGGGTCTTGCCCAAGCTGAGGAACCTCGAGAGCACGGAGTTCGAGCACCACAATATCCCGCAACTGTTGGGCGGTCTGCTGCTGCTGATTGTGCTGCTAAGTTTGTATGTTCTGGACCAGCGGCGGCGCCTGAAGAGTACCCAGAAGCAGCTGATCCAGGAACTCATTCGCCGCGAGACGGCAGAGCGGCTGGCGGTGATCGATCCGCTCACTGAGCTTTACAATCGGCGGTACATGGCACAGGCAATTGCCCGAGAAGCGG
>Ga0335078_10009141_pt1 | contig 14693 bp, 14 predicted proteins | sample Lox_Sample_32_FD_206711 | JGI IMG/M metagenome (GOLD analysis project Ga0335078, IMG submission 206711) | Soil microbial communities from Loxahatchee National Wildlife Refuge, Florida, United States - Lox_Sample_3.2 | ecosystem: Environmental > Terrestrial > Soil > Wetlands | place: USA...
CCATTTCGGGGTGCTGGTCGAGGATGTCGACGCGTTCGAGAAGAAGCTCGAGGGCCTCGGCGCCAAGCACTACATCGACCAAGGCCAGGACGGACACCAGGCCGGCTATTTCGAGAAGAAGTTCTTCGGCCCCGAGGGCGTGCTGTTCGACATCGCCGAACACGGCTGGGCCGGCGCCGAGCCGCTGCCCGCGCCGCTCAAAGACGCGGCCGAGTAGGGGAGGGCAAGATCATGGCCAAGCTGCGCCACCTCGCCATCGCCTGCAAAGACCCTGACGCGATGGCCGATTTCTACTGCAAGGCGTTCGATTTCAAGCTCGTGAGCAGCAATGACGGGACGCTGGCTTACGGGCATCACATCAGCGACGGCACGATCGACCTCGCCATTCTGCGCTTCAAGAGCGACCAAATCGGCAAGGGGATGGACTACACCGGCCTCCATCATTTCGGCATCCTGGTCGAGGACATCGACGAGGCGCAGAAGGCGGTCGAGGCGCTAGGCGGCACGCACTACATGGACCAAGAGAACCCCGACCGCCGAGGCGGTTTCGAGGTCAAACTCTATGGGCCCGAGGGCGTGCTGTTCGATGTTGCCGAGCATCCGTGGACCGGCAGCGAGGCGCTGCCCGGGGCGGGGATCAAGGAAGCCGCGGAGTAGGAGGGGCGAATAGCCCCCCACCCCAATCCTCTCCCCGCAAGCGGGGCGAGGGAGAGCGCACTGCCGTCAAGCCCCTCGCCCCGCTTGCGGGGAAAGGGAGGGACCCACGCCGCAAACGTGGGAGGGAGAGGGGCATCGGACGGGCTGATGGATACCGTTTCCTATTCCGAATTACGTCGGACGCTGAAGGCACGCATGGATCAAGTGTGCGCCGATCAGGGACCGTTGCTGATAACGCGCCGAGATGGCGAATCAGTGGTGCTAATGTCGGTGACCGTATACGGAGGATTTCAGGAAACGCTTCACCTGCTGAGTGAACCGGCCAATGCAGAGCACTTACTTAGATCAATAGCGCAGGCCGAGGCTGGCCAATTAGTCGAGCACGATATTATCACGCGCGATTAGCGAGCAGGTGCCCTCAGCGTGTCTAACCGTCATCCGCGGGCTTGTCCCATGGGTCCACGTGGATGGCCGGGACGAGCCCGGCCATGGCGCCGAGAAGGGTATTTTCCTAACGTGAAAGGCTGTCCTTATGTCTGTGGGGCGTTTCTTGTGGCTTTGGCTTCGGCCAAAACCCATTGGACGTCAGCGTCCGTCAAGCTGATGCGGAGGTGTTCGCCAAGGTCATTTGAGCCAAACCGTCCTACCGTCTTCTCGCACCGATCACCGGGCACTGCTTCTCCCCGATCGTATTGTTCTCCGGCGCGGGTTCGCAGAGACTCGCGGCAAGATTGGAGACACGCCTGCAACTCTTGCGGCGTCGGGTTGAGGTCGAGCGCCCCTTCAATCAGTTCGAAGAAGTCAACGATAACGATGTCGCCCCGAGATCCACGGGCTCTTGCCCAAGGAGCATTCGGGTTCGTACTAAAATGCTCCCATTCGCTCAATGGCATGACACAACCCCTCATCCTGCATATTGTATCCTGCGCGAATTTAAATAGCAAATTAAATTTGTACTATTTTAGATTGCATTAAACATCCAGGTTCGCGACGCTAAGCGCGTTGGCCTGGATGAAGTCGCGGCGCGGCTCGACGATGTCGCCCATCAGCGTCGAGAAGGTCTCCTCGGCGAGATCGGCGTGGCTCACCCGAACCTGTAGCAGCGAGCGGATTTCCGGGTCGAGCGTCGTTTCCCAGAGCTGCTCGGGGTTCATCTCGCCGAGGCCCTTGTAGCGGTTGACGTCGATGCCGCGGCGGCCGACCTCCATGATCGCCTCGACCAGGCTCACCGGGCCGGTGATGTCGTACTCGCGGTCGCGGGCGACGAGCTTGCCCGGCCGGTCATAGGTCTCGCGCAGTTCGGCGGCGTCGGCGGCGAGCCGGCGCGCATCGCTGCTGTTCATCAGTGCCGCCTCAATCAGGCGGCGTTCGCCGACGCCTTGCTTGGTGCGGCTGAAGATCAGGTCCTCGGTGCGGTTGGTTTCGCCGAGCCACGCTCCGTCTTGCGGCTCGCCGATCCGGTTGAGCCGCTCGGCGGTGCGGCGCGCCGCCTCGTCCGGGTCGCCGGTAAAGGCGCCGGCGATTGCCGCCTGCTCGACGACGGTGAGATTGCCGACCTTGGCGTTGAGCGCCAGCAGCAGCCGGCGTTGGCCGCGGGCCTGCTCCAGCAAGTCGTGCAGATCGTTGCCGCCGCGCTGCCCGCCATCGTGCTGGGTGAACACCGCGTCGCGCAGCGCCGTCTCGGAGCAATACGCTTCGAGCGCGCTATCGTCCTTGAGGTAGACCGGCTTCGCGTTGCCGCGCTGCAGGCGGTAGAGCGGCGGCTGCGCGATGTAGAGAAAGCCCTTATCGATCAGCTGCGGCATCTGACGGTAGAAGAAGGTCAGCAGCAGCGTGCGGATGTGGCTGCCGTCGACATCGGCGTCGGTCATGATGATGATGCGGTGATAACGCGCCTTCTCGGCGTCGAAATCCTCGCTGCCGATGCCGGTGCCGAGCGCCTGGATCAGCGTGCCGATCTCCGCCGAGGCGAGCATCCGGTCGAAGCGGGCGCGCTCGACGTTGAGGATCTTGCCCTTCAGCGGCAGGATCGCTTGGAAGCGGCGGTCGCGGCCCTGTTTCGCCGAGCCGCCGGCGCTGTCGCCCTCGACGATGAAGATTTCGCTCTTCGCCGGGTCACGCTCCTGGCAGTCGGCGAGCTTGCCGGGCAGGTTGGCGATATCGAGCGCGCTCTTGCGCCGGGTGAGGTCGCGCGCCTTGCGCGCCGCCTCGCGGGCCGCCGCCGCCTCGACGACCTTGGCGACGACCTTGCGCGCCTCGGCCGGGTGCTCCTCGAACCATTGCTGCAGCTTGTCGCCGACAATGCCCTCGACCACCGGGCGCACCTCGGACGACACCAGCTTGTCCTTGGTCTGCGACGAGAATTTCGGGTCGGGCAGTTTGACCGAGAGGATGCAGGTCAGGCCCTCGCGCATGTCCTCGCCGGCGAGCGCGACCTTCTCCTTCTTGGCGATGCCGCTATCGGTCGCGTAGGTGTTGACCGTGCGGGTCAGCGCCGCGCGGAAACCGGCGAGGTGGCTGCCGCCGTCGCGCTGCGGGATGTTGTTGGTAAAGCACAGCATCGTCTCGTGATACGAGTCGGTCCACTCCATCGCGATCTCGACGAACATACCGTCCTTCTCGCCGCGGATCGCGATCGCCGGCGCGTGCAGCGCCTGCTTCGAGCGGTCGAGATATTCGACAAAGGCCTCGATGCCGCCTTCATAGTGGAAGGTCACGCTCTTCGGCTCGAGGCCGCGCTTGTCGGTCAGCACCAGGGTCACGCCGCCGTTGAGAAAGGCGAGTTCCCGAAGCCGATGCTCCAGCGTGGTGAAATCGAACTCCAGCGAAGTGAAAGTCTGCGCGCTGGGAAGGAAGGTGATTTCGGTACCGGTCTTCTGGCCTTCGCGCTTGGAGCCTTCCGGCCAATTCGGCGCGGGGCCTAGTTCGGCGAGCGGCGCCTCGGGCACGCCGTCGTGGAAGCGCATGAACCATTCCGAGCCGCCGCGGAAGATGCGCATTTCGAGCGTGTTCGAGAGCGCGTTGACCACCGAAACGCCGACGCCGTGCAGTCCACCAGACACTTTGTACGAGTTTTGGTCGAATTTTCCGCCGGCATGAAGCTGGGTCATAATGACCTCGGCCGCCGAAACTCCCTCCTCCTGGTGGATGCCGACCGGGATGCCGCGGCCGTTATCGGTGACCGTGCATGATCCGTCGGCGTTGAGCGTCACCGTGACGGTGTCGCAGTAGCCTTCCAGCGCCTCGTCAATGGCGTTGTCGACCACCTCGTAGACCATGTGGTGCAGGCCCGAGCCGTCATCGGTGTCGCCGATATACATGCCCGGCCGCTTGCGCACCGGGTCGAGTCCGTGCAGCACGGTGATCGACGACTCGTCATAGGCGCGCGGCTCTCCGTCAGCGCCATTGGCGTGCCCGTTGGGCTTTGGTTCGTCTGTGTCTGTCATCGCTTTCAGCGCGTGGTTTCAGAAAGGGCGCCGCCGCTCACCGCCAGGAACCGGGCGGTGGGGCGCAGCGGCGAGAAGAGAGCTATATCGGTGCCGGTCAACCAGACCTGGCTTTCGAGGTCGAGCAGCTCCTCGAACAGCGCCTCGCGGCGCGCGGCGTCGAGATGCGCGGCGACCTCGTCGAGCAACAACAGGGGCGGTTCGCCGCGACTTTCGCGCTGCAGCCAGGCATGGGCCAGTACGATCGAGATCAGCAGCGCCTTCTGCTCGCCGGTCGACATGCTCTCGGCGGGAGCCCCAGTCTCGGCATGGCTAACGGCGAGGTCGGAGCGGTGCGGCCCGACCGAAGCGCCGCCGGTGATGGCATCGGCGGGGCGAGCCTGCTTCAACGCCAGCTTAAAGCGCTCCTCGGCGGCAAGCGCCGGCACTTCATCGAGCCAGGCTTCGACCGTCCCTGCAAAGGCGAGGCGCGCGCGGGGGAACGGCCCTTTGGCTTCGGCACAGGCCCGATCAAGCCGCTCGACCGTTTCGCGGCGCGCGGCGGCGACGGCGACGCCTTGCGCGGCCATCGTCTCATCGAGCGCATCAAGCCAGACCGGGTCGGCTGGCCCGTCGCGCAGCAGCCGCGAGCGCTCGCGCATGGCGTGCTCATATGCGGCGACACGTCCGGCGTGCGCCGGGTCGAGGCCGAGCACCAGCCGGTCGAGGAGACGCCGCCGCGCGGACGGGCCTTCGATGAACAACCGGTCCATCTGCGGGGTCAGCCAGGTCAGCCCGATCAGCTCACCGAGGGCTGATTGGCCACGCGCCGGTTCGCCATCGATCCTGACAACGCGGCGCTCGCCGCCAGCGGGATCCCGTCCGGTGCCGACGCGGGTCGCGCCGCGGCTGGTGTTAAGGGTCGCCGCGACGACCCATCCGGTTGTTTCGCCTTCGGCGACGCGCCGGTCGAATTCGCCAAGGCGGGCATTGCGCAGCCCGCGGCCCGGGGAAAGCAGCGACACGGCTTCAAGCAAGTTGGTCTTGCCGGCGCCGTTGGGCCCAGTCAGGACGATAGGACCCGCGCCGAGGTCGAGCTGAGCGGCGCGATAATTGCGGAATTCGGTCAATGCGAGACGGGTCACGCCGACGCGCATTTTCGGGGCGGAAAGCACCCCGATTTCACCCCGATTACGCTCGTCATACGCCCCCATTCGCATACTCGTTGATATGGGGTGGGGGAACCCCAAAAACTAGCTTAAAAGGCTGAAAATTATTATGATTTCGGCGCTACACGCGCATCGGCATCAGCACGTAGAGCGCACTCGTGTCGGCGCTGTCGCGGACCACTGTCGGCGAGGCCGCGTCAGCCATCGCGAACAGCGCCGCCTCGCCCTCGATCTGCTCGGTGATGTCGAGCAGATAGCGCGAGTTGAAACCGATTTCGATCGGGCTCGCCTGGTAGCGGACCTCGACTTCCTCGATCGCGGTGCCGTTCTCCGGGCTGGTCGCGGATACGGTCAGGGTACCCTTGTCGATCGTCAGCTTTACCGCACGGCTCCGCTCAGTCGAAATGGTCGAGACGCGGTCGACCGCCTCGGCGAACTCCTTGCACGGCACTTCAAGCATCTTGTCGTTGCCGGTCGGGATCACCCGGTCGTAATCGGGGAAAGTGCCATCGATCAGTTTCGAGGTCAGCGCCGCCTCGCCGATGGCGCAGCGGATTTTCGTGTCGCTCAAGGAGATTTGCACCTCGTCCTCGCCTTCCTCGACCAGCTTGCGCAGCTCGAGCACGGTCTTCCGCGGCACGATCACGCCTGGAAGGCTCGCGGCACCCTCCGGCGCGGTCATCTCGTAGCGCGCTAGGCGATGGCCGTCGGTCGCCACCGAGCGCAGCATCGGCACGTTGTTCGCCGTCGTCGCGTGGAGATAGATGCCGTTGAGGTAGTAGCGGGTCTCCTCGGTCGAGATCGCAAAGCGGGTGCGGTCGATCAGGGCGCGCAGCTCGGCGGCCGTCAAGGTGAAGCGATGCGGCAGATCGTTGCTCGTCATCACCGGATAGTCCTCCGGCGGGAGGCAGGCGAGGGTGAAGGTTGAACGCCCCGAACGCAGCACCATCTCGTTGCGGTCGCCCACGGTTTCGAGCTCGACCTGAGCACCCTCACGCAGCTTACGGACGATGTCGTAGAGCGTATGCGCCGGCGCGGTGGTGCGGCCGTCACTGCCGATTCGCGCGGGCACCGCCTCGACGATCTCGAGGTCCATGTCGGTGGCGCTCAAGGCCAGCTTTCCCGACCCGGCCTGCAGCAGCACATTGGACAGGATGGGGATGGTCGTCCGCCTCTCGACAACGCTTTGAACGTGGCTTAGCGCCTTGAGAAGTACGGCTCTTTCGATAGTGAGCTTCATGGTTGTCGCGGTGACCGTTAAAGGGCCGGAGGGATACCCCGGCCGCCGTTCCGACCGGATCGTGTCGGGGGCGGCGGACGGATAAGCATCATAGCATGGAAGCCCCATCCCCCCAGCCTCATTCGCGGTGGAATGGGCCGGCCCCCGCGAAAGACGGGCTAGCTTCCCAGCATGCGCTGCAACACGTCGACATCTTCGGCGAGAGCCCGGTCACTGCGCGTCAGTTCTTCGATCTTGCGCACCGCGTGCATCACGGTGGTGTGGTCTCGGCCACCAAACTTTCGGCCGATTTCGGGCAGTGAGCGCTGGGTCAGCTGCTTGGCCAGATACATTGCCACCTGGCGTGGGCGGGCGACGACGCGGGCGCGCCGGCTCGACGTCATCTCGACCATCTTGATATTGAAGTGCTCGGCGACGCGGCGCTGGATCTCGTCGATCGTCACGCGCCGCTCGCTGGCACGCAACAGGTCGCGCAACAGCTCCTGTGCATTTTCCAGCGTCAGATCGCGCCGGACGAGCTGCGCATGGGCGCCGAGGCGGTTCAGCGCCCCTTCTAGTTCGCGCACGTTGGAGGTAATCTTGTGCGCGAGGAACTCCATGACCTTCTGCGGCAGCCGCAGGCCCATCTGATCTGCCTTCGACTCCAGAATGCCAAGCCGCAACTCGTATGTCGTGGGATGGATGTCGGCGACGAGCCCCCAGCCAAGCCGCGAGCGCATTCGCTCTTCCAGCCCTTCAAGATCGGAGGGCGACTTGTCGGCCGATATCACGATCTGCCGGTTCTGATCCACCAGTGCGTTGAAGGTGTGGAAGAATTCTTCCTGGGTCGAGTCCTTGCCGCTGATGAACTGGACGTCGTCGATCATCAACAAATCAACCGAGCGAAACTGTTCCTTGAAATCCATCGTCGAGCGGAAGCGCAGCGCCCGGATGAACTGGTACATGAACTTTTCGGCCGACAAGTAAATGACCTTGCAGCTCGGCGCGGTTTTCCGTACGTGCCAGGCGATTGCATGCATCAGATGCGTCTTGCCGAGGCCGACACCGCCATAGAGGAACAGCGGGTTGAACGGGACGGAGCGCTTCGATGCGGCGCAGGCCTCGGCTACCCGGCGCGCCGCCGCATGGGCAAGCTCGTTGGGCTTGCCGACGACGAAGTTCTCGAAGCTCAGACGCGGGTCGAGTGGTCCGGAGAGCTGAGCCTTGTCGTCAACGACTTCGGGAGAGCCATCTGGAACTGGATCCGCGGTCGTCGCAACGGCAGTAGGTGTGGCACCTTCCTTGCGGGGATGCTCTTCCGGCCGATCTCGGGCGCCTTGGGGTGAGATCACGAACGAGATGCGCCGGACGGCGTTGTTTTCGGATTGCCATAATTCCAACAGCCGGTCGGAGTAATGGGCTGAAACCCAGTTGCGCAAAAACCGCGTCGGTACGCCTATGACCCCCTCGCCGCCGTCGACTCGTTCCACGGTCATCGACCGGAACCAGGAACGGTAAGCGGTTTCGCCCACTTCGCGTTTTAAGCGTCCCAGCACCCGGATCCAGCAAGGAGGAGAGCCCTGCGGCACCGCGCCGTTCCCGTCGGACTGAGTCACTTGCGCCACCAAGATTGCCCCCCAGTTTGTACAGACTTGGTTCTAAGACGCCGCGAGGTTTGCCAGAGATGATTTGTTGAATTGTAATATTACATTGACTTATTTCCTTATTTCATTCGGCAGATAGCAGTTCTCGCGCGCGCAATAATGTCGCGTAAGCTTTTAGGCCTTGTAAATTTGAGCTAGTAACCGGATTTTACAGGGAGCCGTCGTTCTTTTTGCTCCGACGGTTGAGACTTTAGCTTAGATGACGGATCGATGGCAACAGGGTCGAAGCACGAGTCGTTCGATTTTTTTATCGCGTCATACGTTCATCCAAATGGAGGAGGTTGCCATTTTCGACAGCCGCCCCGCAACGCTCCCAGAGCAGATCAAAGTGCGTTGATTCGAGCGGCCAATCGCGACAATCTGCGAGCGACGGTGTTGCGATGCATCACGCCCTTGGTCACGGCGCGATGTAATTCCGGCTGTGCCTCCTGAAATGCCGCTTGCGCGACACTCTTGTCGCCGGTCGCGATCGCGCCCTCGACCTTCTTCACATAGGTCCCGACGCGGCTCTTCCGCGAGCTGTTGACCTCGGTGCGCTTTTCGATTTGGCGAACGCGTTTTTCCGCTGATTTGTGGTAAGGCATCGTGACCCGCGGTGGCTTGGGAGACGCGCTTATATCGGCGGCTGCCCTCAGCGTCAACCTGAGGCGGCCGCGTGGCGGATTAGCGGTTCTTGAAAGCGGGTTTCCGCTTCTCGACGAAAGCTGCCATCCCCTCCTTCTGATCTTCGGTGGCGAAGGTTGAATGGAACAGACGGCGTTCGAAGCGCACGCCTTCGGCCAACGTCGTCTCGAAGGCGCGGTTGACCGACTCCTTGACCATCATCACCACCGGCTGCGACAGCCCGGCGATGCGCTGCGCGACGGCTAGCGCCTCTTCCATCAGCTTGTCGGCCGGGACGACGCGGCTGACGAGCCCTGCGTGCTCCGCCTCCTGTGCGTCCATCATCCGCCCGGTGAGGCAGAGGTCCATCGCCTTGGCCTTGCCGACAAAGCGCGGCAGGCGCTGGGTTCCGCCGGCGCCGGGCATGGTGCCGAGGTTGATCTCGGGCTGGCCGAACTTGGCGGTTTCGCTGGCGATGACGATGTCGCACATCATTGCCACCTCGCAGCCGCCGCCGAGCGCGAAGCCGCCGACCGCGGCGATCACCGGCTTGCGGCATTGGCCGACCCGCTCCCACCCGCGGGTGATGAAGTCCTGCGTGTAAGCCTCGATATAGGTCTTCGCCTGCATCTCCTTGATGTCGGCGCCGGCAGCAAAGGCGCGCTCATTGCCGGTGAGGACGATGGCGCCGATCGCGGGATCGAATTCGAGGTCGTCGAGCGCGGCGCCCAATTCCTCGATCAGCCTCGCGTTGAGCGCGTTGAGCGCTGAGGGCCGGTTGAGCCGGACGATGCCGACGGCGCCCTGCCGCTCGACCAGTACGGTTTTCTCTTGGGCGTCACTCATCGAAACCTCCTAGCGCTGTTTCTTGGCGCAATAGAACGTCGAGCGCCCCGATTGGACGATGCGGCGCACCCCTTCCTTGCAGGTGCAGCCAGGGCAGGGCTCGCCCTCGCGGCCATACACGGCCCAGTGATGCTGGAAATAGCCGAGCTCGCCATCGGTCTGGACATAGTCGCGTAGCGACGATCCGCCGGCCTCGATCGCCTCGGTGAGCACGCTCTTGATCGCCGCGGCAAGCTTGTCGGCGCGCGCGCCGGTGCAGGTCGTGGCAAGCCGGCGCGGTGAGACGCCGGCGCGGAAGAGCGCCTCGCAGACATAGATGTTGCCGAGCCCGGCGACGATCTTCTGGTCGAGCAGCGCCGCCTTGATCGGGGTCATCTTGCCGGCGAGCCTCTCGGCCAGATACTTGCCGTCGAAGCCGGGCTCCAGCGGCTCCGGCCCCATGCCGGCGAGCAGCGGGTGCGCCGCCTCCGCGCCGCGCTTGATGTAGTCGACGAGGCCGAAGCGGCGCGCGTCGTTGAAGCGCACCACGGTGCCATCGTCGAGCGTCAGAACCACGTGGTCGTGGCGGGCGTGGGGGGTCGTTGCATCGCTTGTCGTGATCCGGCCCGACATGCCGAGATGCAGGAGAAGCGTCCCAGTGTCGTCGAGCTCGATCAGGATGTATTTGCCGCGCCGCTTGAGCTTGCCCACTGCCGCGCCCGCGAGTCGCCTCGACAGCATGGGCGGAAACGGACGGCGCAGATCCTGCCGGCGCAGCTCGGCGTGGGTGATGCGGCGGCCGGTCATCTTGAGCGCCAGGCCGCGCCGCACGGTTTCGACTTCGGGTAATTCGGGCATGGGGCTATCTTCCTGCCCGATGCGCCGCCAAGAGACAAGAGTGCGCCCTGGGGAACACCCTGAAGCCGAAGCCGATTTCGGCTTTCGCCGGGTGGCTCGCACCGCAAAGGCGCCGCTGGTGCGCGGGGTGTTCGACAGCGTGGCCGGCCGCTACGACTTGATGAATGATTTGATGAGCGGCGGCATCCACCGCTGGTGGAAGCACGAGATGATCGCCTGGCTTGCGCCGCGGCCGGGACAGACGCTGATCGATGTCGCCGGCGGTACGGGCGACATTGCCCGGCGGGCCATGAAGCGGCTCGATCCCGAGAAGGGAGGCCAGGTCTTCGTCTGCGACGTCAATGCGCAGATGCTCGAGGTCGGCCGCGCCCGCGCGATCGACGACGGCATCCTCGCGGGGATCGAGTGGGTATGCGGCGATGCCGAGGCGCTGCCCATGGCAGAGCGCAGCGCCGACCTCTACACGATCGCCTTCGGGCTGAGGAACGTCACCAACATCGATTGCGCCCTCGCCGAGGCACGCCGCGTGCTGAAGCCGGGCGGGCGGTTTATGTGCCTCGAATTCTCGCCCACGGTGACGCGCTGGCTTGCCGCCGCCTATGATCTCTACAGTTTCCAGGTGTTGCCGCGGATCGGCGCGGCGGTCACCGGCGACCGTGAGGCCTACACTTATCTCGTCGAGAGCATTCGCCGTTTTCCGCCGCAAGCGGCGGTCTGCGAACTCGTCGAGGCTGCCGGTCTCGGGCACGTGAAGTTCCGCGATCTGACCGGCGGGATCGCCACGTTGTATTCGGCCTGGCGGATCTGAGCCGGCGCGTGCTGGGGCTGTTACGCAGCGTTGGCTACGTTGGGCGGCTTGTCGGCATCGGCCTGACCCTCGCGCGCCATGACGCGCTGTTCCTGTTCGAACCCATTGGACCGCGTCCGATGTTGCGCGCCGCGCGGCTGTTGCGTCGCCGCGGCGTCGCCGACCGGCCGGGGCAGCGCCTGGCCGCCGCGTTCGAGGCGATCGGCCCGGCCTTCATCAAGCTCGGGCAGATGCTGGCGACCCGCGCCGATCTGCTCGGGGACGAGATCGCTGCGGACCTGGCAATGCTGCAGGACAAGCTCCCGCCGTTTCCGGCGAGCGAGGCGAGGGGGCTGATCGAAACGGAATTCGGTTGTCCGGTCGCCCAACTGTTCCTCGTGTTCGACGATGCGCCGATCGCCGCCGCGTCAATCGCCCAGGTGCACTTCGCGACGACGAGCGAGGGCGCTGAGGTCGCGGTCAAGGTGCTGCGGCCCGGCATCGCCCGCGCCTTCGACCGCGATTTGGACCTCTTGCGCTGGCTGGCGCGCGTTATCGAACGAACCCGTCCGGCGCTACGCCGACTGAAGCCGCGGGAAATCGTCCGGACCCTCGAGCAATCGGTCGAGCTCGAGATGGATTTGCGCTTTGAGGCCGCGGCGGCGTCGGAACTCGCGGAGAATTTCGCCGGCGACGGGGGGTATCACGTGCCCAAGGTCGATTGGCGCCGCACCGGCCGAAACGTTCTCACAACCAGCCGTGTCGCCGGCATTCGGTTCGACGACCGCGCGGCGCTGGTCGCCGCCGGGCACGACATCAGCGCGCTGCTGACCAAGGCGGCGGAGGCCTTTTTCAACCAGGTCTTCCGCGACGGGTTTTTCCACGCCGATCTGCATCCCGGCAACATGTTCGTCGAGCCGGACGGGGCGATCGCGGTCGTCGATTTCGGCATCATGGGGCGGCTCGACCGCAAGACGCGGTTCTTCCTCGCCGACATGCTGGTGGGTTTCCTGACCGGCGATTACCGCCGCGTCGCCGAGGTGCATTTCGCGGCCGGCTACGTCCCGCCGCATCGCTCGGTCGACGAGTTCGCCCAGGCGGCCCGTTCGATCGGCGAGCCGATCCTCGGCAGGCCGCTCGCCGAGATCTCGATCGCGCGGCTGCTGGCGCAGCTGTTCCGCGTCACCGAGCAGTTCGAGATGGAGACCCAGCCGCAGCTTTTGCTGCTGCAGAAGACCATGGTGCTGGTCGAAGGCGTCGGGCGTCAGCTCGACCCGGCGGTAAATATCTGGGCAATGGCTCAGCCGCTGATCGAACAGTGGATGCGGGACAATCGCGGCCCCGAGGCGCAACTGCGTCAGCGCCTCGAGAACATCGTCGAGATTCTCGATGGGATACCCGACCTGATGCGCAACCTCAGTGAGCTCGTCGAGGTGTGGTCGAGCGAAGGCGTCGTGCTTCACGCCGAGACGCTTGCCGCCCAGGCGGCGCACCGCGCGCGCGACCTGAAGTGGCTGATCGTGCCGCTCTGTCTCGCCGCCGGGGCGCTCGTCGCAATCGCCGTCGCGCTTTTTCTCGGCCGGTAGCATACTTACGCGATCGGCGACGGAGGCGGCATGCTGGAAGGCCGGCGCATACTCCTCATCATTGCGGGCGGCATCGCGGCCTATAAGAGCCTCGAGCTGATCCGCCGGCTGCGCGACCGCGGCGCCGCCGTGCGCTGCGTGATGACCAAGGCCGCCGAACAGTTTGTGACACCGCTCTCGGTCGCCTCGCTTAGCGAAGACAAGGTCTATGGCGATCTGTTCTCGCTGACCGATGAAAGCGAGATGGGCCATATCCGCCTGTCGCGCGAGGCGGATTTGCTGGTCGTCGCGCCGGCGACCGCCGGTCTGCTGGCGCGCATGGCGGCGGGGATGGCCGACGATCTCGCCGCCACGACCTTGCTCGCTTCCGATAAGCCGATCCTCGTCGCGCCGGCGATGAACGCGCTGATGTGGGCGCATCCGGCGACGCAAGCGAATATGGCGACCCTGGCGGCCCGCGGCGTGCGCCGGGTCGGGCCTAATGCCGGCGATCTCGCCTGCGGCGAAGTAGGCTCGGGGCGGATGGCCGAGCCAATGGAAATCGTCGCCGCGATCGAGAAATGCCTGGTGGCCGACCAGCGCCTCGCCGGGCGTCGCGCGCTGGTGACGAGCGGGCCGACGCGCGAAGCGATCGACCCGGTGCGCTATTTGTCGAACCACTCCTCCGGCAAGCAGGGGCACGCGATCGCTGCGGCGCTGGCCGCGCTTGGCGCCGAGACCATCCTTGTCTCGGGGCCAACGCAGGAACCGACCCCGGCGGGGGTGAAGCTGGTGCCGATCGAGAGCGCCGCGGAGATGCTCGCCGCGGCCGAAGCCAATCTGCCGGTCGACGTCGCGGTGATGGCGGCGGCGGTGTCGGACTGGCGGGTCGAAACCGTCGCATCGCAGAAGCTGAAAAAGAACGGCAAGGGCCCGCCGACGCTGAAGCTTGCCGAGAACCCGGACATCCTCGCGACGATCGCGCATCGCGGCAACGACCGGCCGGGGCTCGTCGTCGGCTTCGCCGCCGAGACCGAGAACGTTGTCGCCAACGCCAAGGCGAAGCGGGTGAAGAAGGGCTGCGACTGGATCCTGGCCAACGACGTGTCGCCGGGCACGGGCACGTTCGGCGGCGACAGCAACACGATCCACCTCGTCAGCGCCGAGGGCGTCGAGGACTGGCCGCCGATGACCAAGCAGGATGTGGCCGCGCGGCTGGCCGACCGCATCGCTGCCGCCCTCGGCGTGCGCTGAGCGCCCATTGGCCCAGCACCCTTGAAGGTCGAACTAAAAATTCTCGATAAGCGGCTCGCCGGATGGGGTTTCCCGCATTACGGGTCGAGCCTTGCCGCCGGCCTCGATCTCCACGCCTGCCTTGAGGCGCCGCTCGCGGTTGCGGCTCAGGCGCCAGCGGTGCTGGTGTCGGCCGGCATCGCCGTTCGCATCGGCGATCTTGAATGGTGCGCATTGGTGTTGCCTCGCTCGGGCCTGGGACATCGCCAGGGCCTGGTGCTCGGCAATGCTGTCGGTCTCATCGATGCGGACTACGAAGGCCCGCTGATGGTCTCGGTATGGAACCGCAACCCGCCGGGAAGCGTGGCAGTGGAAATTAAGCCCGGAGACCGTATTGCCCAGCTCGTCTTCACTCGCATCGCGCGGCCGGAATTGGCGTTGGTGGAGAGCTTTTCCATCAGCGGCGAGCGGCAGGAAGGCGGCTTCGGGTCGACCGGCGTTTCTTCCGCTTGCCGCGGCGACACGTCGCAGCGAAACTAATCGGCGAAAACGAGGAGGCGCCGACCGAGCGGTATGATTCGGCTCAACAAGAAGCTGCTCTTCGCGATCGAGGCGGTGCTCGACATTGCCTATAACGGCGGCGTCGCGCCGGTGCGCTCGTCCGAGATCACGGCGCGTCAGGGAATTC
>Ga0335078_10009142_pt1 | contig 14693 bp, 15 predicted proteins | sample Lox_Sample_32_FD_206711 | JGI IMG/M metagenome (GOLD analysis project Ga0335078, IMG submission 206711) | Soil microbial communities from Loxahatchee National Wildlife Refuge, Florida, United States - Lox_Sample_3.2 | ecosystem: Environmental > Terrestrial > Soil > Wetlands | place: USA...
TGCACGGTGGTAGGCCGGACCGTGACGACCGTGGCGCCCGGCCCGTGCACGATCACGGCCTCGCAGGGCGGGAACGCCCGCTACGCGGCGGCCCCTGACGTGAGCCGCTCGTTCCAGGTCAGCCCGGTCACGCCCGGACTGGCCGCTACACGGATCATCGTGCTGGCGGCAGTAATCCTCGCGGCCACGGCCGCGGCCGTGGCGCTGGTCGTGCGCCGGCGTCCGTGGCTGCACTCACATCCGCCGACGGCGCCCGCGCTGAGTGTGCGGGCCGTGCCGCATACCGGCCCGCCACGCATGGTAAGCGTCCATGCCACCGGAACAGATGCAACGCACACGGTACGCATCGAACCGAGCCCCGGAGCTGGCACCACCACGATCAAGGAGGCAAGGCCATGACTACGGCCGTGCAAGACCACCCCAGCACCACGCTGGATCTGCTCTTCGGCCCGGGCCAAGACGCCCCCGGGGCACTGGCCCATCAGATTCTGTCCACAGACGCCGGCGGGAACCTTGGCCGCGCCCTGGAGAACCTCCCGACGGCGACCCGCGAAGCTGCCGTCCGCGAGGCCACGACTCAGGCCGCCGGGCTCCTGGATGTCGACCTGATCGGCCTGCTCGTGGCCGGATGGCGCGCACATCATGACCTCACCGCCGCCGCACGGCACACCCTGACCGCACCCGGCAGCACCGAACTGGTGGACCTGGCCGAGCACCAGATCACCACGAACCAGCAGCCCTCTGTCACAGTCCTGGTGGACGGGCACCGGGTGGCCATCCTCCAGCTCGGCCTGTCCGTCGTGTTCGACGTCAGCGCCCTGGTGGCAGGGATCAGCGGCGGGCGGCTGGCTGCCCTGCACTCCGGGCGCTGCGACGTCACCGCCACCCTGGCGATCCAAGGCACCAATGTCGTCACCAGGCAGGCACACTTCGAGCTGCCTGGCATCATCCCGCTCAGCCCGGGGATCCGGCTGCTGCCCGCCCGGGACTACCCGTTCAGCGCGAAGCGGGACGAAAGCGCCGATAACGACCTGACCCAGCGGAGGGCTGCTGTGCCTGAGGACACCATTGAGTTCCCGCCCATCCCGCGCGGGCCTGGCACCGGAACACCACCACCGCCACGGCCCGGAGGCCCGGCCGGGCCCTCCCCGCCTACCACTTCAATGGGGTGAGTGATCCTTACGGCGTGACCACACGGCGAAACCTCGCCCGCTGCGGGTTAGCCCTCAGGAACTCACGGCCCGCCCGAGACTGGAGACACAGTGTGACGCAAGTCGAGTGGACGCGGACCGAGCCGGGTGACATCGAGCAGGTCGTCTCGATGCTGCTGTGCCGGGAGAACCCGTCAGCTGTGCGCGTCTGGCCTCTCGCGGTGACGGCGGAATCGATGTCCTGGCCCCGGATAGGAGCGGCGCGGGGGCGGCTGTTTACCAGCTGAAGTCGTTCAGCTCCAACCTGACGGCGGGCCAGAATGCGCAGGTAGAAAGATCCTTCCGCTGGGTCCTGGACTATGCCAAGGGCCGCGGGCTCCAGGTGACCGAGTGGTACTTGACGCTGCCACTTGATCCAACGAATGAAACCTTGCCTGGCTGGAAGGTTTCACCACCGGCTGCGGCCTCACCGCGGAATGGCGTGGCCTGGGCTTTCTGGAGGGGCTGGCCGCGACATACCCGGCCGTCATTGCCTGCTACCTGCGTGACGGCAAGGACCGGCTCCAGGCCGCTCTTGAATCGCTCACGGCCGTCCTGCGGACAAGTATGCGCCTGGGAACTGTGGTGACCCCAGCGGAGGGATCCACAGCACCCCCAGCGGCAGGGGGTCGGCAAAGTGGGTACTGCCGCGGCTATCGCCTGAGCCAGAACCAGGCCGTGGCGGTGGCTGTCAGGCAGATGGCGAGAATGACGGCATAGAGTGCTGCTGCCAGCCACATGGCTGACCTCCAGTGACTGCGAGCAGGGGGGAACGGTCCAGGATGCGCAGCGAGTCGATGTCGAGGTCTGCGGCTAGGCGCCGCTGGATCTCACGGATCGGCTCGGCGGCGATCCAGCCGATCTGGCGTTGCCTGCGAGCGGTCAGGTTGGCGGTAGTGGCGACTACGGCAGCCAGGAGTGCGACGGTGCCAGCGATGCCGTAGAGCCTGTCGCCGAGTGCGGAGACGTAGGCTGCTGACAGGAGAGCGAAGGCCACTACTGCAAAGTTCAGCATCTGCATGCCGTGGCTTATCCGTAGCTCAAACCATCGCCAGGAGTGGTCGAGCGCAGTGGCCAGTTTGGCGTGATCGTTCTCTCGCGCCGCAATCGGCGGGTTGGCGGCGAGAGACGTCACGCGAGCGGGACTATCGCGATGTTCGGCAGTAGCCATACGAGCGATAATGGCGCATCTTGTTCGTCCGTGAGACGCATCCAGCGGGACAAGGGAGCGCTCCGGTGCGAGCTGACAGGTACCTGGCTCGGTCCAAGCTCCCGTGTGATCGATGAGATCACCCAGCGACCGCCTGATCCTGCTGAACTACAGGACGTTGACCCACAGTGACCATGAAGACGCACTTCTTCACCGGCGCGCCACCAGGAATCAGCTCCAGCAGCAGCCGGTGCATCCGGTTCAGCGCTTGTGCCCTGGCCCGGGAGAGCTCATCCCGGCGGTCACAGCAACCGCAGCACGGCCAGCCGCGGATCAGCACCCAGCTCGCGCAGCCCCTTATCGCGCAAGGCGGCCATGACGATCGCGTGCGCACCGGTGGCGCCGGTCCTGCGGCCCTGGCCAGTATCGAAGACGCGGGCCCTCGCGGCGAGCTTGGCGGGCACATCCAGCACCCGCTCCCCATCGGCCAGCAGCCGCTGCGCCAGCGGCCGCCCGATCCCGTCCGCCCCCTCCACGCCCACATGCGCTGCGGCCACTGCCGGGCATAAGCCAGCAGCTGCCGGTACCCCGTGGTGTCAGTCCGGAACGTGCCGGCAGCCCGCAAAATCTCCCGCCTATCCCTGGCTTCCACCGTCACCGACTGCTCGTGCGGATTACTGCCTGTTCAGCGCCGGTGAGCAGGAATGGGGCCTCCTCAAGCGCGCCCCGGCCGACGCCGTCCTGGCCAGTGCGACGCCGTCCTGGCCAGTGCGACGCCGTCCCGCGCCGACCGGGCCTTTCCTGGCGATGTGGAGCAGTTCACCGTCCCAGGGGGGTGGTCTTGGCATCGCGCATGGGACGGCAGGTGGGCTCTACGCACGCTGCGAGGCCACCGGCGAGCGGGTGCCGGAGATCGAAGAATGGCTCATCGCGAAGGCTGCCAGCCCACCGCGGGGCACCCCGCTGGGCCTGTACGACGGGCTGGCGGGCGTGGGGTACATGCTTGACCGGCTTGGTCATACTGACGCAGCCGTTCGCGCGGCCAGCATGTGCCTGTCGGTCAACTGGGAGCGACTGGGGACCGACCTCTACGGTGGCCTGCCCGGACTGGCCCTCAGCCTGCTGCACCTGGGCGACAGCACCGGGGAGCCGACGTTGCTGGCTGCCGGGCACACAAGGCCGCCGGCATCGTGGCGGAACGGGCGGTTGGGCGAGGGGGCGATGAGGACCGGGCTGCGGCTGGGCTGACTCGCCGGGGTGGTTCGCGCTCACGGCACCAGCCGCAGAAGTCGACTCATTCGGCAGCCGCAAGCTTCGTGTTGGGACCACGCGCTCATCGGCAGTCCCGGTAGGCGCTCGATGCGGCGCCGGGCTATGGAGGCGCTGTCAGGCGGCGTGGGGTGCGAGTTCGACGATGAGGTCAGCGTCGAGGGCTGCGCTGATTCGCTCCAGCAGGGGAATCGTGGGCACGACCCCGCCGGCTTCCAGGCGTGAGAGAGCAGGCTGGGTCATATCGGCACGGGCGGCGAGTTCGACCTGCGACAGTCCCAGGGCCAGGCGGCGTTCGCGTACAGCCTGGCCGATGAGGAACGGCCGGCGTGCTTCGGCGTCTCGCCGGTGAGGGTGAGTTCGCAGGTCGCCATGTGCGCGGTGTGGTCGTAGCGGATCTCCAGCCGGAGCGCCTCGAGCAGGCGGCGGGAGATCGCGTCGCCTGGTCTTCCCAGCGCCATGTCACAGGAGCGTGGGCGGCGGCGTCATATCTGCATGCGAGAACACGATCAGGAAGCTGTAGTGGTGATCGGCGCGGGGCTGGCCGGGCTGACGGCGGCGGCAACCGCCGCCCGGGCGCGGCGGCCGGTGGTCGTGATGGAGGCACACACCGCGGGAGGCCGGGCCCGCACCGACGAACGGGGCGGCTACCGATTCAACCGGGGGCCGCACGCCCTCGGCAGGGGCGGGGAGGCCTGGCGGATACTGCGCGACCTGGAAGTGCCCCACCGCGGTCACCGGCCGCCGCTGCGTGGCGCCCGCGTCGTGCGCGCCGGCAAGCTGACGGGGGTGCCAGTAGGCCAGCTGGGCTTGCTGGTCCCCAGGCTGCTGACGGTGTCCGCGGCGAGATGGGCGGGCCGGAGCGCCGAAGAGTGGGTCGAGTCTCTGGGGGGAAGTCGTGACCTGCCTGACCTGGCCCGAATGTTGATACGAGTGACCACCTACGTGACCGACCTCGGGGTGAGCGGGACTGTCGGCCGCCGTTCGCGGCCGGCTCACTGTCTGAGCCTGGGTATACCGTGCCAGGCATGGACTGGAAGATCGAACTCGTGGCGATACCAGTGACCGATGTCGACCGCGCCAAGGCCTTCTACGTGGATCAGGTAGGTTTCCACGCCGATCACGACCACCAGGTGAACGAGACGCTGCGGTTTGTGCAGCTCACCCCGCCCGGGTCGGCGTGCTCCATCGTCATGGGCACTGGCATAACTGACATGGCGCCCGGCTCCCAGAAAGGGGTCCAGGTCGTGGTCGCCGACGTGGCGGCCGCTCGCCAGCAGCTCCTCGCGCATGGCGTCGCGGCCAGCGATGTTGATCCACAGCCGTGGGGCTCCTTCGTCACCTTCAGCGACCCCGACGGCAATACCTGGGCGCTGCAGCAGTTGCCTGCGTGGCAGTAGAAGCCTCGTATCTCCGCAGCGCCGGCCCGCCAAGTGTCACACTCCTGGCACTTTGCCCCAAACACCCGGGCACAGAAGGTCCTAGCAGCGGCATAGCGGGCGTTTGCTGGTCAGAGCGTGCAGTGGAGGTTTGCTTGCTGCTGATGGCTCAGGTAAGCGTGCCGAGGAAGTCAAGCACCGTGTGACGGTATCGTTCGGGTTGCTCGATGCTGGGTATGTGGCCGCATCCGCCCAGCATGACGAGCCGCGAGTTCTTGATGGCCTGGGCTATTGGCCTGGCCTGGGCGGGGCCGCAGATGAAGTCGAGCTCACCGGCCACAATCAGTGCTGGGCAAGCGATGCGCTGGAGCAGGGGCCGCAGATCGACCGATTGGTAGAGGCCACCTTCCCATGCCTGGCCGGCGGCCAGATCCGCTTTCATAACCCGGCTCATTTCGGCCAGTCTCGCCGCCACCTCGGATTTGTCAGGTTCGGCAAGGTAGAAGGGCAGGACCGTGGCCATCATCTGCTCCATCTCCGCCGGGTCGCAGGCGGCCAGGATCCGCTCGGTCCACTCATCCATGACCGGCCGCGCTGCGGCGTACCACGGTGAGCCGGCGTGACGAAGGAGCATGGCCTCCACCTCCGCTTCGGCCTGGCCTCCTTCCTGGGGCCGGCTTCGGGACCGGCCCCGAAGGCCGCGACGGCGATACACGCCTGCACCGCTTCGGGGAACAGCGCAGCATAGGTCAGGGCAGTGGTCGCCCCGAATGAATGGCCCAGCACCACGACCTCCGGTAGGCCCAGCGCCCGGCGCACCTCCTCATAGAACCGGGCGTGGCCTTCGGGTGAGTAGCCGGCCGGATCGGGCGGGGGTGTGGAGGAACCCGAACCATGCGGGTCCACGAGGTAAGCACGCAAGACGTCGGAAAACAATTCCGCATCGCCGTTCATGTAGGCGGCGGTGAAGCCTGGGCCGCCAGCGAACATTAGCGCGGGCCTGCCGTCTCCAATGACCTGGTAACTGGCCACACCCCCACCCGGCAGCCCGACGACCTGTGTCATGGTCTGGCCCCCATCCCTGACCCGAGCCGGCCGCAGTGCGGCGCTGGCAAACGGACTCAGCCTGCCGCGGACCCCGAAGGCCAGTGTCCCAGGACTCCCGCCGGGAATCCACGACGGGCACAAGCGGCCCTGGACTGACCTCAGTGACCCCATCGACCAGACTGGAGCTCACGTCGCGGCATAAGCGGATGCCTTCCGGGGCGGACGAGAGGCCCGCACTGCGGTGGCGGCCTGGATCGGAGGACTACAACACCAAGCGCAGGCACTCAGCCTGGCAGAAGATGCCGCCAGCGGCTTACGAGCAGCTGCTTGCGGCCAGGGAGGAGGCAGCCTGACCATGACCCCGCCTCTCCTGCCCCCGGCGATAGGCCGGTGCTCGGCCTCGTCCAGGTCGTTCCTCCTCGGGCCTGCCAGCCCTGCGGGGGCTCCACCTGGACAAGCCCTGCGCTCCGGCGCTCTTATACGGCTAGGGGAGAACCGGGAGCACAAACAAGATCCGTATTGCAAAGTCTCCACGGTTACAGGGGAACCGCGACAGCAAGGGCGCGGTATCTTGGCGGGCGGGATCATCGCTTGTCGATCGGGGTCTGCCTGGTTGCCGCCGAGGGGAAGCCCGCTGTGGAGAACGCGGATCTTTGTGAGGGCGAGCATGTGCTGGCCTTCGTGTCCCAGCCTGAGTGGGAGGGCTGGCTGGCTGCCGCGTCCGCCGGTTCCACGGGGGTGTGGCTGAAGATCGCGAAGAAGGGCTGCGCCGCGGCGACCGTGAGCTACGCCGAGGCACTGGAGGCTGCCCTGTGCTTTGGCTGGATCGACGCCCAGAAGCGGCCGTTGTCGGGTGACTACTGGCTGCAGCGGTTCACGCCGCGCAAGCCGCGCAGCAAATGGTCGAAGATCAACCGGGGTAAGGCCGAGAACCTGATCGCGGCCGGCCGGATGCGCCCCGCGGGGCTGCGCGAGGTACAAGCGGCTCAGGCCGATGGCCGCTGGGACGCCGCCTATGACGGACAGGGCACCGCCGCCGTCCCTGACGACTTGCAGCGGGCCCTCGACGGTGACGAGGTCGCGGCCGCGTTCTTCGCAACGCTCGACCGGGGCAACCGGTACGCGATCTTGTACCGCATCCAGGAGGCGAAAAGACCGGAGACCAGGGCCCGGCGAGTGGCGAAGTTCGTGGCAATGCTGCACGACCACCAGGCCGTGCATCCGGTTCCGGCCCGGGACCAGGCCGCCGGCCAAGACGGCAGGTCCTGAACCGGCAAGCCTCACCGCGCGCCACCACTGCAGGCCCGCGCTGCGCGGAGCGCAGCAGGCGAGGCGCTGGCCGCCCCACTTGGCCTGGGTGCGGGTGGCGGCGCTGGCGCCCGCCACAACCTGCCTGCCGGGTGATGAGCGAGCTGCCGGCGCCGCCACGGTCGCGCTGAGTCGTACAGGTCCTGATCCGTATCCACGGTAGATCAGGACACCAGGTACGTTGCGTTCCAGCCGGCCTGTCGGGATCCCGTCCGAGCGCGCGAAGAACGCCGGCCACATGCTCTCGGGCGCGGAACTGTTCGGGCAGGAGATCCACATGTTGTTGCAGGCAGCCGACGTGGTCATCACGGCTGGCATGGTGACGCCCCGGGTAGGTGAGGGTCGCCGCCGGGTTGAGCGGCGCGTACTCGGTGCCGATCGCGGCGCTGATCGCCACGACCCGTCCGGGCGGGGCCTCCCCGGGGTGGAAAGAATGCAGCATCAGCTGGACATCAAGCGTCACGTAGTGCCGGTACAACTCGGGGAACCGGTAGTCGCAGCAGATCAGCGCCCCGCACTGGATCCCCTCGATGGTCCAGGTGCTGAAGTGGCTGCCCGGGCTGTAATGATTGGGGTCGGCGCCGCCGAGGAACCGCTTGTCATACCGCTCGGTGACTCGGTGGCTGGTGCCCGGCCAGCCAGCGCAGCGCCGTTGCCGAAAGCCAATCGCCGTGTGAGATGTGGATGTCGTGACCGGCGCTATGCGCCTCGGCGAACTGACCGCGTGGGATGGCTTCGGCCAGTTCCCTGGTCTGACCGGGCGGGCAGAACTTGTCGTAGGTCCCCGCCACCAGCAGCGCCGGGCAGCGGATCCGCGGTGCCAGGGACCGGCTGATGTCGCCGCCAGCGTCGAGGATGCCGCGCATCGCCGACGACCATGTTTGTGTCATGATCGTGGCGTTGGCCGTCCCGTACGCGTCTGTCAGGTAGGCAGCGAGCGGTGCCAGCGCGTCGCTTGGACTGGTGATCGCCGCAACGAGCTCGTCGAGGTCCGCGCGCGAGGCGACGATCTGCCCGGTCGCTCCCCAGGTGAAGACCGACAGCGCGCAACCGGGCCGCAGGGCGGCCATAAGTAGGGCCTCTTCTCCGCCGTCGCTGAAACCGGCCAGGTGCGCGGCACCGATGCCGAGCGCGTCGAGCAGGCCCAGCAGGACGGCGGCGTCCTGGTGGTAGTAGCCGGGCGTGTAATGGCGCGGCTGGGGCTGCGACCGGCCGGAGCCGGGCAGATCGACGGCGACGACGCGGAACCCGTCGGCCAGGTCGCGCCGGAGCCGGCCCAGGTCGGCGATACTGCCGCCCCAGCCCGGCATCAGCACGACAGCGTCGCCACGGCCGCTGTCTTCGTAATAGAGCTGCCGACCTGGCGGTCCGTGCCACGCCATACCGGCCCCCCCGCCCGCGTCCTGACAGTGCGCCAGGATCGTATCGGTAACCAGCCTCGGCGCAGGCCCTGAGCGTTTTCATCCGGCGATCTCGCGGGCTTGAAGAAGGTGGATGGCTTTGGCGAGCTGCCCGGCCTTCCACGGGCGGCAGCGGAGCGTGCAGGATATGCCAGGTCTTGAGCTGGGCGTTGGCGTGTTCCCCCGGGCGCCCAGCTCGCGGACGATGCGCCAGATCCGGGCGCAGGTCAGGTCGTGGACGGTGCCGGGCAGGGACCGGACACCTATGGACAACCGAGAATGTCGTGAGTTCGCTGGTTGCGTGCAGAGCTATAGGGTCTCGGTGGCGCGGGCGGGCTCAGGCTGTGGCGGCCCGGCTGGCTCCCACTCGCCGCCGGAGCGCGCGTAGGGGTACCACAGGAGATCACGTCCGAGCCGCAACTGCAGCCGTCCGGCGGTGACCCGGTTGCGGGTGACTCTGGCCGGCGCCCCCGCAGCGTCACGCAAGACCGTGCGGGCCGCCTTCATCAGTTCTGCGGCGCCGGCTGCTTCCGCGCCGGGATCCCACTCGTTGCGCAGTACCTCAAGACCGGACGTGGCGCCGTAGCGCCAGGCCAGCGCTTGGCGGGTCAGTTCCTGCCCGCTGATGCCGCTGTTGGCGGCCAGTGCGGCGAAGGCCGGGGTGCCCAGCGCGTTCTCGGCCCGGCGGGCCAGGTCGCGGCCGGCGTCAAGGGACAGCCCAGCGTCCAGGGTGAGGCCGACGGCCAGTTCCCAGGCTCGCCGCGCCGCGTCCGCCGCGAGCGACAGCAGGTCATCACGGAGCCCGGCGCGCCAGGCAGGTGGGTCCATCGGGAGCGCCGCCGGATGCCCGAACCGGGCGGCCGGCAGTGGCGGCACGGGGACCGGGCCCGGTACGGCCGCGGAGAGCAGGGCTGCCCGCGCGTCCACGCCCGGGTCAGCGGGCGCATGGCTGGCCTCATCCGGAGCTCGGCCTGCGGCTGCGCCGTCTAGTGCCCGTGCTACGTCCCATCCACCGCCTTGGCCCAAGGCGGCGGACGGAGGACCCGCCAGCCCGCGGCGGCGGGCCCGCAGCCCGGCCAGCACCTCGCCCCGGGTCCGGCCGCGCAGCAGCAGGACTGTGAACGGGTCCGCATCCAGGGCGTCGGCGACCAGGTAGCAGACCGCGGCCGAGTGCTTGCACGGGTCGGCAGCGTCGGGGCAGGTGCAGCGGGGCCCGACCTCGCCCGCGCCAGGAAGCAGGTCCAGGCCAGCCGCGGCGACGTCCCCGGCGACCTGCGGCGGCAGTTCACCATCCAGCATCGCGGCAACACGGCCGAGCTGAGCGCAGATCGCGTCCAGCACCTGGTCCCACTCGTCGTCGGTGAACCGCCGGACCCGGACCCTGACCTCATACGGGCTCACCCGGCGTCCCTGGACCTGGGCCCATGCCTCCCCAGGGGCGAGGACAAGCTCACCGACCGCCCCTTCCCGGGCGTAATCCCGGCCACGGGGGAGCCGGTTGGGGTCCAGCCGGGCCCGCTGCTCCAGTGCGTCCACCCAGGCCCGGCCCCACCAGGTGTGACCCGGTCCGGGCGGTGTGCCATCAGTGGTGGTCATGACGCCGCCCGCAGCGACACCAGCCCGGCGAGTTCGTGGTCAGACAGTTCCGCGATCCAGCCTTCGCCCGAGCCGACGACAGCATCCGCCAGCTTGCGTTTGGTATCGAGAAGGGATGCGATGCGGTCCTCAAGCGTTCCCTCGGTAATCAGCCGGTGCACCTGAACCGGGCGTTCCTGCCCGATCCGGTAGGCCCGGTCGGTTGCCTGGTCCTCGACTGCCGGGTTCCACCAGCGGTCGTAGTGCAGCACATGGGTGGCGCGGGTGAGGGTCAGGCCGGTGCCGCCCGCCTTCAGCGACAGCAGGAACACCGGCGCGTGACCGGCCTGGAACTGCTCCACCATCTCCTCGCGGCGGCGCACCGGAACCCCGCCGTGCAGGAACAGTGACCGGATACCGCGGCCGTCCAGATGCTGCTGCAGCAGGGCCGCCATCTGCGTGTACTGGGTGAACACCAGCATCGACTCACCGCCGGCCAGGATCACGTCGGCCAGTTCGTCGAAGGCGGCCAGCTTGCCGGACCGGCCTGCCAGCGGCCCGGGTTGCTTGAGGTACTGCGCTGGGTGATTGCAGACCTGCTTGAGCGCGGTCAGCAGCTTGAACACCAGCCCGGCCCGCTCGATCCCCGCGGTGCCCTCAATCGCTGCCATGGTCTCGCGGACCACCGCCTCATACAGCGTGACCTGCTCGGCCGTCAGCGGCACGATCCGGTCCGTCTCCGTCTTGGGCGGCAGCTCAGGCGCGATACCCGGGTCGGATTTCTTGCGCCGCAGCAGGAACGGGCGCACCAGTGCGGCGAACCGGCGGGTCGCTTCCGCGTCGCGGTACCTCTCCACCGGGACCGCCACCCGGCGGGTGAAGGACTCCAGCTGCCCGAGCAGCCCCGGCGTGGTCCAGTCCAGGATCGACCACAGCTCCGACAGCCGGTTCTCCACCGGTGTGCCGGTCAGCGCGATCCGGGCGGGCGCCGGCAGGGCGCGTAGTTCCCGGGCCGTGCGGGAGAGCGGGTTCTTGGCGTGCTGTGCTTCGTCGGCGGCCACCAGCCCCCAGCCGATCCCGGCCAGCTCCGCCGAGTCCCGCAGTACCACGCCGTAGGTCACCAGGACGATCTCGTCCGCGGCCACGTCCCGCAGGTGGCGTCCGCCGCCGTGGTAGCGGCGGACCGGGACGTCCGGCGCGAACCGGCGTACCTCCCGCTCCCAGGTGCCCAGCAGCGAGGCCGGGCAGACCACCAGCGTCGGCCCGGCCTTCGCCGCCCGCCGGTGCAGGTGCAGCGCGATCACCTGGATCGTCTTGCCCAGGCCCATGTCGTCGGCCAGGCAGCCGCCCAGCCCCGCGTCACACATGGCCGCCAGCCAGGCCACCCCACGCTGCTGGTACGGGCGGAGTGCCGCCTCCAGGCCGGGCGGTGGCGCCAGCTCAGGCGGCGCCGCCGCCATCCGGGCCACCTGGCCGGCGAAATCCGCGAGCTGGCCGTCAGCGACTACGGTGACCGGCTCGCCATCGATTTCGGCGCTGCCCGCCAGCACAGCACCCAGCGCCTCCAGCGCACGCATCCGGATGCGTGGCGGCCGCCGCAGCTTCGCCAGCAGCACTGGGTCAAGCGTCACCCACCGGCCGCGCAGCCGGATCAGCGGCCGTTTCGCCTCCGCGAGTTCCGCGATCTCGTCCGCATCCAGCGCTTCCCCGCCGAGGGTGAGCTGCCAGCGGAACTCCAACAGCGCGTCCAGGCTGAACCCGGCCTCGGTCAGCCGCTCCGGGGCCGGCGCGGGAACTGCCTGCAGCGTGAGCCCGTCGCAGAGGCTGGCAGGCCACAGCACCTCGACGCCGGCCCCGGCAAGTTCCTCGGCCGCCGGGCCGAGCAGGCTGGCCACCGCGTCATCGTCCAATTCCAGTGCCGCTGGACTGGCCTGCTCCAGGAGCGGGCCAAGCGGCGGCCACACCGCCGCACCGCGCCGCAGCGCTAGCAGCAGGTCGGTGTCCGCCTGCGCGCCGAACCGCACCAGCACGCGCGCCGGCTGATCCCACAGCGCGTCCGCATCCACGATCAGGCTCGGGTCCGCGGCGCTCCGCAACTGCAGAACTATGCGGAACGCCGGTACCGACTCATCAGACTCGCCAGCGCCCGGTCCTGCGATGCCGACGGCCAGGCTTCCGGCATCCTCCTCTTCCCACTGGTCGGCGAGCTGCGGTGGCGACGGGATGGCCTCGACCCGGAGGCCCAGGTGCGCGCCCGCGGACAGGCCATCGGTGGTATCGGCCAGCCACTCGGCCAGATCCGCGACGGGGGTCGGCCCGGCCGCGGCGAACGCCGGTGACCGGACCGTGCGAGGCGCTGCCGCGGTGCGGACCAGCGTGTCCGCGATCGCATCCCAGAACGCGCGGATCAGGGATTCCGGCGAGCGCAGCCGCATCGGACGCGAACCCGGGACCGCGAGCGCGTGCGCCGCCGCCGGGAACGAGGCACTGAGCTCGGCAAGCCAGGCAAGATCAGCCGGGTCCAGCGGCCCGGCCCGCCAGGCGTCTGCGCCGTCTGTGGTGACGGTGGGCAGCAGGCGCCCACGGGCGACTAGGCCAACTCCGGCGGTTGCGGCCGCCGACCACACGCTGACCGACCGCCGCACCGGCGCATCAGGCCGGCCGGCCGTCTCCGGATTGACGGACAGCAGCATGGGCAGGGCATCCGCCACCGGGACCAGATCCGCCGGGACCAGCCGCTTGCGGATTCCGTACCTGCCGCCAGCGAAGACGAGCTCCACCTTGTCTGATCCCGAGCCCGTGCCCCAGAATGCGATCACGCCGCGACGGGGGATCGGGTCCGGGATGAATACCGCCTCGCTATGCAGCACAGCACCGCACGATACCGTTCAGACTGGAGGGCCCAGGGCGGGATGGGCCTGATCCGTTTGGCTGAGTGGTGGTTGAGGCAGTGGGCGGACTGCAGTTCTCTCCCGCGATATCGCTGCTCAGCGTGTGCTTGCGATCTTGGGTGCCGGCGCCCTGTAAAACCGTCGGCTTAGTCTACGTTGGTTCGAACCCAACACCTGCCACAACACCTGCCACATACCTTCCCAGGTCAGGCCCGGACCGGGTGGTCCCGCTGGCCGGGCTTGCGGCGTGTCTGGGGCGGCCCGGCAAACCGCTCCCGGTGGCTGCGGGCCAGTTGCGGGCCAGATCCGCGCAGGTCAGCGGCCTGCGGAGCCTGGACGGCCCGGGAAGCGCCTTCGGGAGGCGGCACAGGTCCACGCACGCCATGCGCTCACGGAACATGAACGGGACGCGCTGGCGGTGCGCCAGGTGGGCGATCACCAGCCCGGCGGGACCCGCCCCGCAATCGCGGCACCTCGCATGGGAGTCATCCGCTTTGACCAGTTATGGGGTCACAGGCGGCCGCGGGCTGGCTGGCATGTGGCTGGCGCAAGCAAGCCGCCCGTGAGGCACCAGAACACTCATTCGGGCGCAGTCTCGGTGACAGCTGCGGCGACTAGCCAACCGCGCCGAATGGCGGGTCCGGGCTCGGCCGGTGGCGGAGATCCGGTCGCCCTCCGTGATCGGCGGCTGAGGACGCCGACCTGGACGCCGGCGGCCGGCGGAGGCCCGGTGTGATGCGTCGCGTTGCCCAGCGCGCTGCCGTCAGTCCGCGGCGACTGTCGTGTCTGGCTGTCTGAGCTCGGCTGGATAATCTTTCAGAGCGATGCGACGGCCGGACCTGTGCCGGTAGTTCACCAGCCCCTTCCACTGGCCGTCTGCCCCTCGCCGCCATTCCAGCAGGAAGCCATCTACCCAGGTCCCGTCAGACCAGATCTGGCACGGCTTAGCGCCCGCAGGAACGTTCTCGGGGAAGCAGTGGAAGCATTCGCCAAGCCCAGCGGACATCGCATCTGCCAGCGGGACTGACTCCACGGGGTGAGCCTCATAACCGTAGCGCTCTGCCTTGCGATGTCCCTCGAGCAGCGCCTGGCAAGTCGGCTTGCGGTGGTACGCGCTGCCGGATGCGGTTCGCCACACTCGCTTGGGGAGACCAGTACGCTCCGCCATGCATTCCGATTCGCCGCACCATGCTGCGATCTCGCCATGCTTACAACGTTCATCGGCGGGGACTTCTGCCATGTTTGGTATCGTCTGTCGCCTTCGACTGCGTGGCAAATGGCAGATCGGCCGGGGAAGATCGGCACTCCGCTGCGTAGGCCTGGAGCCTGACGGCTGACTCATGATCTTCAACCCTGAGCGGTGTTGACGGCCTGACTATCTGAGCGTCTTGGCCGGGTCTCCGGTCGTGCTCTTTGGCGATGTTGCTGCCTGGTGCTGCTTGGGCGGGCCAGGATTCTGCCGTCCCCATGGAACGTGAGGGATC
>Ga0335078_10009143_pt1 | contig 14692 bp, 12 predicted proteins | sample Lox_Sample_32_FD_206711 | JGI IMG/M metagenome (GOLD analysis project Ga0335078, IMG submission 206711) | Soil microbial communities from Loxahatchee National Wildlife Refuge, Florida, United States - Lox_Sample_3.2 | ecosystem: Environmental > Terrestrial > Soil > Wetlands | place: USA...
CCAGACTGCCCATGGCCGAATCGAGGTGAAGAACCTCGCCAAACCAGTCTTCCACTATACGTGCCATCTCAATACCGATACCTATCTGGAAATCCCCGCTGAAGCCACTGCGCCCAAAGGCATGTATGCCCACAACCTGGTGGAGAAATATGCACCCGTGGACGGGAAGCTTCCCGCAGCCCCGCCGGGCTTTCTCAAGCTCCTTCTCTGGATCGACGGGAAAAAGCTCAAGGGGGCTCCCTACATGGAGGCAGTCTGGTTTCTCACTTCGAACGATACGGGCCCGGAGGAGCACACCCACGATTTCGATGAGTTCATTGGCTTTGTGGGAACCGATGTGGAGAAACCGGAGGAGCTCGGGGCGGAGATCAAGTTCTTCCTTGGCGACGAAGCCGTCACGGTCACAAAGAGCTGCATTGTCTACATCCCCAGAGGTGTAAAACACAGCCCCATTTTGGTGCCGTCCCTCAATCGTCCCGTCATCCATTTCTCAGGCGGCAACGGGGGGGATTATCTGAGGAAGGGAAGCGATCAATTCTAACCGCCTCCTCACGGCCAGCCTATTCCGGCTGATCCTGGAGAAAGCGGCTGAGGGTGGTGAGCTCTTCCCTGAGCGCCGTCAGCCTCTCTTTGCATGAGGCCCTGAGGTTGCGGTTTTCCTCCGTGTCTGCAAGACGCTCGCACGCGGCCATCAGATTCTGATACTCGTCCATCTTCTCGGAGAGTTTCTCGAAAGCTTCTTCTTCCTCGTGCATTCTTTCTTGCAGCTTATCGAGGAATTCGGCGTTCTTCTCTTGCGACTGGACTACCGGAGCCGGCAGCACCGCGGCACGGTTACCGGCACAAGCGAAGACCGTGAGCGGAAAGAAAATGATGAAAAGAAGTCCCTTTCTCACAGACTTACCCCGGCGCCCCGGTTCTTACGAGCATCCCGGACAATTTCAAAGCCTTTCTTGAAACCCGTTCCGTCCATCGGGATGAGCGGAATACCTTTGGCAGGCCGGGACACCTTGCCCCCTCTCACCGCTTGGAGGCGGCCTGTCGCTGTTTTCGCTTTTCCTTCATGACGCAGTACGCCCCCTGCCCGGCAAATGCCGGCTTGAAGCAGAGGTTGTCCGATTTGCAGTCGGCACGCTCCCTGCTGCCAGACTCCCAGCGCCTGATGAGGCCCGGCTCCGCGATAAGGGGGCGGCAGAAGGCGACGTAGTCCGTCTTCCCGTCCTTGATGAGGCCCTCGGCAACTTCGTAAGAACGGATTCCCCCGACGAGGATGAGTGGCAACGTGATTGCCCTTTTGTATTGCTCCGCCGCAGCCACATAGTAAGCTTCTTCCGGCAGGCAGGCAGCCCTGCCGGTCCTCGAAGGTTGATAGGCACCCGAATAGAAGGTCCCGCCGCTCATCTCGACGGCGTCCATCCCTCCCTGCTGGAGTATCGAACAGACCGCCACCATGTCATCCACGGTGAATCCTCCGTCCAAGAAGTCCTCACAGTTTATCTTCGCCATGACGACGAAGTCCGTGCCAACGGCCTCCCGTACGGCCCTTGTCGTCTCCACGAGCATTCGGGCCCTGTTCTCGACCGGTCCGCCGTACCTGTCATTTCGCTTGTTCCAGAGAGGCGAAAGGAACTGGGAAAGAAGATAGCCGTGGGCCGCGTGGAGTTGCACACCGTCGAAACCGGCAAGCTGCGCCCTCTTCGCACCGCTCGCGAAGGCAGCCTGAAGTCTTCGTATGTCGTTATTCCTCATTTCGCGGCAGTACTCGCGGTTCTTGTCGGAAAGGGCGGACGGGCCGATGGCCGGCTTTCCCGTCAGCTCCGAGGGGGCTCTGCACCCTGAATGGGCAAGCTGCAGGATGATCGTGCTGCCCGCCCTATGCACGGCATCGGCCATCTGCGCGAGGGGCTTGATGTATCCGTCGTCGAGGACGGCAAGCTGGCGGGAGCCTGCCTGCCCTTCCGGGCTCACGTAGGTATGACTGGAGATGATCATGCCCACGCCGCCTTTCGCAAGATCCACAAGGACCCGGGTGAGCTTATCCGTTGGGTATCCGCCGGGAGCTGCCAAGCCCTCCCAGGTTGCCGATCTGACCGTCCTGTTCCGAAGCTTCATGCCGTTCAGTTGCGTGGCTTCAAAGAGCGTTGCCATCTTCATCCTTCCTTTGGCTCTCGCTTACCGGTCCGGAGAACGCGGCACTATGTCACTATCCGCTACTATAACATAATCATCGCCCGTACGGCTTACTTCGTCTCCCTTACGTCGCCCGGGGCAAAAGAAGGGCCGTCCCGGGGAACGGCGAATTCAAAAACCTTGCCGAACATTTGTACTAAAATGAGGACATGAAGGACGTGTCCTGTACTGCTGTGCCTTTCCTCTTTAGGGCGGCAGGGCCTTGACTATAGCGCCTTTTGCCGGCTATAATAATGGGCTTTCCAAGGAGGTCGAATTTGAGAAGCCAATATTGCGGGTCGATCAGGGCCGAAGATGCCGGCAAGCACGTCGAGCTTGCGGGATGGGTATTTCGCAGGCGGGACCACGGAGGCCTCATCTTCCTGGACCTGCGCGACGTGACCGGGGTCGTGCAGGTGGTCTTCTCTCCGGAGATAGCGCCCGAAGTCCACGGCTTAGCGCACGACATCAAGCCGGAGTATGTGATCCGCATCGAAGGTGAAGTGAGCGTGAGGCCTGCCGGCACAGAGAACCCCAGTATCCCGACGGGAGCCGTTGAGATCCTCGTCTCCTCCCTTCAGGTACTCAACACGTGCAAGCCCCTGCCTTTCCAGCTCGAAGACGAGGAGGAGCCGAACGAATCCCTGAGGCTCAAGTACCGCTACCTCGACATGAGGCGGCCGAAGGTGCAGGAGACGTTCATAGTACGGAGCAGGGCGGCTCAGGTAATCCGTTCGTACCTGACCGGCCAGGGCTTCCTCGAGATAGAGACGCCCTTCCTCGGCAAGAGCACGCCCGAAGGGGCAAGGGATTTCATCATCCCGAGCAGGCTGAACCAGGGGCAGTTCTACGCCCTCCCCCAGTCTCCCCAACTCTTCAAGCAGATACTGATGGTGGGCGGGTTCGACAAATACTTCCAGATGGCCCGTTGTTTCAGGGACGAGGACCTGAGGGCCGACAGGCAACCCGAGTTCACCCAGATCGATCTGGAGATGAGCTTCGTCGACGTGGACGATGTTCTCGCTCTGAGTGAAGGCCTCATGGGCGCACTCTTCGAATCCATCAAGGGAAGCCCGCTTCCGCTGCCGGTGCGGAGAATGGATTTCACGGAAGCCATGGAGAGATACGGGTCTGACAAGCCAGACCTCCGGTTCGATTTGCCCATGGAGGAGCTTACCCCTCTGTTCAAGGCGACTGAGTTCGGGGTCTTCAAGAAGGTGGCGGAAGAGGGAGGGGCCATCAAGGGCCTTGCCCTCAGGGGGAAGAGTCTTTCCAGGAAAGATCTCGACACGGCTGTTGACACGGCAAAATCCTTTGGCGCGGGCGGGCTCATATGGATGCGCAAAGAGGGGGGGAAGCTGGTATCCCCCATCGTCAAATACCTGAAAGAGGCTGAGACCTCGTCCATCGACGCTCAATTCAGCCTCGCGGATGGGGACGTGGTTTTCATCATGGCGGACGCCCGGCCGAGGGCGAACGAGATCATGGGGAGGTTCCGACTCTACCTGGGTGAGAAATACGACCTCGTGAGAAAGGACGAGTACTGCTTCCTCTGGGTGGTCAACTTCCCTCTGTTCGAATACAGCGAAGAGGAGAAGAGGTACGTTGCCCTCCATCATCCTTTCACCTCTGCCCAGGGGAGCCTGAAAGGGGTGGAGGAGGACCTTGCTTCCTTGAAGGCAAAGGCATATGACCTCGTGCTCAACGGCGTGGAGATCGGCGGCGGCAGCATCAGAAACCACCGGAAAGAAGACCAGATGGAGATGTTCAGGCTTCTGGGCTTGAGCGAAGAGGAGGCGACTCAGCAGTTCGGCTTTCTCCTCGAAGCCCTGGAAATGGGTGCTCCCCCCCACGGGGGCATTGCCTTTGGCTTCGACCGTATACTGATGATGCTTCTGGGCCTCGAAAGCATACGTGACGTGATTCCCTTCCCCAAAACGCAGAAGGGGACATGCCTCCTTACGGGTGCGCCGGCTCCGGTGAAACAGAAGCAGCTCAATGAATTGAAGATAAGGATCGTCAAGGAGTAGCGATGGCAGTGAGAAAGAGGAAGGGTTTCATTTTCAAGAATATGCTGAAGGGCGCAAAGTATCCCCTTGTAGATGTGGAGGATCCGAAGCTGTACAGAGATGTTTTCCCCTACCATGAGATGGTGAGGGTCACCTTTGACCACAAGATCGAGTCCATAGACCCTCCGGACGAGATTTTCATCACGGACACTACGTTCAGGGATGGGCAGCAGTCGAGGCCTCCCTTCACCGTCGAGCAGATCGAGAGCCTCTTCGACTTTCTCCACAGGTTGAGCGGCCCCAACGGCGTGATACGGCAGTCTGAGTTCTTTCTTTATACCGAGAAGGACAAGGAAGCGGTCACGAGATGCCTCGAGAGGGGGTATCGCTATCCCGAGGTAACGGGGTGGATACGGGCGAATAAGGACGACCTGCGGCTCGTGAGAGAATTCGGGCTCAAAGAGACCGGTATGCTCACGAGCGTCTCCGACTATCACATCTTTTACAAGTTCAAGAAGTCGAGGTCGCAGGTATTCAAAGACTACATGAAGGTCGTGGAAGCGGCCCTCGAGCACGGTATCATTCCACGGTGCCATTTCGAGGACGTGACGAGGGCGGACATCTACGGTTTCTGCGTGCCCTTTGCCCAGGCCCTCATGTCTCTTTCCGAGGACGCGAAGATGCCCATAAAGATCCGCCTCTGCGACACCTTGGGCCTCGGCGTCACCTACCCGGGCGCCGCCCTGCCCCGCTCCGTGGGCAAGGTGATCAGGGCCATGATCGATGATGCCGGCGTGCCCCCGGAATGCCTCGAATGGCACGGCCACAATGATTTCTACAGGGGCGTCGTCTGTGCGGTGAGCGCATGGCTGTATGGGTGTGCTTTTGCGAATGGCACCCTCCTGGGGATCGGCGAACGGACAGGCAATTCGCCCATCGAGGGGCTCATCATGGAGTACGTCGCTCTCATGGGTGACTCGGGCGGGATCGACACCACGGTAATCACTGAGGTGAGGAACTACTTCGAGAAAGAGCTGTCCCACCACGTGCCGCGGAACCAGCCCTTTGTGGGCTCCGATTTCAACGCCACGTCAGCGGGCGTGCACATCGATGGGATCTCGAAGAACGAGGAGATATACTCATCCTTCGATACGAAGAGGATCCTCAACAGGGAGTTAACCATCAACCTCACGGACAAGTCTGGCTTATCGGGCATTTCCCACTGGATCAACTCCCACTTCGCCCTTATCGGCCGCGACAGGATCGAAAAGACCCACCCCGGCGTCGCGCGCCTGAACAAGCGCATATTGAGGCAGTACGAGGAAGGAAGGGTGACCTCCATGTCGGATGAGGAGATGGAGCACCTCGTGCGGCTCTACATCCCGGAAGTTTTCCCATCGGAATTCGAGATGTTGAAGAAGAGGGCCTTCGACTTGGCGGCGCATCTCGTGGACAGGTACATCGAGGACAGTGCCCTCAAGAGCATGGCGCCCGCGAAGCAGGAAGTGGTGCTCAAAGGGCTCGTGGAGGAATACCCTTATGTCCAGTTCGCTTACGTGGTGAACGGTGAGGGCGTGAAGATCACCCACAACATCACCCAGGCAGTAGACAAGGCCAAGTATGCCAAGATAGACCTGCACGAGGACTTCTCCGACAGAGACTGGTTCAACGAGCCGTTAAGGACGGGCAAGGTGGCGGTCACGAGCCTCTACACGTCGAGGATTACTGGCGCCCTCTGCATCACCGTCTCCGGACCGATTCGCAATGACGTGGGAGAGATCGTGGCGATCCTCGGCCTCGACATAAGGTTCGAGGACCTCACCAAGGCAGAGGAATAGAAGACACAGTTCCTCGAACCTTACGTTATTGAGGGGGGAGGCTCCGACAGCTTTGCTGCCGGAGGGGGCGCTGAGCCCCAATAACTGCTTCGAGGACCTCACCAAGGCAGAGGAATAGGAGTAGGGGAACGAGAAACATGGGCCAGACGCTTGCGGAAAAGATATTGAGTCTCAAGGCGGATCATGCGGTGAAGCAGGGCGAGACCGCCATAGTGAAGGTGGACAGGGTGCTCCTCCAGGATGGAACGGCACCGCTTGCTATAAGGAAGTTCAGGGAAATGGGCTTCGGCAGGGTCTTCGATCCCGCCGGCGTCTGTTTCTTCATAGACCACGGGTCTCCGAGCCCGAGAATGGAGCTTTCGAACGATCACATGCTCATCCGCGCCTTTGCGAGGGAGCGTGGGACGAGGATATGCGACGTGGGGGACGGGATCTGCCATCAGGTCATGGCTGAGTCGATGCTCTTGCCCGGCGAGGTGCTTGTGGGCTCAGATTCCCACACGTGCACGGGCGGGGCCCTGGCGGCCTTCTCGACCGGCATGGGCTCTACGGACATCGCCGTAGCCATGGGCCTCGGCACCACATGGCTCCGGGTGCCCGAGAGCTTCCGGTTCGAGCTCGAGGGGGTGTTCAGCCGAGGTGTCTTCGCGAAGGATTTGATCCTCAAGATCATCGGAGACATAGGGGCGGACGGAGCAACGTACAAGTCCATGGAGTTCGCCGGCGAGGCTGTCGACATGCTCTCGGCCGAGGATAGGCTGACTGTGTCGAACATGGCTGTAGAGGCGGGTGCTAAGGCAGGACTCTTCCCGTCCGACAAGCGCACCTTCCAGTATCTGAAGGCCACGGGAAGGGAGAAGTACTTCAGAGAGCTTGCAGCTGATCGCGACGCCGTCTACGAGAAGACCTTCGCCATCGATCTCGCTCTTCTCACTCCTGCGGTGAGTATGCCCCATCTTGTCGATAACGTGCGTGCCGTGGATCATGAGGGAATAAGGGGTATCCCGGTGCAGCAGGTTTTTATCGGCACCTGTACGAACGGACGGATAGACGACCTTCGAGTGGCAGCGAGTATCCTTAAGGGGAGGAAGAAGAACGGAGATGTGAGGCTCCTCGTCGGACCGGCATCGAGATCAACGTACGCTGCTGCCCTCGAGGAAGGTGTGTTGGCGACCCTCCTGGAAGCGGGGGCAACTATCCTCTCTCCCGGGTGCGGGCCGTGCATCGGCGTCCATTCCGGTGTTCCGGGCAACGGAGAGGTGACGGTGTCTACGGCAAACAGGAATTTCCTCGGGAGGATGGGTAATCCCGATTCACAGATCATCCTGGCCTCGCCGGCAACTGCGGCGGCAACCGCCCTGTTCGGCCGTCTCACCGATCCAAGGGAGGTAATGTAAATGCTGGTTTCGGGTAGGGCATGGAAGTTCGGGGACAACATGTCCACGGACCATATCATACCGGGCAGATTTTACCATCTAAGGTCGGATCTCGACGAGCTGACCAAGCACGTCTTTGAGGACATAGCTCCCGATTTCCATAAGAAGGTAAAGAAGGGCGATATCATCGTAGGGGGCCAAAATTTCGGCCTAGGATCGAGCAGGGAGCATGCGCCCCTCGTCATCAAGCTCGCAGGGATAGACGCTGTCGTCGCCCCTTCATTCGCGCGTATTTTCTACCGGAACGCGATAAACGTCGGACTCGCAGCCATTATCTGTGACGTCGAGGGAATCGACGAGGGGGACGATCTGGAGGTGCACGTCGAGGACGGCCTGCTTCGCGACGTGACAAAGGGTACGGAAAAGCACTTTAACCCCCTCTCGCCCATGATGGCGAGCATTCTTGGAGAGGGCGGCCTCGTGCCGTACATAAAGAAGCACAAGCAGTTGAGGGTCGGCGGCTAGTGGTGAGGGAGCGCTGAGCAGATACAGCCCGAGCGGAAGCGAGTGTGAGAAGTGACTTATGGCACTCGCCGCTTGTAGGCGAGCGAAGCGAGTCTCTCAAGCGGGGAGGCTCCGACAGCTTTGCTGCCGGAGGGGGCGCTGAGCCAGCGAGAGGACGAGCGAAGCGAGCTGAGCGGGGAGGCTCCGACAGCTTTGCTGCCGGAGGGGGCGCTGAGCCCCAATAATAGAAAGAGGATGGCATGATAGAGGACATCAGGAGTCGCATCGATACACTTACCCACCGGATAGAGACGCTGCGGGGGTATCTTTGACTTAGGCACCCTGGACGAGCAGATCCGCCAGTACGATCAAACCCTGTCACAGAAGGATTTCTGGGAGGACCAGGAGAAGGCCCAACGGCTCCTCAAGGAGAGGGCTCGCCTGGAGGACGAGGTGAAGCGGTGGCAGGATAAGGAGAAGGAACTGGAGGAGATCCATATCCTCAGCGACATCGCCCGGGAAGGTGGGGATCAGGACGATGCGGACGAGCTGGAACGGCGAGTGGCCGCCCTCGACAAGGAGCTGGATGCCTATGAGATAGAGCGCATGCTCGGGGCGGAGAACGATAAGGAGAACGCCATCGTCTACATAAACGCCGGAGCAGGTGGCACCGAGGCCCAGGACTGGGCCGAAATGCTCCTCCGCATGTATCTCAAGTGGGCAGAGAAGAAAGGTTTCGAATCAGAAGTCGTTGACCTCCTGCCGGGCGACGAAGCAGGGGTGAAGAATGTGACGTTTCTCCTGAAGGGGGCCTATGCCTACGGCTACATGAAGTGCGAGAGCGGGATACACAGGCTGGTGCGCATCTCACCTTTTGACGCGAATGCGAGGAGGCACACCTCCTTTGCCTCGGTCTATTCCTACCCTGAGCTGCCCGAGGACGTCCCGGTCGACATCCGGGAAGAGGACCTGAGAGTCGACACGTTCAGGTCGAGCGGCCCCGGCGGACAACACGTGAACAGGACGGAGTCCGCCATACGAATCACCCACCTTCCCACGGGCATCGTCGTTCAGTGTCAGAATGAGCGCTCGCAGCACAAGAACAGGGCCATCGCAATGGCGATCCTCAAGTCGAGGATCTACGAGCTGGAGAAGAGGAAGCAGGAGGAAAAAGCCTCAGCCATCAACAAGGAGAAGAAGGAGATCGCGTGGGGGAGCCAGATCCGATCGTATACCCTGCACCCCTACAAACTGATCAAGGACCATCGAACGAAACTTGAGGAGCCACGGGCCGAAAGTGTCCTCGACGGGGACCTCGATCCCTTCGTCAAGGCCTGCCTTTTGCACTTGACTTTTGAACAGAAAAAAGATTAAGTATTGGATATGGAAGAGGTATTTGGCGACAACAGGCTTGGTGAATTGGAGGAGAAGATCGATTATCTCCTCAAGATTTACAAAGATGTGAAGGGGGAAAAAGAAGGCCTTAGCGGCAAAATCGCGACGCTCGAAGCGGAGAATCGGGAGCTCAAGGCGCTGGTTACACGCGCGGAGAGCGAGAAGGGCACTATAATGGGCAAGGTGAAGGGCATTTTGGACAAGATCGAGAAGATAGAAGTCTAAGTTGGGCAAGGTCGAAGTTAGCATTATCAATCAGTTGTTTACCTTCGTGGGGGAGGACGAGGAGAGGATAAGAAGGGTCGCTCGACTCGTTGACGAAGAGATAAGGGGAGTGGTGGAGGAGCACGGGATCGTTAACACTTTGAATGCGGTCGTTATGGCGACGATGAAAATCGCCGACGACTACATGAGCATGAGGGAGAGGTTCGAGAAAGTCGACGACAAGACTCTGAGACTTTTGAGAAAAGTGAGAGATGTTGAGATTCCCTGCGGTGTGCGTGATAAATAGTAGACTTAGAACCAACACCTCTTTACGGGGGGCTTTACTATGTTGCGGAGTGCATGCTCGCCTTTGAGCGAGACGCTTAAAGCAACAAAAAGGCGCCCACGTGCCTTGAGAGGTTCGAGCTTTATTGTTTACACGGCATCGTGGGGTCTTTTTTTCAAGGGGTAGCGTAGAGGAAACAGTGTTCAATATAAATAGTTTCTTGATTTTCGGAGGTTTAGACGCAGCTTGTCTCCAATAACCTAAGAAATTTGTTCTCCTCGACCTACCCCCGGGCTGTTTAAGGGGGGACTTTGAATACAATACTTTACATAGTGATCTGCCTCGCAGGGTTGGCGGTGGGGTACGCCCTCGCAAGATACATCCAGAACAAGCGGATAGGCGAATACCACACGATCGGAAAGAAGATCCTGGACGACGCGAAGAAAGAAGCCGACGTCATGAAGAAGGAGGCTTCGATCCAGGCCAAGGACACCGTAATCCAGGCAAGGAACGAGCTGGAACAGGAAGTAAGGAGCAGGAGAAACGAGCTCCAAAACACGGAAAAGCGCCTTTCCCAAAAAGAGTCGAACCTCGACAAGAAGATGGAGATGCTCGACAGAAAGGAAGACGAGCTGTCGAAGAGGGAGAGACAAATAGGCAGCAGGGAGGGGCAGCTTGACAGCAAGATCGGAGAATATGACCGGATCCTGAAAGAGGAGAGGGAGAGGCTCGAGAAGATTTCCGGGGTGACGAGCGAGGAAGCGAAAAGGATGCTCATGCAGGCCATGGAAGACGAGGCCAGGTATGAGGGCACGAAGGTCGCCCGGAAGATAGAAGAGGAAGCGAGAGAAAAGGCGGACAAGAAGGCGAAAGAGATTCTTGCAATGGCAATTCAGCGCTACGCCGGCGAGTACGTGGCAGAGGACGCCGTTTCCGTGGTTTCCCTTCCCAACGAGGAGATGAAGGGGCGCATCATCGGGAGAGAAGGTCGGAACATCAGGGCGCTGGAGGGTGCGACCGGGGTCGATATCATCATCGATGACACTCCCGAGGCCGTCATCCTCTCGTGTTTCAACCCCATCAGAAGGGAAGTGGCCAGGATCGCCATAGAGCGGCTCATCAGCGATGGGAGGATCCATCCCGCCAGGATCGAAGAGATCGTCTCGAAGGTGGCGGAGGAGCTGGAAGAGAAGCTGAAGTCAGCCGGGGAGCAGGCGGTATTTGACGCGGGCGTCCACAATATCCATCCCGAGATAGTGAGGCTCCTGGGGAGATTGAAGTTCCGGAGCAGCTACTCCCAGAACGTCTACCAACACTCCCTCGAGGTCGCTTTCATCTGCGGCATCATCGCTTCCGAGCTGAAGCTCAACGTTCAGGAGGCAAAGCGTGCCGGGCTTCTCCACGACATAGGCAAGGCTGTCGACCACGAGGTGGAGGGTTCGCACTCGGCCATAGGCGCGGACCTCGCCAAGAAATATGGGGAGGCCGAAGGGATCGTCCATTCGATCCTTGCGCACCATGAAGAGGTTCCGATCTCGAATCTCCTCGACGTAATCGTCCAGGCTGCCGATGCGCTATCCGGGGCACGGCCGGGAGCCCGGAGGGAGATGCTCGAAAGCTACATCAAAAGGCTGGAGGAGCTGGAGCGCATCGCGTCGAGCTTCAGCGGCGTTGAGAAATCGTACGCCATCCAGGCGGGCAGAGAGATCAGGATAGTGGTGAGCAGCGAGAAAATGAATGACGACGCCATCTATCTCCTTTCGAAGGATATCGCAAAGAAGGTGGAGACTGAGCTCTCCTACCCGGGCCAGATCAAGGTAGTCGTGATCAGGGAAACGAGAGCGGTAGAATATGCCCGATGAACTCATCACCGTCCTATTCCTGGGCGACGTCATTGGAAAGCCTGGAAGGCAGGCAGCAGCGGAATTTCTCCAGGAAGCACGGGCCGACTTCAAGCTGATCAACGGGGAGAACCTTGCCGGCGGACTCGGCATCACGCCTAGGGTGGCCATCGAGATGCTCGAGGCGGGTGCCGACGGCATCACGACGGGAAACCACGTATGGAAGAAGAAAGAGGTGATCCCCTATCTCATGGCAGAGAGCAGGGTAATCAGGCCCATGAACTATCCGCCCGGAACGCCGGGGTTCGGCTCCGCAGTGCTCAGGAAGAACGGCAAGGCCATTTGCATTGCGAACATCGAGGGCCGGACTTTCATGAGCACCCTCGACTGCCCGTTTCGTGCCATGGAGCAGTTCTTCTCAACGAGGGCCGATGACGCCCCCCCGGTGATCGTCGACTTCCATGCCGAAGCCACGTCCGAAAAGATCGCCATGGGCTGGTTCCTCGACGGGAGGGCCTCTTGCATCGTGGGGACCCATACCCATGTCCAGACCGCGGACGAGACAATCCTACCGAAAGGTACGGGGTATATCACCGACATGGGCATGACCGGCCCTACGGACTCCGTAATCGGTATGGAGAAGGACGCGGTTATCGAGAGGTTTCTCACGCAGCTGCCGCAAAAGTACGAGGTGGCGAGGGCCGGCCTTCAGGTACAGGGCGTGTTGGTCACCATCAACGCGCAGAGCAAGCGGTGCGTGGGCATCAAACGGATACGGGAAAGGGTAGCCTAGCGATGGACGTGGACAAACAGATGGAGATCGTCGAGCGCGGGGCCGTTGACCTCATCAGCGTCGACGAGATGAAGAAGAAACTGGCGAAAGCGCATGCAGAGAAGAGGCCTCTGCGAATAAAGCTGGGCATGGACCCCACGGCCCCGGACCTGCACCTGGGTCATACTGTGGTGCTCCAGAAGCTCAAGCAATTCCAGGAGCTGGGCCATACCGCGATTTTTCTCATCGGCGACTTCACCGGCATGATCGGCGATCCCAGCGGAAGGATAGAGACGAGACCGGTGCTCTCCCGGGAGCAGCTCCTCGAGAACGCCGAGACTTACAAGAGGCAGGTGTTCAAGATCCTCGACCCCGACAAGACTGAGATACGCTTCAACAGCGAGTGGTTCGAAACGATGAACGCCGCCGACATGGTCCGCATGTGTGCGCACTACACCATCGCCCGCATGCTCGAGCGTGAGGACTTCCGGAACCGCTACCAGAACAATCTCCCCATAAGCGTGCACGAATTTCTCTACCCCCTCGTTCAGGGGTACGACTCGGTGGCCTTGAAGGCCGATGTGGAGCTGGGCGGCTCAGATCAGATCTTCAATCTCCTCGTGGGCAGGGATCTTCAGAAGGCGTACGGCCAGGAATCCCAGTGCGTGCTCACCGTGCCGCTCCTCGAAGGCACCGATGGAGTGAACAAGATGAGCAAGACTTACGGCAATTTCGTGGGGATAGATGAACCGCCCGACATCATGTTCGGAAAGCTCATGGCCATCTCCGATGGCCTCATGCTCAGGTATTATGAGCTTCTGAGCGACATATCCATCGAGGACCTGCAGGATCTCAAAGGGGGCATCCAGAGGGGGAGCGTCCACCCCATGGACGCGAAGATGAGGTTCGCCCACGAGATGGTGCGCAGGTTTCATGGCGCGCAAGAGGCCGTCGAGGCGGAGAATCAGTGGAAGAAGATCCACAGGGAGCGGGAAGTACCGGTCGACATAGAGAGGGTGACTATCAAGCGGGTGAGCGGCCCCGTGTGGCTTCCCGGGCTCCTTAAGGAAATCGGCATGGTCTCCTCCACCTCCGAGGGGCGAAGGGTTATCGAGCAGGGAGGGGTCTATGTCTCGAGCAGGGACGGTTTGACGAAGATGGTCGGCGAGTCCCTCTCTGTAGAGGCTGGCGAGCTCACCTTCAAGGTGGGCAAGAAGAAGTTCAAAACCGTCGTTTTCGAAGGCTAGCCTTGACAGGGACAGGGATTTCGTGTTTATTACTGATAGGTCGTTCCCCGGTAGCTCAATCGGCAGTAGCGGCTGGCTGTTAACCAGTAGGTTGCAGGTTCGAGTCCTGCCCGGGGAGCTCTATTGAGCGCTTGCGTTCGGCGAAGCCGATCGCCGAAGTCGGAATAGATCGGATCCATGGGAGTCGCTCCTATGGATCCTTTTTTTGCCCTTCGTGGCCGGGAGGGACGCCTTAAGCCTGGGACCGCGGCGAAAAGGGAATGCACTCTCCCTTTCGGGCCCCTAGTCGACGTGCATCGGGAGATTCCTCGGCGAGAGAAGAACGCGGCGGGCCGAAGGCGGGTCTCCTGCGAAATCCCGCACCTCGGAAGCGATCTTTTCCCTGGCTCCTTTTCCGAACCGGCAGCCTGCGCCTTGTCTTGCGCGGAAGCGAAGGAACCCGTTGCTCTGAGCCCCCCTTTGCTGCAATGGCTTCGTTCGCCTTGGCGATCAATTGCTCCACAGAGAGCTTATGTTCGCGGCCCCGGCGCGCAATCCCAACACTTGCGGAGACGAGACGCCCCGGTCCGACATTCGCGAGGTTTGCGGCATTGCGTTCCAAAAGGGCGGCGAGCCCTTGCACTTCTCCGCTCGCTAGCACGGCGAACTCGACCCCTCCCACACGCGCGACGATGCCCCGTTCCCGGAAGCTCTTCTGAAGCATGCGAGCGGTCGAGATGATGAAGGCATCCCCCCTCTTGCCGCCGAACCTGTCGTTGAACAGCCCCATGCCGTTGAGTCTGAGGAGGAAGAGCGTAGAGGCCTGGCTTCCCTGGGAGCGCAGCAGGTCCTTGGAAGCCTCGAGGAAGCCGTTTCTGTTGAGGAGGCCGGTGAGTTCATCGGTGAGGAGCGCGGCCTGCAGCTTTTCTTCGAGAGACTTTCTCTCAGTGATGTCCTCCAGCTGGGAGACGAAGTAGAGGGGGCAGCCTTGGGCATCGCGGAGCATGGAGATGCCCAGCAGGCCCCAGATGGTATACCCGTCTTTATGAAAAAGGCGCTTTTCCACGCGGTA
>Ga0335078_10009144_pt1 | contig 14691 bp, 17 predicted proteins | sample Lox_Sample_32_FD_206711 | JGI IMG/M metagenome (GOLD analysis project Ga0335078, IMG submission 206711) | Soil microbial communities from Loxahatchee National Wildlife Refuge, Florida, United States - Lox_Sample_3.2 | ecosystem: Environmental > Terrestrial > Soil > Wetlands | place: USA...
GCTCGCTGTTCAGCGCGGCCACGGCGCACGACGATGACGGGGGGTGGGACTCGGTAGTGGCCACGGCCGATATCGCGGCCGAGGCCAAGCAGCGCATGCGCGAGGCAGCCCAGCGGTTCGCGCCGCGAACCGGCACGTAAGCGGTGCCTGGCCGCCGCTGACGACGCCCGGCGGTATGGCCGCGATGCCCGATAGGGTGATGCCGTGGTGGGGCAGTATGCGAATTTCTTCATCGCAAGCGCGGGCGCGTCCGCTGCCATCTTGGGGTTGCTTGTCGTCGCCATAGCGGTCGTCAACGCGGATGACGGAAACCCCACAACCAGGGAGCTGCGAACTGTGCTTGCCGGCAGCGCGTTTGTTGCCCTTGTCGACATCTTCCTTGTCTCGATCGTGGCCCTGACCGGGGGCCCGGTCGTCTTCGGGCTGTCAAGCCTCGCCATGGCGGCCGTCGGCCTGCTGGCCACCAGGCGGCTGATACCGCGGGCGAAGCAGGCCGGGAACTTCTCCCGCGGCTTCCGGGCCAGGAAGCTGAACCTCGCCTTCGCGTCGGCTTCTGTGCTGAGCTACTCGGTGCAGCTCGGCCTCGCCGTGGCGCTGCTGGCGGACACCCGCAGCGGCGCGCTGCAACGTGCCCTGGTCCTCGTCCTTGCGGCCCTGTACTGCAGCGCCCTCGCCCGGACATGGGAGGTCACGGGGATAACCCGGCGGACGTAGGGGGAGGCGTGGGCGTTCGAGGGCATCCAGACCTCGCTGCGCACGGCGCTGGCGCTGTTCAGCGCCGAGGTCGTATTCTCCTTTCCACGCTACTTGTTGGGCTCATCTACCTGCTCGGCACGTGGGCCCTGGCCGGCACCGACTGGGCCGCGGTGGCGGCGGCGACCGCTCCGCTGCTGCTCGAACCAAAGGCGCTCGTCGAGGCGCTGGCCGCCGCGGGTGCCGCGACCCGGTTCTGTGAGCTCGACCCGCCGGTTCCTGCCGACATTGCCCGCTGGGCGCTGGGTAACTGTCACTTCATGCGCAACCGGTTCACCGTCGTCGACCTCGCCTGGTTCCTTGGCGGCTGGGACAGCGAAGCCGTCGAAGACGTGCTCGCGGAGGCCGGCCGGCTGGGAGCCGGGCTATGAGTGCCGCGCTCGCCGCGCCTGACCGGCTGTTTGACGGTTACGCGCTAGACCTCGACGGCACCGTTTACCTCGGCGACGCTGCCCTGCCCGGCGCGGTTGAGGCGATCAGGCGGTTGCGCGAGCTTGACCGCGGCGTGGTCTTCGTGACGAACAAGCCGCTGGAGACCGCGGCGGATTACGCGGCCAAGCTCTCCCGGCTTGGCGTGCCAAGCCGGGCGTCCGACATCGTCACGGCGATCGACGCGCTGCTTGGCTACCTGGCCGCGAGGCACCCGGGCAGCCGGGTACTCGCCGTCGCAGAACCGACGGTACAGGCCGCGCTGCGGGACGCGGGGCACGAGGTCAGCGGTGAACCCGCGAAGGCGGATGTCGTGGTCGTGTCCTTCGACCGCACCTTCGACTACGCGAAGCTGACAGCCGCCTACCGGGCGGTACGGCTCTACGGTGCGGCGCTCGTAGCGACCAATCCCGACCCGTACTGCCCGACCCCAGATGGCGGGCTTCCTGACTGCGCTGCGATGCTCGCAGCGATCGAGGCATGCACCGGAGCTCGCGCCGAGGCGGTCACCGGCAAGCCAAGCGAACACATGGCCGGGGCCGTACTTGACCGGCTCGGCCTTCCGGCTGCGGACACGGCGATGGTCGGCGACCGGCTAGCCACGGACGTGGCCATGGCCGAGCGGACCGGCATGGCCGGCGTGCTTGTGCTCAGCGGGGTCACCGGCCGCGGCGACCTCGAGCGCAGCGACATCAGGCCACGGTACGTGGTCGACGACCTCACCCAGCTGCTGCCCGACACACCCAGCTAACACAACAGGGATGACCGGAATGACTGAGTTCGTGTTCATGCTGACCCGCCACGACCGACGGTGGACGACGCGCTGCGGGTGTACGAGCAGACCCGGGGCTCGTGCCTGCGGTATAGCGGGCTGAAGGACGTCGGCGCCACCCCGCAGGTACTGGCCGAGCTGACCAGGACGGCGCACGACGACGGGCTTGAGGTCATGCTCGAGGTGGTCTCGACGAGCACCGAGGACGAGATGGGAAGCCTGCGTGCCGCGGCGGAGATCGGCGTCGACTGGGTGCTCGGCGGCACGCACGCGGCCGAGGGGGTCGCGATCCTCCGCGGTCGCGGCATCAAGTACTGCCCCTTCCCCGGCCGGGTCATCGGTCACCCAAGCGAGCTGGACGGCGAGTTGGACGGCGAACTGGAGGAGATCGCCGAGCAGAGCGGTGCCGCCGTCGACCAGGACGCCAGGGTGCGCGGAAGCCGGCCGCGCGGCCGCCGAGTCCGCCCTTGGCAACCGAACGACGCAACCGAACGACGCAACCGAACGACGCAACCGAACGACAAGGAGACGACGTGCGTCCCGCAACCGGATCGCACCGCGCCTCGTGCAGCCGGTGCCGTTCCTTTACCCGCTTGCGCACCGGGTCTGGGAACGGTCCTACGTCGGTACCGGGGTGTTCCTCTACGACACGCTCGCGGCCACCGCGCCAGAACGGCAGCGGATGCCGCGCCACCGGCACCTGACCCGTCGCGGCGCGCTTACGCAGGCGCCGTGCCTGCGGCCGGACGGGCTGACCAGGCGCGGATGCCCGGAAACGCCATCCAGTGAACCCCACTGGCACCACCGGCCTCAAAAGTACCATCGCCGCAGCCCAAGTTCATGATCATGAAGATTTGTACGTGTTATCCCACCTAAAACCCTTCTCAACCCAAAAAGTCTTCGCAATAACTGCTCTGCCAGGTCATATTGGCGGATCACAGCTAGCTAACCATTCCCGTCGGCCTCGATGTCCCCTTCCTGAACGCCGTCCCGTGCGTGCGGCGGGAGAGGCCGGCGCGGTTACCCCGCCGGCCGGGCGGCGTCCCTGATGCGGGCGACGATCTGGCCGGCCTCGGCCTCGGTGATCGGGATGAACCTGTGCCCTAGCTCGCCGCGCTCGTACTCGTAGAGCAGCGAGCTATCCGCCCATCGCAGGTCAGTGCCGAAGGTTTCGTCCCGCTCTCCTGCCGCGCGCTTGACCCTACGGAGCACGCCGGCCGGGCGTTCTGGGCTGCTGAAATCGTCAATGATCGCGTAGTAGGTAATGTCCTCGGCCATCACTTGCCTCCTGGCGGATAGTCCTCAATCTCCGCTACGCCGGGCGGAACCGGGATCGCGGAGTTGACGCGGCACTGGAATTGCCTGAGTTCTGCGCGCTCGCCTTCGAACGCCGTGCTGCGTATACGTTCATACGCTCTATGCGTCAGTTCCTTCGCTTCAAGGCTGGCATGTGTATGGAACTGAACCTCGAAGAGCACACCCGATTTAGGCTCACGCCAGCGCGTGTTTATGCCTTTGTACTGGTCATTGTCCCACGTGTTACGGAGTTCGACCTTGCCGAAGCCGCACTCCTCAAGCCGTTTCACGTCGCCTTGAACCCCGGACGCATACGTGCTTTCGCTGTACCGGAACGTGAACCGGACTACGTCCGGGACTTCGGCCAGTGCCTGATCCGGCGTCCGCCCCGTCGTGCGCATACGGTCGGCGACCTTTTCCTTGAGGCGGTCTTCGCCCTTGATGCGGCGGTCGAAGCCGGCTAGCTGACGCGTCGGGTCCACGGCTTCTACCGCGAGCATGCCGGGAACGATGTCCCGCTCGCCGATCTCGCGGATGCGGTCGTAGCCCCGGTCAACCGCGGCGTTCTGGTCTGGAGTTAGCCGTCGGGTTTCGCCCGAGGTCCAGGAGTTGTCGGGGTGGGTGTACGGGATCGCACGCCCTCGTTCTGGATATTGCCGCTGGTGTTCTGCCCAGGCGGCCCGCAGTAGCGGGACGGCCTCGGCCCACGCCGTGCGGTCGCGGTGGGCCGCGTAGCTGCGCTCGACGCGGGCGCGGTAGGCGGCGCGGGCGGCGGAGTCCGGCGGCGGGGGCGCGCCGCGCGGGCGGGGGGCGTCCGGGGCGGCGGGGGCCTCCGGGGCGGCGGGGGCCTCCGGGGCGGCGGGGGCGTCGGACGGGTCGGGGCGGTCGATCGGCACGGCCGCCTCCAATGCCGGCACCCAGTTTCGGATACTTCTCATCCGGGGTTACGGCTGCGGCCCGCGCCTGGTTCGAACGGCGGCGGCCATGCCGCGTAACGGACGATGCCTTCCGTGAACGAGCAGGAGAACGAGCAGGAGAACGAGCAGGAGAACGAGCCGCGAACTGCCGGTAAGCGCGTCAGGAACCCGGTAAACCCCACTAATCCTGCCATGGCCGACGGAGTCGACCATGATCACGAAGCCTTTTTGGTGCGATAACGCCTAAAACGCTTCATAACACCAGAAATCTTCGCGATTATGACGCTGCCGAGACGCACGCGAGCCCAACCAGGCGACTCACAGTCCTCGACTGTCCCGGCAGCCTCCACGCCGGGCCGAGGTTCACCGCGGCGGCGGCACCAGCTCGATGTTGTGCGGCACCGCCGTCTCGAACACCATGTCGCGCGGGCAGCTCAGCACGATCTCGCGCTGATCTGGCCGCTCACCCGGCTTCGAAGCGAGCGCCCTGGCCAGCACCAGGCGGACGCGCCCGGGGTCCGCGGGATCAAGGCCGGCGCTCATGACATGCCCGTCCACCGTCACGATCTGGCCGGAGACCAGGCGGTCCGCCGTCAGCTCCCTGTCAGATACCAGCCCCCGGCCCTCCCCTCTGGCAGTGGCTAGCCGCATGTCGCCAGGACACACGACAAGGAACTCGTCCCAGTTGTCCGCGCGCAGCGCGAACCGCACGCGCTCACCGTGGTCGCCCTCGGGGTGCGGCGAAGCCACGGTCCCCGCCGTCATGATGATCCGGCCGGGCCTGACCCGGTCGACTCCGATCAGGCCCTCGATCGCGAACCGGTCAGGCCCGCCGGTCAGCCCCGGGCCGTCCAGCTGCTCGCCGGAGGTCAGCCGCCGGACTTTCCGCACTCGCGCGTCGCCACGGCAGCCGATCAGGATCTCGCGCTGATCCGGCGCCTCGCCGGGAGCCGCCGCGATCACGGGCACGATCGCCAGCAGCAGCCGGCCGCCGTCCTGCGGGTCCGCGGCGATGCTTGTCACCCGCCCGGCAAGGACGACCGTCCTCCCGTCGTTCAGGGCGCCGGCCACGACCGCGCGCCTTGGCGCGAGACCGGGAAGCACGGGCAGCCGGCGAGCCTCAAGGTGCTCTATCAGCCGCGGCCAGCTCGCGAACCCGTGCTCGCGCGCGACCACCAGCTGCGCCACGGACAAGCTGACCGTGGCCGGGCTGGCATCGACGTGGTTCCTCAGCCGCTGAACGGCACCGGGATCTCCGGCGCGCGCGGCGGCGCGCAGTTCCTTCGCCATCCGGCGAAGCTGGCCCGCATCCGGGCGCTCAGGCAGAGCCTGCTCAGACATGTCATCCTCTTTGCTCGCGCTCCCGGCCCGCACCTGGACGCATGAAGAAGATGACACCGCATTGCCGGATCGAGAGGCGGACTCAGTCCTTCCCGCGGGCCCGGGCGCGGCCTCCCCGCGCAACCTTGACGCTAGCACGCCGGCCAAACGCGGGCCAGCGACAAGGCAAGCAGACCGCGGTCAGCAGTGCAGAACGGAGGCGTGCCGTCCCTCGGTGAGGGCAGGAGCCATCGTCCCATTGTGGCCTGCTGCCGGGTTCCCGGCGCCGGGCGACGACGAACAGCAAGATGAACGGGGGCGTGTTGCACCCGGCCGCGGCGGGCAGCCGCGCCGCCGTCGGCTACGCACGGAAAGGGCCCAAGTGCCGCAACAGGGGTGGCGTACCCTGTCGGTTGTGAGCGAGATCACCCGCTTCTACCGGCAGCCGAGCCCGACCTCCGATCTGGGGCGCTACGGGGACCTCTCGCCAGGCCTGCCGGCCGACCCGCGGGCGCTCGGCGCGATCGTGCGCGGGCTGCTCGTGCACAACTTCGCGGCGAAGGTTTCCGGCCTGCGGTTTCCCGCCGAGCGCATGGCACACATGCGGACCGTCGGCGCCGAGGCGATCTTGGACAACGTGTTCGGCCTCGACCCGGCTCCCCTGCGCACCGAGCGGCCCGCCGAACGGAGAATGGTCGGCTTCTGCTACCACTTCGCGCTGCTGCACTGTGCCTTGCTGCGGGCCACGGGTACACCGGCCCGCATCCGGTGCGGCTTCGCGAGCTACTTCGGCCCGCAACGGTGGTTCGACCAACGGGGAACTATGGGGCTGGGACGAATTGCGCGGCAGCCTGGTCAACGACGTCGCCGCGCTCAACAAGGTCGAGGTCGCCGGCTGGTACTGGTGCGACCGCCTCAAGGTGGAGCACCCGGACCAGCCGCACGACGAGCTCGACACGTCACTCGACGTCCTCTCCCGTCTCGCGGCCACCGCGGAATCGGTCGAGACGGTCAGGGAGTGTTTTGACCTGTACCCGGAGCTGCAGCCGCCGGCGGACGCCCGCGCAAGGTAGCTGCGCGCGCTGCCGGAGCACGGGCAAGTGCCGTGCCCGGCGTGCGCATGGCAAACTGGACCTGGGCCGTGGTGCCGGGCCGCGGCCCTTGTCGGCTCGTCGCGAACGGTAACCGGTGGTGGAGCATGGCAACATTCAGCACATCCGCCGAGGTCCTTACGCCTGCTGAGAACCCGCTGAAGCGGGGCCAGGGAGAGCTGCTGCCCCGGGGCTTCGTACTCGCGGATGTCCTGCGGCAGGCCGGCGGCACGTACCAGGCCACGACTGCCATGTCAGGAAAGTTCCGCGACTGCCTCCGCGCAGTGGCGCAGCTCACCTCGGACGACGAGCTCCTCCGCATCGCGGAGCTTCCTGAAGTGCCGGTGCCGCTGGAAAACTGCCGCCAGCTTGACCCGCAAACCCGCATCGCCATGGTCTGCCGTCTCGAGGTGAGCCCCGCGGAGACCCCGCGGTGGCGGCGGGTTCCCGCCACCGGCATCGCCCCCTGGCCGCGTGGCGAACTCAGGGTCCTTGACATGTGCCGAGGTGCCCGCATCGAGGAGCGCACGCTTCCGGGCGGGAGCCTGTTCCTTGTGCGGCCGGCCGCGGGCCCCCCGGCATAAGGACCCTGGGCGCCGAGGCGATCTGGCTGGCCGGCAGGGTGGACGACGAGGTGCGGTTCGCGGCTGACCTGTACCGGGGAACCGCCGGGTACTACGACCGGTACCGGCTGCCTTACCCGGAAGCGATGACCGGGGACCTGGCCCGCGCTGCCCGGGTTTCCGGCCGCGGGCGGTTGCTTGACCTGGCCTGCGGGACCGGCCAGCTCACCTTCCCGCTGCGCCAGTGGTTCGCCGGCGTGTGGGCCGTGGACCAGGAACCGGACATGGTGGAAGTGGTCCGGGTCAAGGCGGCCGCCGCAGGCGCACGCAATGTCCGGTCGGTTGCGGCCAGCGCCGAGACTCTGCACGCCGCCCCTGGCCACTTCGAGCTGGCCGTGATCGGCAACGCGTTCCACCGGCTCGACAGGGATGTGGCCGCCCGCCGGATCCACGGCTGGCTCCAGCCGGGCGGGCACCTCGCGCTGTGCTGGACCTCCACGCCATGGACCGGCGAGGCCCGCTGGCAGCAGGCCCTGGCCGCCACCTTGGACAAGTGGAAGGCGGCGCTCGGCGCCGGGCACAGGATCCCGGCCGGCTGGGACCTGGCGCGGCAGCGCAGGCCCGATTCCCTGGTGCTGTCCGACGCCGGATTCCGGCCGGCCGGATCTCGCCAGTTCGCGATCGAGCACCGGTGGACCCTGCCCGAGCTGGCCGGGCTCATCCGGTCGACGTCGTTCCTTCCGGCCGCGGTACTCGGCGACCAGGCAGGCGCATTCGATGCCGACCTGGCGGCCATGCTCGGCCCGCACAGCGACGCCGGCACCTTCACAGAGACCGTGAGCTTCGGCTACGAGCTGGCCAGGAAGCCGCGCTGATGAACCCTACCTCCGGTACCGCCGCCCGCGGGCGCGGGCCCGTACCCGGCCGGAGTCAGCCCGGTGCGGTGGCGGTCGGCATTCCACGACATGCGCCACATGATCCCACGCCCGGCTGGCCTTTCAGGCGGGTGGCGTTTCAGCCGGCTGGCTGGACGGTGCCTGGGCCGCAGAAGAAGTCCGCGTACGGCCGCGGTGAGCTGTTGGGCGGCGGGGACAGCCTGGTGCAGTTTGACTCGATCCACCGCACCCGCGGGTCCGGCCCGGACGGTGACACAGGCAGCACGAACAGCCGCACGTAGCCGCGGCTGATGTCGGACTGCAGCGTGGCCAGCGTCGGGGCCGGCACGTTGCCGAGGTAGCCGCCGATCGGCAGTACCTCCCTGCCGCTGTACAGGATGTAGTCCTGCGCGAGTCCCGACGTGTCGGCGCCGAACAGCGCGTCACCGGGTGGCGTCGCCTGTTCTGCCCGCTGGACGGCCTGGGTGAGGCTGGGCCCGGCGGCGGCCAGCGCGTGGCTGAGGTGCTCGGCCCGCGGCGACTCGAACGGGGTGTCGAACGGGCCGAGCCCGCTCATCACGCCGCTCACCGACGCCGCCGCGGGCAGCAGCAGCATGGCGGCGGCGGCGAAGCCGGCCTGGGTCAGCTGCCCTCCCCTGCCCCACGCGGTCAGCAGCAGCTGGACGACGGCGGCCGCCGCCACGACCAGCGCCACCGCGGTCAGCACGAGCGGGCCGGATGCCGTACCTGACATCAGGTAGGCGCCGTAGCCGACGCAGCCGAGCACCGCCGCGGCGACGATCAGCCGCACCCTGGCCGTCCATGGGCCAGGACCGCACGCGGCGAGGCCGACGCCGCACAGCGCGGCGACCGCGGGGACCAGCGCCGCGACGTAGTAGGCGTTGAGGTAGCTGCCGGTGCTGAAGAAGGCGGCGAGGACCAGCCACCAGCCGCCCCACAGCACGACCGCGGCGCGCAGCGGGTCGCGCCTGTCCCGGAGGCGGCGCCGGGAGATGAGCACGCCGAGCGCCCCGATGACCGCCGCGGGCAGCAGCCAGCCGCCGTCGGCCGCGAACGGGCCTGCCAGCAGCCGGTGCCAGGTCGGCTTGATGCCGAAGGTCTCGGCGTTGAGCAGCTGCCCGCTCTCTACGGCCCTGACGATCAGCGGTGACGGCGGCCCACCGGCGGTGGTTGGCCAGTTGCCGGTGAGCCGGCCAACGCCGTTGTAGTCGAAGACCTGCGTGTACACCGAGTCGTTCGGGCTGCCGTCGACGTACGGGCGGTCATGGGACGGGACGAGCGAGACGGCGGTCATCCAGGCGAGCGAGACCACCACCGTGACCAGGCCGGCCAGCGCGACGTGCGCGCACCGGGCGCGCAGCCGCGCCGCGGGCGCGGCGAGCAGGTAGGCGGCCGCCAGCGCGGGCAGCACCAGCCAGGCCTGGATCATCTTCGCCTGGAACGCAAGGCCGACCCAGGCGCCGGCCAGCAGCAGCTGCCGCAGCGACCCGGAAAGCAGCGCGGCGGACGTGGCGTCGGCGGCGAGCACGAGCAGCAGGATCAGCAGCGAGTCCGACACGTTGCCGCGGCCAAGCAGCAGGGTGACGGGGGTGACGGCGAGCACGGCCGCGGCGGCAAGCCCGGCCGCCGGCCCGGCCAGCCGGCGGACCGCACGGTACAGCACCAGGATGGTGAGCACGCCCTCGGCCACCTGCGGCAGGATCAGCGCCCAGATGTGGAAGCCGAAGACCCGCAGGGACAGGGCCTGCACCCACAGCGCGCCAGGCAGCTTGTCAACGGTCACCGTCCCGGCCGGGTCGAACGCGCCGAAGATGAAGTCGTGCCAGCTTTCCGACATGCTGCGGGCCGCCGCGCCGTAGAACGGCTCGACGCTGGCGCCGGCCATTCCCCAGGCGTACCCCACCGCCGCGACGGCGGCGACGGCGAGCAGCGCCGGCCGGGCCCAGCCGGGCTGATCCGCGGGCGAGCGCCACGGCGTCAGGAAGCGGCGCCAGCGAGGTGCCCCTGATGCAGGCGCTGGTGCTGTTTCCGGTATAACCGACATTTCAGCCCCACCCGCCCAGTATGGCGGCGCGAGGGCGGCCGGGTCACCCAGGTTCTCCCGACAGCCGCAATCTTCTGGACGATCCCGTGCCCGCCCCCCGTACTGGGCCGCCCGAGTTCAGCTGTTCCCGCGGCGGCGACCTGGCAGCATGATCAGCGCTATCAGGCAGGCGCCGAGCATGACGAACGCGCCGGCGGCCAGGCCCAGGTCCATGCCGCTGACGAACGCCTCCCTGGCCAGCTGCGCCAGCCCGGCGCCGAGCGCGCCGCCCACCCGGGCCGCGACCTCGAGGGCGCCGCCGAGGGAACCGCGCACCGCGGCCATGACCGCGGCGGGCACGTGATAGGGGGCCAGCGGGGCGGTGATGTTGTCCTGGTACCTGGTGGTCAGCAGGCTGCCGATCACCGCCACCCCGAGCGCACCGCCGACCTGCATGAACGCGCTGTTGATCGCCGAACCGACACCGGTGTCCCCGCTCGGCAGCGACCCCATGACCGAGTCGGTGGCCGCCGGGATCGCCAGTCCGACACCCACGCCGCCCAGGACCAAGCCGAGCACGACGTCGCCGTATCCCGAGGCGGCAGTCGCGCCGGAGATCTGCCAGAAGGCGCCCGCCACGATCAGCAGCCCCGCCGCGACCGTGTACCTGATGCCGATCTTCCGCATGACCAGCACTGACAGCGGCGCGACCAGCGCGATCGCGCCCGCCGCGGGAAGAATGCAGACGCCTGCCCGCAGCGCCGAATAGCCCAGGCTGAACTGGAGGAACTGGGTAAGCAGGAACAGCGCCCCGTAGAAGCCGAAGACGGCCAGCGCTTGCGATGCGACGGCACCGGACAACTCCCGCTTCCTGAACAGGTCGATGTTCAGCATGGGGTGCGCAGACCGCCGCTCCCACAAGACGAACACCGCAAGCACGGCCAGCCCGCCGATCACCGCGGCGAGCACAAGCGCCGAGGTCCAGCCCCTGGCCGGAGCCTCGATCAGCGACCAGACCAGCAGGCCAAGGCCCGCGACGGACAGCACCGCGCCTGCCAGGTCAGGAGATTTCGCGTCCGGATTCTTCGACTCGGGTACCAGCGGGATCGCGCAGGCGAATCCGAGCACCGCGACCGGCACGTTGATCAGGAATACCGACCCCCACCAGAAGTGCGCGAGCAGCAGGCCGCCGACGATCGGGCCGAGCGCGGCGCCGACGCCGGTCGTGGCGGCCCACAGGCTGATCGCCCGCTGCCGCTCGGCCGTGCGGGTGAAGATGGCGGTGACCAGGGCCAGCGTCGACGGCGTCATGAGCGCTCCGCCGATGCCCATGCCGGCGCGCGCCGCGATCAGCATTCCCACCGACCCGGAGTACGCCGCCCACACGGACGTGACGGCGAACACCGCCAGGCCGGCCAGGAACACTCTCTTCCGGCCGATCCGGTCGGCGAGGCTGCCCACGGCAAGCAGCAGGCCGGCGAAGACGATGACGTACGCGTCGACGATCCACTGCAGTTCGGTCGTGGTCGCGTTCAGCTCGCGCACGATGGTGGGCAGCGCGACGTTCAGCACCGTGACGTCAAGCGTGACCATCAGCAGCGTCACGCAGAGCACCGCGAGCGCGAACCACCGGGTTGACGCCGGTGCCGGCCGGCCCGGGGCCGCCGCCGGAACCTTAGGCAGGTGAATAGTCATACGTCCAGTCCCTGGTCTTAGTCATGGAAGGACTCCTTCCATGCCGCGCTGTCTTGCCCGGCGTCCGCGATGGTGGCGAGGTAGCGCAGGGCGCGGGCCAGGTAGCCGGCTATCTCGGCCTGCTGCGCTCCGCCGGCGAGGGCCTGTGCTGACCACGCCCGCGCGGCAGCACGCCCGGCGCCCATTACCGCGGCCGCCACCGTCGCGGCATACAGGGGGTCGGTGTCTCCAGGAAGCCGCTCGGCGATGACGTCCCTGACCGCGTGCTCGTACCGGTCCCAGGCCTCGAGGCCGGGGCCGGCGGCCCCGACCAGCCGCAGCATCCGGCCGAACCTGCCGACAATGTCCGGCTCGATCTGGCGCGCCGCCGCGATCATCGAGGTAACGAGGTCTTCGCCTGCGGGACGGGCCAAGAAGTGGCGGTGCGCGGCAGCGAGGTAGTCCTCGGCCGGGATCGACAGGGCGGCCTCAGTGGTGGCGACGTAATTGAAGAACGTGCGCCGGGACACGCCGGCTCGTGCCGCGATCAGATCCGCCCGCAGCCCGCTCGTCCCGGTTTCCGCGGCAAGGTCCAGGGCCGCGTCAGCGATCCGGCGGCGCGTGGCGGCACGGAATTCCTCGCGGAGAGAGGGCCTGATTCCCTGCATGCAGCCATCCTATAACCTTCTTGCACTCAATGCAATGTTTGCATTGAGTGCACACGACATCGAGCACCTCGGTGACGACCTGGTCGCCCACACCACCGGATGGGCCCTGTCTCTGCACCGGGCGGCCTCGACCCGTGCCGCATGCAGCATGATGGAGGCCGTGGGCGAGACCAGTGAGCGTGCGTCCGCGCTGCGCGAACGGCTCCGGCACGTCTACTGGGTCGGCGGCGGCAGCGGTGCGGGCAAGTCCACCATCGCCCGCTGCCTGGCGGCGCGGCACGGCTTGCGCCTTTACGTCACCGATGACGTGATGGCGGATCATGCCCGCCGGAGCACTCCAGCGGACAGCCCGTTCCTCCGTGAGTTCGCGGCCATGGACATGGACGAGCGCTGGGTGAGCAGGTCACCAGAGGTCATGCTTGAGACGTTCCACTGGTTCCGCGGCGAGGGTTTCGGCCTGATCATCGATGACCTGCTGCGCCTCCCGGTGCAGCCTGGCGTGCTCGCCGAGGGCTTCCGCCTGCTGCCGCACCTGGTCAGGCCCCTGCTCGCGGAGCCTGGCCGGGCGGTCTGGCTCATCCCGACGCCGGCCTTCCGCCGTGCCGCGTTCGAGAGCCGGGGATCGCTGTGGGAGATCGCCCGCAAGACCAGTGACCCGGGCAGGGCACTGCGCAACCTGCTTGACCGCGACCGGATGTTCACCGAGCGCCTCGCGGCGGAGGCGAGGCGCCTCGGGCTTGGCGTCGTCGAGGTCGACGTCGCGGTCTCCGCGGATGAGCTGGCCAAGAGGGTGGCGGGAGCGCTTGGGCTGCAGGATTGACCGGTGCTTCCCCGGTAGCGGCACCGCTAACCGGGCGCCCGCGGCTCCGGCTCCCCCAGGATCCGAAGCAGCTGCCCAAGTTCCTCGATGACCGCGTCGGGACGGGCGAGGCCGCCCGGCCAGCCTCGGCGGTCCCGGTTCAGCCACACCGCGCGAAGGCCCGCGCGCTGCGCCCCACGGACGTCCGTTTCCGGGGTATCCCCGACCATCACCGTCTCGCCCGCGGGCACGCCGAGCGCCTCGTACGCGCCCTGGAAGATCCGCGGCTCCGGCTTGTAGCAGCGGGCGGTCTCCGAGTCCACCAGGAGGCCGAAGCGCAGGCCGTTGCGGTCCAGGCAGCGCGCCAGGTAATCGTGATCCGCGTTGGCGACCACCCCCGTACGGAAGCGGCGGGCCAGCGCCCGCAGCGCGTCCCGCACCTCAGGGAAGACCACCGCCGTCGCGTGCATGTCCGCGTACGCCACGGCGAACCGCTCCGCCTCCTGCTCGCGGCCGAACGGGGCAAGCAGCCGGCGGCCCGCCGCCACCCACGACGCCCGGTACGGCGCGAACACGGAAGCGCTCTCCCCCGCCGGCTCGCGGCTCATCATCTCGGCGTAACGGCGGTAGAGCTCACCGGGACCGACGGGCAGGTCAAGCCGCCTGGCGAAATCATCGAACCCGCGTGACCGCACCGGGTCACTGAGGTCAACCAGCGTGCAGTAGAAGTCAAGCAGCACCGCGCGAACCGCCATCACCCCACCAGCATGGCAAAGACCGGGCCGTCCGCGCGGCCCGCGCGCCGGAATGGCCGTGGCTGCGACCGGCCCGGCCACTGCCGGGTCGATGCTGCGGGACCCGCATGCCGTCCTGCGTACCTACCCGGTTCACCTGCCTGTGCTGGCGCCACTTGGCGACATCCCGGCCTACCTGATCCGGCCGCAGACCCTGCTCACCCCTGCTGACGTCCGCGTCCTGACCGAGGCCTACGCCCGGCTGACCGAAGACCTCGGGCCGGCTGCGGCCACCGGGCAGGTGCTGCACGGCGATGCCGGCATCGGCAACCTCATGGCAGCCGGCGGCCGGTGGGTGGCCACGCGCCCCGGCCAGCGATGTCGCGGACCGCTACGCCGAAGGCGTCCGTCCCCGTCCCCCGCCTGGACCAGGAGATCCACCTGAGTGCGGCACACCGATTCGGCCAGGGCGCGCCTCGTGCCGTCGGGTCGCGCGATCCCGCACCCGCACACCGGCCTCGCATTGCCCGTTTTGCCGCAAATGTCAGATTCAGCGCGCGGACCAGACCATGATCACGAAGCCCTTTCGGTGCTATAACACCCAAAACTCTCCATAACACCAGAAACCTTCACGATCATGATGCTATCGGGAAGCACGCGGACCTAATCATGTGGCTCACAGTCCTCGAGTGTCCCGGCAGCCTCTTGAATCAGCGGCAAGGGCAGGGCCGAGCCGCACATGCGGAACTCGACCGG
>Ga0335078_10009145_pt1 | contig 14690 bp, 12 predicted proteins | sample Lox_Sample_32_FD_206711 | JGI IMG/M metagenome (GOLD analysis project Ga0335078, IMG submission 206711) | Soil microbial communities from Loxahatchee National Wildlife Refuge, Florida, United States - Lox_Sample_3.2 | ecosystem: Environmental > Terrestrial > Soil > Wetlands | place: USA...
GCGAAGAAGCCCAGGGCGTAGCCTAGGAGCCAGAATCCGATTAGGACGAGTTTTCTTCCCATGCTGTTTCGATGGCCGATATCAGTCCCAAAGTTCGTAAATGCGGGGAAGATAGTATTCCTTTACTGTTCTGTTAACTTAGCTGGACTAATTGTCAGCCCTGATAACAAACTCTCGGTCCGTCAATCTGACGGGGCAACAGCCCGGTCGATTTGTCTATGCCAGAACGCCTGCGAGAGACAGCGCGTAGGTAGTGATCACGCTGCAGACGGCCCCCAATATCATAAACAGAATCCCCTCGGCCAGAGTCTTCCTCTCCTGCTTCTGGTAAGCGTCGCTAATGCACCGTGCGAGAAGACCTCCGAAGGTCGAACTCGGGTCTTGGGGCATTTCTAGCCTTCAAAACGCGCCTTTCAGGCCTATTAACGATTGTGGAGAAGGGCTCTGTGGACCATGGAGATGTCGTCTATGGCCCGGTTGACCTCCCCCGCCTAGGAGGCTTCAACCCGCTTCAGCACCTTCATGGCTGTCAGGGTGATCATCTTGCTTGGCTCACCCTCTTCCTCAAGAGCGAATGATGTGGTCGTCCGTTTAGGGTGCTCCCTGTTCCATCTCCCCTGCGGGCTCTCGGGGTCAGGGTTCACCGAGTCCAGGTTCCACTTTCCGTCTGGTCGACGCTTCTTTCTCAGCAGGGACAGGGCGAACCCCATCCTCCTGTCTCTGCCGTACCCCAGCGCGGTCATGAAGTCTAGGCCCACCAAGAGGTCATAGTAGTAGTGTATCGGGTAGTGAAAACGGTACCAGGGCTCGTAGCCCTCTCCCTGCCTGTGAAGTTCCTTCTCCAGAAAGTACTCGGCCCCCTTCTCGACGGCGTTCTTCATCCCGCGAGTCCACTTCTGGCGAGGGTAGGCTGCGAAGGCGCTCATCGGCTCCCAGGAGTCCAGGTTTCGCCCTCTGGGACGGCTCCCATAGTTCCAGCAGGACCACCCCCCGAGCTCAGCCTGACTCTTCACCAACCACTCGAACGCCCCCCTGACCCTTGGGTGGTCCCAGTACCCGAACTTCGCCAGAGCCCTGGCGGTGTTCCCTGTTATGCAGAGGTGCCCAAACTTCGGGCCCCCTTTTTTGGATGAATCGAATCCCCCGTCCAACGCCGTGAACCTTTTCATCCAGAGCTCGCTTGACCTCGCTATCCTGGGATCTTCCTTGGTGAGGCCTAGGTCTGACAGGATCAGAAGCATCCAATTGGTGGCAATGTACTTCGGGCGGTAGAGGTCCTCGGCGTCAACCCAGTACCCGCCGGGGGCCTGCTCACCCAGGATGTCTTTCGCCCATCCAACCTTTGTGATGTCGTCGGCAGCCTCCCTCACTTCCGGGTCGTTCGATGGCCTATCGAGAAGCTCCTTCAGCGCAATGTACCTCACCGAAGGCTGATCGTCTTCGAGGAGCCACTGCAGGGCGGAGTTCGTGGCACCCACATTACCTCATCCCGGGAACATGACCTCGCGTCCGACCTAACCCGCCAAGGAGATGAGGTCGTCCGCCAACTCCTCGGGCTTGGTTATCATTGGCCAGTGACCCGTGTCGATGATCTTGTAGGGGCCTTCGAGCCTCCCCCACTTCCCTGCGACGATATCGTCCACCGGGTCCCCGCTCTGCCTGCAGAAGACGTGGGCTCTCTTTATCGAGTCGAACTTCTCCGAAAGGACGATCGGATCTAGCGCCAGCTTGGCCAGCCATGGTGTAGCCTTGGACATCATCCACTCCAAGTCCTTCCCTTTCACGTCAGGACCTATTCGCTCGACCGTCTCCCGCGTGAGGGGGACGCCAAGCTCACCGGGAGGTATTGGACCGAACTCTCGGGTGGGATCGAATCCAGCTTGGGGGGTCCTTATCTTATCCGGGATGAGCGCATCCAGATATATCACGGAGTGTACCTTGTCCGATTCGCGGTCAGCCACGGCGCTCGCCACCTTCCCAGCGAAGCTGTGCCCGACCAAGACGAAGTCGTCAAGGTCGTTGAACCTGATCACGTTGCGGACATCTTCGATGGCAGTCTCCATGCCAACATCCTTTGTTGCGAGATGGACCCGGTCTCCCATCCCGGTCAGGGTCACGGGGTATGACATGTTGTTGCGCTCCTCGAGGAACGGTATTACCCTGTTCCACGCCCACGCTCCTAGCCAAGCCCCTGGCACGAGAACGAACTTCACAAGAAGTGAAACAACGGGTCAGAATTTAAGGCTCTGCCCGGGCAGATGACTTCGGTTTGGGAGCATCGTGAAAGTGATCCTGCGATACAGCTTGTCAGCGGAGTGAAGCCTTCCAGGCTCCAGGGACCTTGGGAGAATAGATGACCTCCTTTGCGCCAAGGAACTCCGCCAGGTCATCGAACCTCTCGGCTATCTCCGACGCCGTCCCTCCGTCGGTCGGCGCCCCCCGCTCCGAGTGCACGGAGTTGACAAGGAGAGTTCGCTTCTCCCTGTCCGTCTTCAGGTCGGCCCTCCCTATCAGGTTGGCCCCCCAGAGTATCGGGAGCACGTAGGTACCGAACTTTCGCTTCTCTTTCGGCAGGAACTGCTCGTGAATGTAGTCGAAGCCGAAAACCGCGTTGGTCCTCGCCTGCCCCCGGATGAGGGTGTCGAAGGGGGCGATGAGAGAGACGCGCGGTTCCCAGGCATCACCGCCGATAGATTCCAGTAGCGATAGGTCCTCATCATGGACGTACCGCTCCTCGTTCTTCCTACTGAACCCGTCGACAGATATGCGGTGTATCAGCGAATCATCCTGGAGGCTCGCAAGGGCATTCTTCAGGTTCTGATAGCGCCCGGGGGGGAAGTAATATTTGATTTCGGTTGGCGTCGCCGTCCCGAGACCCCTGAGCGCCCTCTGGGCCGCCTGGCGCTCGAACTCGGCCTCGCTCAGCGGCTCCCTTTCGACCCATTTGGGGAGGAACTCATCGGTGAGCCCCCACACGTTCTGGTTCCCCTGGCGGCCGACCACCATCACTTCGCCGCTCATGTGCAGATGGTAGAGTAGATTGGAGACTTCGTTCTCAGAACTCCAGCCGTCCTTGCTTTTCCTGCTGACATAGTCCGAGAACTGGTTCCCCTGAAGCGGACCCTTGCTGAGCTCCTTGAGCATCCTCAATCGCAGTTCTTTGTGAGACGCAAGGAACAGCTTGGCCCTCCGCCCCTGAATCCCCCAAGAAGCCATCGAGTCAGGGTACCGCCCCATGAGAGAAGCGTAGAGCGGATAGTCCTCGGTCAGCACCAGAGAAGCGATGGGGGTCCAGTGAAGGAAGACCTTCCTGTCACCCCAGAGGAGTCCTTCCAGGTCGGAGGGGTCGAAGCTTCCCAGCCTGCTCCAGAGCGAGATCATATGGGACGGAGCCACTATTGTGACCGGGTCCCACTGGACGTAGGGGAGGTCCCGGATGAGAGAGACAATCATCTCTTTGGTTGGTCTCTTTGGCAATTTGCCGACCAGGTGCTGATTGGTCACGGTGAGCCGCCTCGCTGCTTCGGCTGTTACGGTCAGAAGTCTCTCCTCGGTCCCGGCTGGGTCACGCAAGCCTCGCGAGCGTTTTCTTCACTTGCTATTTAATTCGAAGACAGGCTCGGGTGCCCTACGGGCGCGGGTCAACAAATCGCGACAGGAGCGAGCGTTGAAATACCCAACGCGAATCCCGATTTCGGCAAGGTCTCCGCCTTGCCAAGCAGCTTCCTCAAGAAACTTGACTCGGCGCAGAGCGTATTCACATTCAGAGATTTCATCCTCCTTCCGGGGAGGAGCGAAGTAGAGCCGGGAGGAATCGATATCACCACCAGGCTGACAAGGCGGATAAGCCTCAAAGTCCCTCTCATATCGTCCCCCATGGATACCGTCACCGAATGGAAGCTCGCCCTGGAGATGGCGAGGCTGGGCGGGGTCGGAGCGATACACAGGAACATGCCCATCGAAAGGCAGCTGGAACAGGTGAAGAGGGTCAAGGGGTCGAAGTTAGAAGCCGCCAGCGTTGACGACCGGGGGAGGCCCCTTGTCGGAGCATCTGTGTCGCCACTCGACAGGAAGCGGTGCATCGCCCTGGACAGGGCAGTGGACTTTTTGGTGGCCGACGTCGCCCATTTCCACACGTCCAGGGTCATAGGGGCGACCAGGAAGGTCCTCCCTGACCTGAGTGCAGATTTCATAGCAGGCAACGTCGGGAGCAAGAAGGCCGTCTTCGACGCCCTTGACGAGCTCCCCAGGGTCGACGGTTTCAGGGCGGGGATAGGCTCCGGGTCGATATGCATCACGACGGAGGTGACCAGGGTTGGCGCCCCGACCCTCTTCGCCGTGGCCGAGGTCGCGGGCGCCCTTGAGGAGAGGAGGGCGGACCTGCCGGTCATAGCCGACGGCGGCATACGCGGACCAGGAGATGCAGCGCTGGCATTCGCTTCAGGAGCCTCGGTCGCCATGCTCGGGTCGATGCTGGCCGGGACCGAGGAAGCCCCCACCAAGATAGTTGTCCGCGGGGGGAAGAGATACAAGACTCACAGGGGGATGGCGAGCGCTTCGGCGCGCAAGGTCCGCTTCGCCATCGACAGGTATGCGGTCCCTGCCAAGGGGCTCGACGAGGGAGTGGAGGCGTATGTCCCCTATGTCGGAGGGGCTGAGGGGGTTGTATCGATGATGGAGAACGGACTCAGAGCCGCCTTCGGGTACGCCGGTGCTGCAAACATCCGCGATATGTGGGAGAAGGCTTCCTTCGGGTCCATGAGCGCAGTCGGTTCGGCGGAACTGGGGGCTCACTCACTGGAAATCAAGAGGTAGGCATGGAACCGGACCTCGCCGGAGGGATAGCGGTACTCGACTTCGGCGGGCAGTATTCCCACCTAATCTGCAGGCGGGTCCGGACCCTGGGGGTCTACTCCGCCCTCCTCCCTCACGACACAACGCTGCGCGAGCTCAGGGAGAAACGGGTGGCAGGCGTGGTCCTCTCCGGAGGCCCTGCGAGCGTCTACTCACAGGGGGCACCTTCAGCAGACCCGAGCATATTCAGCAGCGATATCCCGACCCTCGGCATCTGCTACGGGTACCAGCTCATGGTCAGGGCCCACGGAGGAGAGGTAGGGAGAGGCGAGAGGAGGGAGTACGGGAGGACCAGCATCGAGGTGGTGGAGAGCGGAGGGCTCTTCGACGGGATTGGAGACAAGAGGCTTTTCTGCTGGATGAGCCATTCCGACTCCGCAAGCAGCATCCCCTCGACCATGAGGGTCCTGGCTTCGAGCGCCAACTCCCCGTTCGCCGCCGTAAGGGTCTCCGAGACCCCCCACTATGGCGTGCAGTTCCACCCCGAGGTCTCTCACACCGAGAAGGGGCAGGCGATGCTTTCGAACTTCGTGCTGGGGATCTGCCGCGCGCAGAAGAATTGGAGCATGGCCGGGTTTTTGCAGCGGTCGGTGGAGTCGCTTTCACGAGTCGACGGCCGAGTGCTCTGCGCAGTCTCTGGTGGGGTCGACTCCTCTGTGACAGGGGTCCTCCTCAACAGGGCAATCGGAGACAGGCTGAAGTGCGTATTCATCGACACAGGTCTCTTGAGGGTGGGGGAGGCAGAGCAGGTGAGGCGCCAGCTCGGGCAGGAGCTCGGTGTGGAGGTACAGGTGGTGGACGCATCGGAGAGGTTCGTGAATGCCCTCGAAGGGGTGGCCGACCCCGAGGCGAAGAGGAAGATAGTGGGGAAGCTGTTTGCGGACGTCTTCGAGGAGTTTGCAAGAGCCGAGGGGCCATTCACCCATCTGGCCCAGGGGACCCTCTACCCGGACGTCATAGAGAGCGGCCGATCGCCGGGTCCAGCCTCGATGATAAAGACGCACCACAATGTCGGCGGGCTCCCCGGTGGGCTTTCGATGCAGGTTGTCGAGCCACTCCGGGACCTCTACAAGGACGAGGTCAGGGAGCTCGGGAAGCTCCTGGGGTTGCCGAAGGCGGCGGTCGAGAGGCACCCGTTCCCCGGCCCAGGCCTAGCGGTGAGGGTTGTAGGAGAAGTCACGAAGGACAAGCTCAGGATCGCCAGAGACGCGAGCAACATAGTCGAGGAGGTGCTACAGCAGGAAGGGCTCTACGGCGACGCCTGGCAGGCGTTCGCCTACGTGGGGGACGACCAGGTGACTGGGGTCCTCGGGGACGAAAGGAGGACAGGGCATCAGGTGACGGTGAAGGTGGTGGAGTCGTCGGACGCGATGACCGCTGACTGGAGCAGACTAGACCCGCGCGTCCTCGAAAGGATATCCAGTAGGATAACAAACGAGGTGAGCGGCGTCATTGCTGTGGCCTACTCGATCTCTTCCAAGCCCCCGGCCACCATTGAACCACAGTGACCTCCATGGAAAGACTCGGACCTGAAACGAAACTCGCCGAACTCCATGTGCACCTGGGCGGTTCGGTCGACCCGGCGGTGATGTGGGAGATAGCCCACGCCCAGGGGATCCGCCTCCCCACGAAGGATTACTGGAAGTTCGTCAATCTGGTGACCGTCGACTCGGTAAAGAAGAAGACCTTCGAAGACTATCTGTCACTATTTCGCTGGACCGAACTGATACAGTCGAGCCCACTCGCCATCGAGAGGTCGGTCTACCAGACCATAGCCGGGGCCTACAGGAAGAACAACATCACCCTGTTGGAGCTCAGGTTCAACCCGATGAAACGGAACCGGGGAGGGGAGCAGGACCTGGACCAGATCATGATGGCGGCGGTGAGGGGGTTAGACCGCGCTTCCCTCGAGTACCCTGTCAGGACGGGGCTGATAGTATGCCTCGATCGCACCTTCGACCGGAGGCTGAACGAGATCCTCCTTGAGAAGGCAATCGCATTCTCGGGGCGAGGGGTCGTGGGGATCGACATGGCCGGGTCGGCCCGGAGGGGGTTCAGGTATTCGAGCTACGCAGACACCTACAAGCGGGCGCGGAGGGAGGGGCTAGGACTCACCGTCCACGCAGGAGAAGACGAAGGGCACCGGTCCGTCAGGGAGGTCCTGCAACACCTCGAGCCCGACAGGATCGGCCACGGGGTGAGGGCGACAGAAGATCCAAGGACCATGGAGATGCTCGAGGAGAGCGGAGCCGTGCTGGAGATCTGCCCTACCTCGAACCTGAACACAGGGGTCCTGAAGGGCGTAGAAGACCTGAAGATGATCTTCGGAGCGCTACTGGCCTGGAAGGTCAAGTTCACCCTGAACACCGACGGCCCGGAGATGCTCAAGACCAACCTCAGAGGGGAGATAGACTTCCTAATCAGAAACGGCGCTCTGAAGGCAACCGACGTCCTCCAGGCGAACAGGACGGCCTTTTCTGCCTCATTCGTGAAGGGCCGATGAGAAAGGTTTGAAAGGCGACTACACTGGCGCGCTCTAGTTTGGAAGTCGCCGAGAAGGAGGTGGCGGTCGGGGAGTTCAACGTGAACTTCGCCACCGTCGGGAACGGGACCCCCCTCTTCATGCTGCACGGGAGCGATCCGAGGGAGACTTGGAGGGTCTGGGAGCCACTGCTCGGGCTGGCAGACTCCAGGAAGATCATTGCCCCCGACCTGCTCGGGTACGGGAAGTCGACGAAGCCGACCGAGACCCCGGATTACAGGGCCCAGGCGCGCATGCTGAGGGACCTCGTCGACAGGCTGGACGTGCAGAGTCTGAGCATTATGGGGAGCGGGTGGGGGGGCCAGGTGGCCCTGGAGTTCGCGCTGGAGTGGCCTGAAAGCGTCGCGTCGTTGGTCCTTGTCGCGTGCGCCTACGACAAGGAGCAACTCCCCAGGCTCCAGAAGATGAGGAGGCCGACCCTGATCATCTACGCCGAGGACGACATGGTCACCCAGCTCAAGGCAGGCTACCTGCTGCGCGACGCCATCGGGACGTCAAGGCTCGAGGTCCTGGACCCGGTCAGCAGGGACCCGAAGGAGGACTTCAGGATGTCTCACAGGCTCCAGAAGTTCAGGGCGCCTCAGCTGATGCAGCTTACGAGACTCTTCCTTGGAAACCCCGGAGCCATGACCGCCGAACCCCCGGAGATGGAGAACCAGCTGAGAGGGATGGCGCTGAGGAAGGAAGACGAGAAGGACGGGCTCATCTGGAAGCCATAGCGACGCGTTCCTGTTCGTTCTTCTTCTTGACCGCGTAGCTGTTCGCGTCACCAGCCGCGGCCTGGATGATCTCTTCGGCAAGCACCTCCTCCACCGTCCGCGGGGAGTTGAACGCCGCCTCCCTGACCCCTTCTGAGATGAACCTCAGGGCGAGGTCGACCCTGCGGACCGGAGATATGTCCACAGACTGGTGGTAGACCACCCCTCCGTAGCTAAGCCTCGTCGTGTCTTCGTTGGGAGAGGCGTTCTCGATGGCCTTCACCAGCTGCTGAATCGGGTTCTGGCCGGTCTTCAGCTCGACTATGGCGAAGGCCGTCTTGACTATGTTCAGGGACTTCTGCTTCTTCCCCCCCATCCGACCAGTGTTCTTGGCGTTCTTCTTGCCAAAGTGCATGCTTTCATTCACAAGCCTCTCGACTATGTTGACCCTCGTCTTGCCGAACTTCTTGTGCTCATGCCTCCCGCCGGAGTGAGGGACGAGCATCGGCTTCAGGCCGATGACGGTCTGCAGCCCTGGGTCCTCGACCTTGACACCGGTGATGTCCCACCTGTCCCAGAGGAGGAGGTTCGGATACTCGAGCGATTGTCTGCTCAACCTTATCTCCTCGGCTTCTCCTTGCGCCCGTATACAAGCTCGTTGAGCGAGACCCCGTTGACTTTGAAGACAGTCCAGCGGACCCCTGGGATGTCCCCCATGGCCCTCTTCATCGACCCCCCGATCCCCTGCAGCATCACCTCGTCGTGCTCATCCACGAAGTTCAGGGCGCCGTCCCCCGGGAGGAAGGCGGTGACCTGCTTACCGTTCTTCACTATCTGACAGCGGACACACTTCCGGATCGCCGAGTTGGGCTGCTTGGACTCAACCCCCACCTTCTCGAGGACGATACCTCTGGCCTGAGGCGCCCCTTCGAGGGGATCCGACTTGTAGTCGAGCCCGAGCTTCCGTCTCTTGTACCACTTGTTGGACCAGCGGAGGTTCTGCCTCTTCTGCTGCATCTGCCGGCCTGCGAATTCCCCCCGCGGTGAAGCCATCTTCTCAGAGTCCGCCCTTTCTCATCGTATATAACCGCTTACAGCTCTGACGTTATCTGGAGGTTGCTGACCTCAAAATACCGCCTTGCCAGCAGCCTGACCTTCTCGGCGTTCTTTCCACCGAGCCCCAGGACGGCTCCCTTCTTCCTCGAATCGACTATGACCACAACCCCCTTGGTTCCGTCCAGCCTGTCGCTCACTCTCACTTCCTGGACGAACTTGGCACCCAGGGAGTTCCTCACGAGCCCTTCGACGTCGTCGGCCCATTCGACCACTTCGACCGGCCTGTGGACCGCCCTTTCGATCTTCTTCACGGAGGCCCCCTCCTTGCCGATGGCGAGTCCCATCTGCCCCTGGGCTATGACGAATATCACCCTGTCCCTCTTTTCGTCGATGACGCAGTCCCTCGCAGTGGCGCCCGTCATCCCCTGGAACATGGACATCAGAGAGAGCTCGTCCGAAGTGAGCTTGATCTCGGGCATCGGCTATGTCACTTCGTCAGCTGCTTCACGTCCGAGTCGCTCACGTTCCTGAGGGCCATGGCGGAGACCCGGTACGGCTTCCCAACCATCCGTGCGAGCTCGGCCGAGGACTGGGTCAACTCGATCACCGGGACGTTCTGCTTCTTCGCTTCGTCCCTGAGCCGCGCCCCGAGCGCCTCAGGCAGGGACTTCGTGCACAGGACCGCCTTGCTCCCCTTCACCGCTGCAAGGCTCTCCTTCGCTCCCACCGCGGACTTGCCCCCTTTCATGGCGTCCTTGAGGACCTTCGACAGCTGCGCGTTCTCCACCATCAGTATCAGCTCATGTACAGGTCGATCATTCCAGTCCCGACCGGTATCGGGAGCCCTACTATCACGTTCTCGGTGACCCCCTTCAGGTCTTCGACCTCACCCTTCACCGCGGCCTCCGCCAGTGTAGGGACGGTGATCTCGAACGCCGCCCTCGCCAGGACGCTGCTCTTCGTCCCGGCAATCCCGTGCCTCCCGATCTGCTGGATGTACCCCTTCGAAGTCATGAGGTCTGCGACAAGGAAGATGTGGCGGATGTCAACTTCCAGCCCCTGCTCGTCCAGGGTGCTCATCAGTTCTCTGACCAGCGTGGCCCGGGCCGCCTCGATCCCGAGGACCTGGGCGACTTCGTGGACGTTGTTGGTGTAGACCTTCGTCGGGTCTACCCCCTGCACCTGCACGACCTTCCCCAGGTTGGAACCCGCGGTCTGGATGAACCATTCCTCCCCTTCCTTGACGACCGTGACCCGGGTTATCCCGGGGATCCCCTTGAGCTTCATGTTGAGTATCTTGTTCCTAAGGGTGAAGAGGGCAGAGAGGTCCGCCTCGGGCATGCTGACGTGGATGACGTTGGGGTTCCTCTTGTCCTGCTGGACCTTCCTCTTCCCGGTCTCGATGACCTTGGATATCTCCTCAGGGTTCGTGTCCCTGTCGGCCATCATCTCTGGGTTCAGGTGGAGCTTGATCCCTTCGGTGGGGTCGACCTCGCTGAACTCTACTACGTTCCCCACCTTGGTAAAGAGGATCTCCTTCGCCACCTTGACCGCCTTTTCGTTGACCGAAGCATAGTCCTTTGTCAGGTAGATGTCCATGGACGGCGTAGCAGGGATCTTCCTCGCGTCGACCAGCTCCATCAGCCTTGGGAGCCCCAGGGTGACGTCCCTTTCCCTTACTCCTGCGAAGTGGAACGTCCTTAGGGTCATCTGGGTCCCCGGTTCGCCGATGGACTGGGCCGCAACGATCCCCGACGCTTCGCCCGGCTCTACCCTCGAATAGTCGAGCGCTTCGTCCACCCTCTCCATGGTCTCCTTGAGCCCTTCCTCGGTAAGGTGGGAGGCGGCGAGCTTTTCGTTGAGCTCCCGGACCAGCCTCTCGTTGAGGAGCGGCTGGTACTTCTTGAGGAGTTTCTCAAGCTCCTCCACGTCCACCTTCCCCTTGGACTTGTGGCTGAGCTCCTCGGTCTCCACCAGCCTGTCCAGGTTGATGGGGCGCCCGTGGTCGCTCTTGGCCGGGTCTACACCGTCCTCGCCGTAGAGGAACTGGATGACGTGCCCGTGGGGGTCCCGAACCGTGAGGTCGTATTCAACCTTAAGGTGCTCCAGGGCGTTGACCAGCCTCCTCTGCATGTAGCCGCTCTGCTGTGTCCTGACGGCGGTGTCGACCAGCCCTTCGCGCCCACCCATGGCGTGGAAGAAGAACTCCGTCGGGGACAGCCCCTCCCTGTAGTTGCTCTTCACGAACCCTTTGGCGGTGGGGGACGGGTCGTCCCAGGGGAAGTGGCTGAGGGCCCTCCCCTTCAACCCGTGGCTGATCCTCTTTCCACGGACCGACTGCTGCCCCAGGGCTGCGGTCATCTGGCCGACGTTGAGGCTCGACCCCCTGGCTCCGGTCCTTGCCATTATCATCCCAGAGTTCTCCGGAGGGAACGCCCTGTCTGCGATCCTCCCCGCCTTGTCTCTCGCCTTCGCGAGCTCGTTCACGATGTAGGCTTCGAGGGTGTCCTCGGCTGAAAGCCCCCTGGTGAGCTGCAGCGCCCCGGCCTTGTACTTCTTCTGCAGGTCGGCGACGCTGGCGTAGGCCTCGTCGAGGGCGTCGGTGATCCCCTTCTTCGCCTCGCCGGGGAGCTCGAGCTCGTTGAACCCGTAGGTGAACCCCCTCCGGGTGAGAAAGGTCTTCAGCACCTTCAGGATGGAGTTGAGGAAGTTGCGTGCCTCCTCGTTGCCGTAGTCCTTCGCTATCCTGTGGAGCAAGGAGTCGGGCTCTTCAGCCCCGATGACCGCCTTGTCGACGACACCGGAGATGAGCTCCCCGTCTCTTATCACGACGTCGTTGGTGGCCCCGGTCCTCTGGGCCTTCGCCCACTTCGACGTGAGTACGTAGTTCATGTCCTTCGGGAGGAAGAGGGAGAAGAGCTGCTTGCCGGTGTACATCGGGTGGGCCCCTTTGGTGGCCGGCTCGGGGAGGTCCCCGTCAAAGTCTCCCACAAGGGCGAGGTTGGAGAACTCGGCCGTGGTGAGGAAGGTCTCGTCCCTGGTGAGCATGAAGGCGCCGGTGATGAAGTCCCTGATTCCCCCTATGATGGGCCCGCCGTATCTCGGTGACAGGATCTGGTCCTGGACCCGCATGAGCATGAGCGCCTCCGACCTCGACTCCTCGCTCTGGGGGACGTGGAGGTTCATCTCGTCACCGTCGAAGTCCGCGTTATACGGAGGACAGACGGATGGATGGAGCCTGAAGGTCCTGAACGGGAGGACCCGGACGAAGTGGGCCATCACGGACATCCTGTGGAGGGACGGCTGTCTGTTGAAGAGGACCACGTCCCCGTCCATGAGGTGCCTTTCGACTATGTACCCCGGTGCCAGCGAGTCGGCAAGGGCTTTCCTGTCGCTGGCGAAGTCGAGCCTGATCTTTACCCCGTCCGGACGGATGACGTAGTTGGCGCCCGGGTGTTCGAAGGGTCCCTTGTTCACGAGCTCCTTGAGGTGCTCTATGTTTGCCGGGGACACCTTCTCGGGGATGGTGAGCTTCTTTGCGACCTCGAACGGGACCCCCACCTCTCCGATGTCTAGGCTTGGGTCGGGGCTGATGACCGTGCGGCTAGAGAAGTCGACCCTCTTCCCGGAGAGGGAGCCCCTGAACCTCCCCTCCTTCCCCTTCAGTCTCTGGCTGAGGGTCTTGAGCGGTCGGCCTGAGCGGTGGTGAGCCTGTGGGATCCCTGACACTTCGTTGTCGAAGTAGGTCGTGACGTGATAGTGGAGCAGGTCGACCAGGTCCTGGACGATAAGGTGAGGGGTCCCTGACTCCTTCGATTCGCGGACCCTCTGGTTGACTCTCAGGATGTCGACGACTTTGTGGGTCAGGTCGTCCTCGGAGCGGATCCCTGATTCGAGGGTGATCGAGGGTCTCACTGTAAGGGGCGGGACCGGAAGGACCTGGAGGACGAACCATTCGGGGCGCGCGGCCTTGGAGTTGAACCCGAGGAGCGACAGGTCTTCGTTGTTGACGCGCTCCAGGCGCTCCCTGATGGCGACCGGGAGGAGCCTTGTGGCGCCCCCCTCCTCGGTTATCTCGTGGAAGATGGTGGGCTTTGTGAACTCGATCTGGTACTGCTGTTTCCCGCAGTGCGGGCAGAGCTTGACCTTCTTCGCTTTGGTGGCGATCTCCTTGGCGACGGTCTCCACCAGCGAAGGGGTGAAGTCGGTCTGGCTGGTGAGCTTGGCGCGGTAGGCATCCAGCTCCTGCTGAGGGAGGAGGATCCTCCCGCACGACCTGCAGGTGGTCTGGACGAGCCTGTTGATCTCATCGACGAAGGCGATGTGGAGGACCGGCTCCGCGAGCTCGATGTGGCCGAAGTGCCCCGGGCACCGTCCTGCCGTGCTCCCGCAGGTCCCGCACTTCTGCCCCGGCTCCAGGGTCCCGAGCCTGCTGTCCATCAGGCCCCCCTGCACCGGCATGCCGTCCTCGTCGTAGGTCTCCGGCTGGGTTATCTCCGCAACGGAGTACTTCCTGACCTCGGCCGGAGAGAAGACCGCGAAGTTGATCCCGCCGATTGTCTTGAGCGCCTGTTCCATCGACATATCTCTACACCTTGTCCTTCAGCTGGAGTCTCGGGGCGATGTTCAGGCTCATCATCTCTTGGAGTAGAAGCTTGAACGCATAGGCGACGACCACCGTGGAGATCTTGGCCTGGTCCCCGTCGATCTTGCACGTGTATTTCCGCTGTTTGGCGTCGTAGTACGCTATCAGCCCGCACTTCTCGCAGACGTAGATCTCGGTCTTGTCCGCCTCGTCGAGGAGCCTGTCCTTCAGGACCATGGAGGCACCGTAGGCGATGAGGCAGTCCCTCTCCATCTCGCCGAACCTCAGTCCTCCCCCGCGGGCCCGGCCTTCGGTAGGCTGCTTCGTCAGCATCTGGACCTGTCCCCTCGCCCTGGCGTGGATCTTGTCGGCCACCATGTGGTGCAGCTTCTGATAGTACACGACCCCGACGAAGACGTCGGCAGCGAACTTCTTCCCGGTCTTGCCGTCATACATGACCTCCCTGCCCGTGGGCTCGAACCCTCTGGCGCGGAGCACCTTCTCCATCTCTTCGATGCTCTCGCCGGCGAAAGCAGAGCCGTCTACAGAGGAGCCGCGGAACGCCGCCGCCTTACCGGCTATCGACTCGATGAATTGGCCGACGGTCATCCTGGAAGGGAACGCATGCGGGTTGATGATCACGTCTGGGACTATCCCCTCGGCGGTGTATGGCATGTCCTCCTGAGGGACTACCAGCCCGATGACCCCCTTCTGCCCGTGCCTCGAAGCGAACTTGTCCCCTATTTCTGGGACCCTCATGTCTCTCACCCTCACCTTGAACATCCTTCCCCCTTCGACGTTCTCGGTCATGAAGATGGAATCGACCACTCCCGCCTCGGACGGCCTCACCGCGACCGACGTGTCCCGCCTGTAGGGTCCCTTGATCTCGAACTCCTTGTACTCCTCCATGAACCTGGGTGGGCTGGTCCTCCCGATGACAACGTCCCCCCCGGTC
>Ga0335078_10009146_pt1 | contig 14689 bp, 8 predicted proteins | sample Lox_Sample_32_FD_206711 | JGI IMG/M metagenome (GOLD analysis project Ga0335078, IMG submission 206711) | Soil microbial communities from Loxahatchee National Wildlife Refuge, Florida, United States - Lox_Sample_3.2 | ecosystem: Environmental > Terrestrial > Soil > Wetlands | place: USA: Florida...
GAGGCATCTTCTGCCACAGCGCTCGCTGCTTCAGTCCGCGGATGCCAATCAGCCAAACCATAGCCATGCGAAGAGCGACGTAGCTGCCAAAATAGCCGAGCGCCAGGGCCGGCGAAGGGTGAGTCGCCACGGCCAGCAGTGACCAGGCGAGACCGTGGGTAAAGATCAATCCCAAATGCCCCCATGGACGCATATGCCGCATTACTACGATCCAGCGCAAGCGCTTGTGGAAGAGATCACGCATGGAATCATAGTCGGGCACGGTCACGACGGAATAAGGCAACAGTTTCACCTCGTAGCCCTGCTCCGCGATTAAACGCCCAACCAGCAGATCGTCGGCGGGGCGGTTCTCGATCGCCGCGTAACCACCGAAACCGGCCAGGTGTGCGCGGGAAGTGGCGATCGTCGGCCCGAGAGCAAACTTGACTCCATCCAACTGCCGGGCCACCAGGATGCCGGCATAGAAATCCGAAACCATGCCAATCGACTGCAGGCTGTGAACCAGCGTTGGGTCGTCCGCCGGCACGTAGAAGCACGTCACCGCGCCCACCTTGGGGTCGGCAAGCGGAGCCACTACCGTGCGGAGATAGTCGGGCTGCACGCGTACGTCGCTGTCACTGATCACCAACAGTTCGTAGCGAGCCTCGCTGGCCAGGCGCGCCAGCTTCGCGACTTTGTCGTTGGGCGCGTTGCGGCCAGACCCGAACAGCACCCGAATGCTCCGGTCAGGAAAATCGCAAGACAGTTTCTCGATCACCGCAAGCGCCGGATCGCTGTCGCTATCCACGCAGAAAAGGATTTCGTATTCGGGATAATCCTGCCGGCAAAAGCTGGCAAAGTTTGCGTAGGCGTCCGGATCCAGGCCGCGGATGGGCTTGAGAATGCTGATCGGGCGGGTGCTCTCCAAGCGCGCCGGATTCGGCTTCGGCGAACTGCGGAAATATCGCCAGGCACTGTACAAGGCGATCGCATAGTAGATGAAAGGGATGGCAGCAATACCGAGGAACAGATAGTCAGCGAACTTCCAAATCATCAGCAGTTCCTCGCGGCGAAGCTCAGGGAAGCACCTGCGCTAAAAGAGCATAGCAAAAATCACTGCATGCTACCGCAGTTATAACCTGCATGCTTCTGACGCAATTAACTGGTGCAGGCGAGGCTTCTGGATGATAATCATTGGTTACCGCTCAGGTAAAAGTGCAGACAGGTGGCAGGGAGGAGTCTGTTCGGTCCCAGGTGATAAGACTTTGCCTACGATTTGCAGGGTTTGCCCCGGCGATCGCTCGCCAGACCGTCGCCTCGCTACGTTTGGTTCCGGCTTTCTTCTTTCTTTTGTGTACGTTGGCGGTGGTTGCGGTTGGCGATTCTATCCCGCTCCGGATTTCGGTGGTTGATGAGAAAGAGCAGCCGGTGGCGCAGGCGGTGGTTGAGATCCGTCGCCAGGCACAGGTGTTGGTTAGCGCTTCGACCGATGGAGAAGGAAAAGCCAGCCTTTCGATCTCCAGCCCTGGAAGCTGCGTTCTCAATGTCAGTCAGAAAGACTACATCTCCGTGCAAACGGAACTGGAAGTCGGCGCCGAGGTAGAGGAAATTCGCGTCGTGCTGACCAAAGCGGCCCTGAGCCAGCAGAGCATCGACGTCGAGGCGACTGCTTCCAACCCGGTGACCGACACCGCTGGCGCCCACACCACCTTGACCCCGGCGCAGGCTGCGAATACTCCCATCAAGCCTCCGACCCTGACGGATGCGCTGCCCCTGATACCCGGGATTGTTCGCGCCCCCGACGGGGGCGTCAGCATGGCCGGCCTAGGCGAAAAGCACAGCGCCTTGCTGGTAAATTCCGTTAATGTTACCGACCCGGCGACTGGCCAGTTCGGGCTCAGCGTGCCCATCGACAGCGTGGAAACCATCTCCGTGGCGGAAATGCCGTATCTGGCGCAGTACGGCAGGTTCACCGCCGGGGTGATAACGGCTGAAACCCGGCGCGGGGGAGAGGAGTGGAACTATAGTTTGAATGACCCACTGCCCGACTTCCGCATCCGGAGCGGGCATCTGGATGGTCTGAAAGACGCCTCGCCACGCTTGAACCTCAGTGGCCCGCTGATCGCCGATAAGCTCTACTTCCTGGAAGGCGCAGAGTACCTGCTCAACAAGCAGGAGGTTTACACTCTGCCCTATCCCGAGAATCAGACAACTTCTTCGGCCATCAATTCATTCACCCAGCTCGATGCCATCATCTCTCCTACGCAGACACTGACCGCCAGCTTTCACTTTGCCCCGCATTCGCTGGAGTATGCCGGTCTGGATTATTTCAATCCTCAGCCCGTCACCCCCGATGCCAGCTTCCACGAATCCACCGGCACCCTCAGCGACCGGCTTGCAATCGGCGGCGGCATGCTGCAGAGCACGCTGGCGATGACCCAGGTCAGCAGCGGCATTACCTCGCAGGGTACGGCCGATATGGTCCTGACGCCGGTGGGCAATCTAGGGAACTACTTCAGCCAGGAGGCCCGCCGGGCTACCCGTTTTGAATGGATCGAAAACTGGACGCCGCGTACACGCCATTTCTACGGCGATCACACGCTGCAGATCGGATCGGTCATCGCGCACAGCGAAAATGAAGGCCAGTTCGACGCCCGCCCGGTGTTGATCCAGGATGCGGCCGGACATCTGCTGCAGCGCATCGACTTCACGGGCGGAGGATCGTTCGACGTTCGGGACACGGAACCGGCCATTTACGCGCAGGATCATTGGGTGCTGCGCCCAAGCTTGGCGCTGGACGCCGGTCTTCGCGTCGAGTCGCAGACCATCACCAGCACGATTCGCTCGGCGCCGCGCGTGGGTTTCGTGTGGGCACCCAGGCAGTCGCAGCGAACCGTAGTCCGAGGCGGCGTGGGTTTATTTTACGATTCTGTGCCCCTCGACATTTATGCCTTCGGCGGCTACCCGCAGCAGACCGTAACCACCTACAACCCGCAGGGCGGCGTGGTTGGAGTGGTCTCCTACATCAATCTCACACAGCAATTGGCCCTCACCGGTTTTCCCTTCGTGGACCGCGGCGCCAAGAGCGGAAACTTTGCGCCCTACAATGTCGCCGGGCATCTCGAAGCCGAGCACACCTTCAGCCGCCTGGTAATGATTCGCGTCAAATACCTGCAGAGCCTGGTACAGGATGCGATCACCATCCAACCGCAGGTCGTCAATGGCCAGAACGCGTTCGTGCTGGGCTCGGACGGGACAGCGCGGATTCGGCAAGGCGAGTTCACGGCGCGCATCGGCAGCCCGGGGCAGCGCCAGTTCTTTTTCTCTTATGTGCGGCAATCCGCACGCGGAGACGTCAACGACGCCGCGGGATATCTTGGCAATTTTCCCTTCCCGGTCGTACGGCAGGATCTGGTTGCCAGCCTGCCCACCGAGATTCCGAACCGCTTCCTGCTATGGGGCACCTATGCCCTTCCCAGGAAATTCCAGATCGTGCCCCACATCGAGTACCGAAACGGCTTTCCCTACGAGCCCACCAGCGAGTTGCAGCAATACCTGCCCGCGGGTACCGGTCCGCAGCCTCGGTTTCCCCGCTACTTCTCTGCCAATCTCCGCCTGTCAAAGGAGCTGGAGGTCGCCCAGAAGCACGCGGTTCGGCTGTCCCTCAACGTGGTCAACCTGACCAATCACTTCAACGCGCTGGACGTCCACTCCAACATTGCCGACCCGCTGTATGGGACTTTCTTCGGAAACTACACCCGGCGACTCACGGTGGATTTCGACTTCCTTCACTGAGGACTTACGCTGGCGGACGCGTCCGCTGAAACCTGGTGAAGGACCCGGCGTGGACCCGAGCCCCTGAAAATTGCTTGCATACTAGATCGTATAACGATATATTATCGGCCTCAAAGTGAAACGGGGGACATCATGGATTTTCATCCCGACGTCCCGGCGGAATCCAAGTCCAGGGGCTGGAACCGCCACCAATGGGTCAGCCTGGTTCCCTACGGCATCAACCAGGAACATCCCAACGCCTACCGCGATATCCTCGAGGCCATGTGGGACAACCGCGACCAGCTCGGCTATGCCTGGCGCATCCTGCGCGACGGCTGCTGCGACGGCTGCTCGCTCGGCACCAGTGGCCTGCACGACTGGACCATGAAGGGCGTCCACCTGTGCAACGTCCGCCTGCAATTGCTGCGCTTCAACACCGCTCCGGCGATGGATTACCGCCTGTTGGAGGACATCGCGCCTCTTCGTGACAAGACGGAGAAGCAGTTGCGCAAGCTGGGCCGCCTGCCGGTTCCGATGGTGCGACGTAAGGGCGACAAGGGTTTCCGCCGCGTTTCCTGGGACGAGGCCATCAACATTGTCGCCGACGGCCTGCGCAACCTCGATCCCAAACGCCTGGGCTGGTACATGACTTCCCGCGGCCTGACCAACGAGGCTTACTACGCGCATCAGAAGGTGGCGCGCTTCCTCGGCACCAACCACGTGGACACGAGCGCCCGCATCTGTCACGCGCCTTCAACCGCCGGCCTGAGCGCGACCGTCGGCTGCGCCGCCACCACCTGCTCCTATTCCGACTGGGTGGGCGCCGACCTGGTGGTGCTGGTCGGCACGAACCTCGCCAACAATCAGCCAGTCTCGACCAAATATCTGCACTACGCCAAGAAGGCGGGGACGAAGATCTTCCTGGTCAATCCTTACGTCGAGCCTGGCTTGGAGCGTTACTGGGTGCCTTCGGTGGTGGAAAGTGCCCTGTTCGGCACCAAGCTCAGCGATGATGTGTTCCAGATCCACGCCGGGGGAGACATTGCCTTCTTCCACGGCGTGCTGAAGCACCTGATCGAGAACGACTGGCTGGACCACGATTTCATCAACGCGCGAACCGTGGGCTGGCCGGACATCGAAGCCAAGGTGAAGGGGCTGTCCTGGGAAACGCTAGAGCGCAGCGCCGGCCAGACGCGCGCGGACATGTATCGTTTCGCCGAGGCCTTCGGCAAGGCGCGGCACGCGATTATCACCTGGAGCATGGGCATCACCCAGCATGCCTATGGCAGCGACAACGTGCGCGCCATCGTCAACCTGCAGCTCGCCAAGGGCAATGTCGGACGTCCGCATACCGGGCTGATGCCCATGCGCGGCCACAGCGGCGTACAGGGCGGTGCCGAGATGGGTGGCATGCCTGGCGCATACGTCATGGGCTTCCCCGCCAACGAGGAGAACGCGAGGAAGTTCGCCGCTTCGGAGATGTGGGGGTTCGAGCCTCCGGCTTGGAAGGGACTGAGCGCTGCCCACATGATTCTGGCCGCAGAACGCGGTGAAATCGACGCTCTCTGGCAGACGGGCGGCAACTTTAAGCAGACCCTGCCTGAGCCGGAACTGGTGGAGCGCGCCCTGGGCAAAATCAAGCTTCGCATTCACCAGGACATCGTCGCTAATCCTACGATGTTCGTGGAGTCCGCCGACACCGTGGTCCTGCTGCCCTCGCGCACGCGCTACGAGCAGCGCGGAGGCGGAACCGAAACCAGCACCGAGCGCCGCATCATCTACAGCCCGGAGATCCCCGGCCCGCGCCCCGGCGAAGCCAAGGACGAATGGGAGATTCCAGTGCTCGTCGCCCGCAAACTCAATCTGGCGCGCTCGGCCGTAGTCTTTCCCTGGAAGAACACCCAGGACATCCGCGACGAGATCGATCGCATCTGCCCGACCTACCGCGGGATTGCCGGCTTGCGCAAGAAAGGCGACCAGTTCCAGTACGGCGGGCGCCGCCTGCTGGCGGACAAGTTCCTTACACCCGACGGCAAGGGCCACTTCAGCCCGGTAAACCTGCCGGACGAGCGCGTGCCTGAGGGACGCTTCTTCCTGGCCACGCGACGCGGCAAGCAGTTTAACAGCATCCTGCTTAATGACAGCGATCCCCTTACTGGCGCGCGCCGTGACGACATCATCATGTCGGCGGAAGACGCTGAACGGCTGGGACTACGCAACGGTGACGCCATAACCTTGCGTAATGAGCGGGGAGAGTTGAAGGGACACGTTCATATTGACCGCATCAAGCCGGGCTGCCTGGAGGCGCACTGGCCGGAGGCAAACGCTATCATTCCAGCGGGCCGCCTCGATCCCAGCGGCGTGCCCGACTACAATGCCACCGTCGAGATCGTGGGGGGCAGGTGTCTGGCGGCTGAACCAGAAGCGACACGCGAGGTGGCTGCCGACTAGGGGGAACGTGGTCAAACCATCGCGCAGTATCGACCTGACGCAGGTCTCGGAATGGCAGGAGGGTGATCTCCGCCGCTTCCAGGACTACCTGGTCGCCGAAGAGCCTCTGGAGATCCGCGTCGCCGGAGCGCCGCTGACAGTCACCATGCGTACTCCCGGCCACGACCTGGAACTCGCCGCCGGCTTCCTGTTCACGGAAGGTCTTATCCAGAGGCGTGAGCAGATTAACTCGCTCACCGAAGGCACCGCGGAGAAGCCGGAAGCAGCAGGCAATCTCGTCCAGGTGGAGCTAGCCGGGACGGAGTTCGAGCGCGAGCGCATGCAGCGCAACTTTTTCGTGGCTTCGAGCTGCGGCATCTGCGGCAAAGCCTCGATCGATGCCATCCGCGTGCGCGGCATTGCGCCTCCCAATCCCGCGTTCCGCCTTGATCCCGACGTGCTCTGCGGCTTGCCCGGCAAACTCCGGGCTGCACAAACCATCTTTGGAAGGACGGGCGGGTTGCACGCCGCAGGCTTATTCAGCGCGGAAGGAGAGCTCATCATCGTGCGCGAGGACGTGGGACGCCACAATGCCGTCGACAAAGTGGTGGGCTGGGCCTTGCGCGAGGGCCGGCTGCCGCTCTCCGAATGCGCGCTCATGGTGAGCGGACGCGGTGGCTTCGAGATCATTCAGAAGGCGCTAGTGGCTGGAGTTCCGCTGGTAGCGTCGGTCTCGGCACCCTCCGGACTGGCGGTGCGACTGGCGCGCGAATTGGGGCTCACGCTAGTCGGATTCCTGCGTGGGCGCCGCTTCCTTATTTATTCGGGGGAACAGCGGCTGGCGCCGGCGGGCATCCCGGCGGGAGTGGGGCCGTGAAAAGCGGAGTCTTGGCAACACGCAGTGACTAGGACGGCCGGTCTGCCGGCCGTCAAAGGAGAACAACTATGGCATCGGAACGTCTGCCGAATCGGTGGGGGATTGCGGTAGCGGCCGTGATCATGCAGATCTGCCTGGGCGCGGTCTATGGCTGGAGCGTATTCAAGATTCCGCTGATGCGCACCCAGCATTGGTCGGAAACCCAGGTACAGTTGAATTTCACGCTCGCGATCCTGTTCCTCGGGGTGGGAACCATCATTGGCGGTCTGTGGCAGGACCGCAAAGGGCCACGCGTGGTGGCCTCGGTCGCGGGCGTGGTCTATGGCATTGGCTACCTGCTGGCGGCCATGTTCACCACCAACCACAGCCTTAACGGACTGTACTTCGCCTACGGCGTGCTGACCGGCCTGGGCATGGGCATGGGCTACATCTGCCCGGTGGCCACACTGGTCAAATGGTTTCCGGAACGCCGCGGACTGATGACCGGCGTAGCGGTGTGCGGCTACGGCGCCGGCGCGCTGGTGATGAGTCCCATAGCCGCGCGGCTCATCATCGCGCACGGCGTGCCCTACACCTTTACGGCGCTGGGCATTGTGTACCTGATCCTGGTGGTGCTGGCGGCGCAGTTCTACGCCAATCCGCCTGCAGGCTGGAGGCCGGCGGGCTGGGAGCCGCGCTCGGCCGTGGCCAGGGCCGCGACCACCTATGACTACAGCGTAAAGGAAGCGATGGGCACGTGGCAGTTCTGGCTGCTGTGGGCCATGCTCTTTCTCAACGTTTCCGCCGGGATCATGATCATCAGCCAGGCTTCGCCGATGGCGCAGCAGATGGTGGGCATGACGGCCATCGCCGCGGCCAGCATGGTGGGATTGATCTCGATTTTCAACGGCCTGGGACGCGTCTTCTGGGCCTGGGTCTCGGACCACATCGGACGGGCGCGCGTCTACTTCCTGCTCTATCTGATCCAGGTAGTGATCTTCTTCGCGCTGCCGCACATCCGCGACCTGACGCTGTTCAGCGTTTGCTTCGCGGTCATCGGGCTGTGCTACGGTGGCGGCTTCGGCACCATGCCGTCGTTCACCGCCGATTTCTTCGGAGCGAAATTCATGGGCGGGATCTACGGGATCATCCTGCTGGCCTGGGGCGCGGCCGCGATTCCATCGCCCATCATGATCGCGCGTCTGCACCAGGCGACCGGCCGGTTCGACACCTCGATCTATGTGGTCGCGGTCGTGCTGGCGTGCTCGCTGGTGCTGCCGCTGATCGCCAAACGTCCGCGCGCCAAGGACGTGTCGCAACGGGGCTCGGTGCGGGTGGCGGCTTGACCCTAACCTCGCCAAACAACCGCGCTCGGCTGGGGTGACACAGCCGGGCGCATTTCCTTCCTTCCGGCCGCAACCCCGGATCGAGCCGTTTACGAAACTCTACGCTCGAGAATTACCGCGGTAATCGCCCCACGAGTACCGGGGTCACACCTCTTGGGGCAAAATCCACTTGCCTCATTCCTGGTGCATCGCGTATCGTCAGTTTGCTGTTAGAGCCCTCCCTGCACCTGCCTGGAGCGAGGGCTTATGCGTCCGGTTTCCCTTTCAAGCAAAGCATCAGCTTGGAGCAAACGCTGATGCGAATCCTGGCCATCCTCGGCGCGCTGGCCGCGGGCTTCGTTTTCTGGGCCAGGCTCGGATGCAGGCACGATGTCAGGTCGGCTCCGATCGGCGATGAACAATTGTGCCTCGAGTGCGGATCTCGCCGACGGTACGTGCTGGGCGAAGATCCGGGACTCTGGAGAAAATAGCCTTTCGGCGACCTTAGCGCTGCGATTCCTCCAGCAATTCCTTCAGGTATTGTTGCCAGAACACCGCCCATGTATGCGTCCCGTGCCCATGGGTCTGCTCCGAAGCCGGTATCAGGACGAATTTACCCCGCTTCACGCGCTGAATCTCGCGTTCCGCGATTCCCAGCTCCGGTGGATTGATAAAGTCATCGGCTGAGTTGATGAACATCACGGGCGCCTTGATCTTACCGAGATCGGGCGAGGGATCATAATCCCGCGAAGCGTTGAACGCGTACCACATGTCGTTTGCATCGATGGCTCCGCTTTGGATCGCCCTCAGGCGACCGGACATAAAGCTGCCTGCATACTCATCCGCCGCGGTGCGTGTCGGGAAGTTTTTCTGCATGGCAATGGGTGCGCTGCTGGCGATGAGAAAGATATCCATCGCCGCGCGCATGCCCTCGATCGGCTCCGCGGTGTACTCTCCGCCGTTCCATGCCGGATCCGCCCGAATTCCGTCCATCAGCAACTTGCGCCAGATGCGATTGCGTCCCGCGATCGGCGCGGGCAGGCACGCCAGAGGCATCAGCGCGTCCATCTCGTCTGGATACGCCTCGCCCCACATCCAGGAATGCATGCAGCCCATGGAAGTGCCAATCACCAGCCGCAGGTGATCGATGCCGATTCCGCGCACCAGACCGTGCTCGGCCGATACCATGTCTGCGTAGTCGTATTGGGGAAAATGCGCGTGCATCCCGTCGCTCGGCTTGGTGGACTTTCCATGCCCAATGCCGTCCGGCAGGATAATGTAATAGCGGCTGATGTCGAGGAGTTGCCCCGTTCCGAACAGCATGCCCGCAAACTGCGGCACGAGAAACTGATGTCCGGTTCCGGTGGTGCCGTGAAGGATCAGGACTGCATTTGTAGTGCGCCCATTGGCATCACGCACCGGCTTGCCGAGCGTGGTGTAATGCATGCGCAAGTCGGGCAGGGTCTCTCCCGAGCGGAAATGGAAGTCATGAATATCGTAGTCGCCTTCCTGCGTGGGGAAGCTGTGTCCGGATGATGGCGCGTTCTGCTGTGCCCGGGTTGGCGCGGCGAGCGCCATGATTCCGAGTATCGCGACTATCATAGACTGTGTCGTGTGGCGCATTCGACCCTCCGCGAGCCGCCACTCTAGCACGAGCGGAAGGCAGGCACCCGGACGATCAGCCTTGGGCTAAGCGGAGCTATTAAAACGTTGACCTCTGGGTAGTTCGTAACATCCTAGTAATGCCTGATGACTTGCCTCTGATAGGTAGCAGAAAAGAGCGGCCCATGAAAGCATCGGTTCTACGTTGTGCATTGATCATCAGTTTTATCTTCGTGCTCTTAACTTCACAGGTCTGCGCTCAAGGCGATACGCCGGCGAGCAAACGAGAAAGCGCGGAATCTCGCGCTGAGGCGCTCCGCCAGTTCAATAGCTCACTGGAGGCGCTGGTGTCCAGGGTGTCTCCCGCAGTAGTGCAGATTCAAGCCACCGGTTTGGCTCCCGTGGAAGGGAGCAACAAGGCCGGAGTTGCATTGATCGTGCGTCAGCGTGCTCTTGGCTCGGGAGTCATGCTCGATCCCGATGGCTACATCATGACCAATGCTCATGTTGTGGAAGGCGCACAGCGGATTCGCGTTTTATTTCCTACCCCCGCGGCGGCATCGCCACTGGAGATCACACCCGTGGGCAAAGTGCAAACTCTGGAAGCCAAGCTGGTGGGAGTGCACAAGGAGACGGACCTCGCCCTGCTCAAGGTGGAAGGACACAACTTTCCTATCCTGCCCCTGCAAAAGAACCGCGCGGTGCATCCGGGAGAGCTGGTTTTCGCAATCGGAAGTCCAGAAGGCCTGCAGAGTTCGGTGACCATGGGAGTGGTCAGTTCGGTGTGGCGGCAGCCCGATCCCGACCAGCCGATGGTTTACATCCAAACCGATGCTCCCATCAATCGCGGCAACAGCGGCGGTCCTCTGGTGGACCTGGATGGCTACGTCGTCGGGTTGAACACCTTCATCCTCAGCGAAGGCGGCGGCAGCGAGGGGCTGGGATTCGCCATACCCGCGCGGGTAATTCGGTTTGTGTACCAGAGTTTGAGAAAGTACGGGCATGTACATCGCACGGAAATCCAGGCCGGCGCGCAAACCATTACTCCCGCCCTGGCAGCTGGCCTTGGCCTGACGCAGGACTGGGGGGTTGTGATTTCAGACGTAACTCCGCGTGGACCGGCCGAGGCAGCTGGGCTGAAGGTGCAAGACATCGTGCTCGCGGTTGATGGTCGGCCGGTTCTTGGATTGCCGGGGCTCACCGCCTTGCTCTATCTGCATCCTCCCGACGAAGCCGTCCGGATGGAGGTTTTGCGCGGCTCCGGGCGCCACTCTCTTCTGGTTCCAGCAATTGAAGCCCATGACCAGGAAGATCAACTGGTCGACATGATTGATCCGAATAATCGAATCTCCAGGCTGGGAATCTTTGCCACGGACTTCGACGACCGGCTGCGCGCAGCTGTGCCGGAGGTTCGCATACCTTCCGGTGTGGTGGTTCTGGGCCGATCGTTAGATCTGAACGCGCTGGCGGCCGATCTCCACGCTGGCGATATCATCCATGCTTTCAACCGCACGCCCGTTGATTCGGTTCAACAACTTAGGTCCCTCGTGCGCCAACTCAAGACGGGGGATCCGGTGGTATTGCAAATTGAGCGCCAGGGAAAACTTCAGTACGTCGCCTTCGACACCGATTGAACCGAAACTTTAGGGGGCGATAGCAGGCAATCCGGACGGTGGCAATTCCTCTCTGACCTTGTAACCACTCGCTCCCAGTTTCATCATTCGTTCGGCAAGATGCAAAATGCGAACCGCCGCGTCCTCCGGGCGCACACCCCGGGCGTGGATGTTGGAGATCAGGTTGCGGTTGGCGTCGGTATGATTTCGTTCCGGCCGATATGACAGGTAGGCCGACAGGCTCTCGGCCGTGGCGAGGCCAGGGCGTTCACCGATCAACAAAACTGCCACCTCCGGCGCCAGCAGTTCGCCGATGTCGTTCAGGATTCCCACGCGGCAATATCGGACCACAAACGTCTGGCCCATGGTCCATCCGCGCGCTTGGGCGCCATCGCAGAGCAGCGGCAGTAACTGCGGCACCTGGGCCGAAATTGCGGTCACCGACAACCCGTCGCCAATGGCGATCTGCAGCCGCTGGCCCGAAGGGCAGCGACGTCTCAGCTCTTGGCGAGACTGTTCGCTGAATGAGCGGCCAAAGTCGGGACGAAGCAGATATTCGTCTTTCGAACTTGCCCGCGTAGAGGCTTCAAAGAGTTTCCAGTGCTCGACAAAAGCCGCGCCCAAGTCCCGTTCGAGATCAAGTTCCGTGCGGACGGCGTCTCGCGCAGCGGCGTGCGCGTCGCGCAGGTCCATTTGCGTACCGGTGCGGTAGGCGCTTCCGGCGCGCCCAAGTAACAGGCGCGCTGGAGTGCGGGCGCGGACTTGGCGCACGATCGCGGGCCAACTGCCCAGGGATTCACTGTCCTCGGCCATTCAGATAATCTTCTCCAATGACGTCTCCAATCCCCGCATGAGCCGCTGCCGGGCTGCCCCATCGAGCAAAGCTGGTTCCTGGTCGCGGTAAATTCCTGCCTCCTGCAACCAGGTCAGAAATTCGGGAGCCGGGCGCAGTCCGAAGAGTCTGCGCGCCGCCAGGGCATCATGGTAGCTGGTGGATTGATAGTTCAGCATGATGTCATCCGAACAAGGGACGCCCATGAAGTAGTTGCATCCCGCCGCGGCCAGCAGCAGAAGAAGGTTGTCAGCGGAATTCTGGTCGGCAGCAGCGTGGTTGGTGTAGCAGACGTCACAACCCATGGGCAGTCCCAGCAACTTGCCCATGAAGTGGTCTTCCAGGCCGGCGCGAATGATCTGCCGTTCGTCATATAGGTACTCCGGACCGATAAAGCCCACCACGCTATTGACCAGGAACGGCTCGAAAATGCGCGCCACACCATACGCGCGTGCTTCAAGAGTGAGCTGGTCGACGCCGTGATGAGCCTCGGCCGAAAGCGCGCTGCCTTGGCCGGTTTCGAAGTACATCACGTTCTGGCCCTTCCAGGGAACGTCGCGCCGGCGATGTTCTTCGAGGACCTGCTCGCGGCCTTCCTGCAGCATGGTCAAGCTGATGCCAAAACTGCGATTCGCTGCTTCCGTACCGGCCACCGACTGAAAAAGCAGATCGACGGGCGCTCCGCGGCTCATGGCTGCGAGCTGCGTGGTGATGTGCGCGAGACAGCAAGTCTGGGTCGGGACCTTGTAAGCGGAAACCAGGCGCTCCAGCGCGTGCAGGATCGAACTCACCGTCTCCACGGAATCGGTAGCCGGATTTACGCCGATGACCGCATCGCCGCAGCCATAAAGAAGTCCTTCGAAAGCGGCCAGCAGGATGCCGCCAACGTCGTCGGCGGGGTGATTGGGTTGAATGCGTATGCCCAGCACTCCACGTTCTCCCATGGTATTGCGGCAGCGCGTCGGGTTGCGGATTTTGGCCGCAGCCAGGATCAGATCCTTGTTGCTCATGATCTTGGCTGCAGCGGCGGCCATTTCAGGAGTGATGCCCGACTGCAGGCGCTTCAAGTCCGCTTCTGCTGTCGCATCATCCAGGATGTGCTCGCGGAACTCCCCCACGGTCATGCTGCGTATGGGATGAAAAGCCTGCTGGTCGAGGCTTTCGAGGATCACGCGAGATACGTCATCGTCCGCTGGATCGATCAAGGGTTGCTGGAGGATCTCCGCCAAGGGCAGGTCGGCGAGCTTGCGCTTAGCGGCAACTCTTTCACGGTCGGACGACGCCGCCAGCCCGGCAAGCTGGTCGCCGGACTTCTCCTCATTAGCCTTGGCGAACAACTCGCGGAGGCTTGAGAAGACAAATCGCTCGGGCATAGACAGAAAACCGGTTGGAACGTCAGTGCTCTCTGGCTGGAACTTACCATTAATCGACAGTGCGCGAAAGGAGCATGTGACAGCACTGGCCGGAAGACGCATGTGACTCCGGCAACAGCCCTACCTCGTTGCTGTCCCGAAGAACTGGTCGCTTCAATCCAGCCGAGCCCGCTTTTTGTTAGGATGTTTGCTACTGTGCGGATGATGAGAACGGAGATATCTTCGGTGTCAGGAAGGACCGTGGCGGGAGTCCTGCTCTTGCTGATGTGCCTGCCTGCGGCCGCGCGCACCCACGGCCGGTCTTCCGACCAGATCCGGGTCACCGCAATCGAGCATAACGTCACCGCAGACCGCGTCCGTGTGGTGGTCCGACTCAATGCCAGCGTGCAGTATGTCGGGGGAACCGCCAGCGATCCTTTCCGCATCTTTTTCGACCTGCGCGGGACACACCCGTCCGCTGCGCTGGCCGCTGGCGCCACGGTCGGCGACCCCCTCGTGCAGCGCATCCGTGTTGGGCAATACCAGCCGGGCATCACGCGCATGGTGCTCGATCTGTCACGGCCAGCTCCCTACACCGCTATGTTCCTGGCCAATCCCCCGCGACTGGTGGTTGAGGTGTTACGCGCCGGAGCCAACGCACCCAGCAGTGCCGCCACGACGACAAAAACCGTGGCCACGGCACGCGCCGTTGCCGCCGTACCCCGCACGACTAGAGATGTCCGCAACGCCGGCATGCCGCCACCTTCGACTCCTTCCATCCCGCAGCCGGTTGCGCCGGGGCTCATACCTGAGCAGATGCCGCCCTCGCCGCCGCAGGTAACCTATCGGAGCGGGCTGCTGACCATTGTGGCCAACAATTCCACACTGTCGGACATTCTGCAGGCCGTGGCCGCGCGAACGGGCGC
>Ga0335078_10009147_pt1 | contig 14689 bp, 18 predicted proteins | sample Lox_Sample_32_FD_206711 | JGI IMG/M metagenome (GOLD analysis project Ga0335078, IMG submission 206711) | Soil microbial communities from Loxahatchee National Wildlife Refuge, Florida, United States - Lox_Sample_3.2 | ecosystem: Environmental > Terrestrial > Soil > Wetlands | place: USA...
CTAGAACGGCCCCGGCCAGTCAAGGAGGGACCGTGCCGACCTACCAGTACACCTGCACCGATTGCGGGGAGCCGGTGGAGGCGGTGCAGAAGTTCAGCGATGACCCGCTGACCGTCTGCCCGCACTGTGGTGGCAAGCTGCGCAAGGTCTTCTCGCCGGTCGGCATCGTGTTCAAGGGGTCTGGCTTCTACCGCACCGACAGCCGCAAGGGCGCGTCCGGGGACCGGGCCAAAAAGGACAAGGAGCCGTCCGGGACGGGGGCCAAGGGGTCCGACTCCGGCTCGGCGGGCGGCAGTTCCGCGGCGGGCTCGCCGGAGTCCTCGTCGTCCGGGTCTTCCGATTCCGCGGGCAGTTCGTCCGGGAGCAAGAAGGAGACCAAAAAGAGCTCCACGTCGACGGCGGCTGCCTCCTCTTCGTCCTGAGCCCCGGCCGGACGCTGCACTGCCGTCAGCGGCTGGCTAGCCTAGCGGCGTGACAGCTAGCGCAGAGATCGGCGTCATCGGCGGATCGGGCTTTTACGAGTTCCTCACCGGCGCCGACGAGATCGTGGTCGACACTCCGTACGGCCCGCCCAGCGACCCGATCGCCATCGGTGCGGTGGCCGGCCGGAACGTGGCCTTCATCCCCCGGCATGGCCACGACCACCGGTTCCCGCCGCACCGGATCCCGTACCGGGCCAACCTGTGGGCGCTCCGCTCACTGGGTGTCCGGCAGGTCCTGGCGCCGAACGCGGTGGGGGCGCTGACCCAGGACTACCGCCCGGGCCTGCTGGCCATCCCGGACCAGATCGTGGACCGGACCACCAGCCGGAGCCAGACCTTCTACGACGCGGGCGGCGCGGTGCACGTGCCGTTCGCCGACCCGTACTGCCCGGTGGGCCGGGCCCACGCCATCACCGCGGCCCGGGCCGCGGGCTGGGACCTGGCCGAATCCGGGACCCTGGTGGTCATCGAGGGGCCGCGGTTCTCCACCCGGGCCGAATCCCGCTGGTACGCGGCGCAGGGCTGGACGCTGGTCGGGATGACCGGGCACCCCGAGGCCGTGCTGGCCCGGGAGCTGGCCCTCTGCTACACCTCAGTCGCTCTGGTCACCGACACGGACGCCGGCGTCGACGAAGGCGAAGGCGTCACCCAGGAAGAGGTGTTCCGCGTGTTCGCCGGGAACGTGGCCCGGCTGCGTGAGCTGATGACGGACATCATCAAGAGCCTGCCGCCGGACCGCGACTGCCCGTGCCCGCACGTCCTGGACGGCATCAGGCTCCCGTTCACGCTGCCCGGGGTGCCCGGGTAGCCCGGGTAGCCCGGGCTGCGGCTGACCGCCGCGGGTTCAGTCGAGGTCGCCGTGCTCGATCCGGGCCAGCCGGCGCTGCCGGACCAGCTGGTCGAATTCGTGCTCCACGGTCACGTCGGCCGGGATGAGCGCCGCGAAGATGCCGGTGATGTCGCGCATGCTGATCACGCCCAGCAGCTCGCCCTCCTGGACCACCGGCAGGTGCCGGATCCACCGGGTGGCCATCTGCCGCGCCGCCTCATGCAGTGGCATGTCCGGAGGCACGGTGAATACCTCGGTGGTCATCGCCTCGTCCACCGTGCCGGTTCCCGGATCCGCGCCGAGGGCCACGGCGCGCAGCAGATCGCGTTCGGTGATGATCCCGGTGATCCGCCCCTGTTCGCGGACCAGCAGCGACCCGGTCTGCTGACGCCACATCCGCTCCGCCGCGGCCCGGAGCGTGTCGGATGGCGTCTCGGTCACGCTGGCCGGGGTCATGACGTCTCGTACCTGCACCGCGTGGGCTCCTCGGGTCGCGTGCATCGCTGTCAGGTCTGCCGTCCACCCTATGGTCCGCTGGCTGGCCCCGGTTCTTCCTGGCTGGCCCGCCCGGCACTGGGGCCGCCCGGCAGCGCCGGTCGTCCCGGCCCGGGCGCAGCGGTTAGGCTGGGTCCGTCCCGGCGGGCAGCTGGCCGGGCCAGTGGTTCTGCCCCGATAGCTCAGCGGATAGAGCAACTGCCTCCTAAGCAGTAGGTCGCGCGTTCGAGTCGCGCTCGGGGCGCTAGCTGGGGAAGCGTCCTCCCGGCCGGCTGCACAGCGCTGACGCGCTCACTGCCTGTGCCCGGGCAGGCCGAAGGGGGCGTTGTCCTCACCCGCCCAGCCATTGGATACGTACGACGAGTACGAGGTCATCTGGCGGATAGACCAAGAAAGTCACCAGGCACTGGTGAAGCGCGCCGAAATGTAACGTGCGCAGTAAGGCTGGCGGCTCGGAACGCTCTCCGGCATGGCGCTGGTACTCAACGGGATCAACGAGCACGACCCCATCCATGAAAGTTGTAAGTACCGCCTGAATCTCAGGGCGTAACTCGTCGAATTCTGGCTGGGCCGGTTCGTTCAGTTCCCATCGGTACATGTCTAGACGCCGTACTGGGCGCGGATTTCTTCGCGGCTGATGCGCTGCTCTGGTGGCGGGGGGCCTTCGCGCCGGTAGCGCTCGATGCGGGCGAGGAACTGGCGCTGTGCTTCGGGGTCGCGCCAGGCGTCGGCCTCGAACCACCAGCGGCGGACCGTCTGCACCAGCGGCGTGAGGTCCCCGTCTTCGCCGGCCTGCTCGTAGGCGGCGTCGAGGGCAGCGTCGTAGCGGCGGAGCACTTCCGGGTCGGCGTTGGCGGCCAGCACCGCGCGGATGGCCGACGGCGTACAGGCGGGACGGTCGAGGACTTGAGGCTTCCTGGCCTCTGGCGCAGTCATCGCACCTCCCCGGAGGATCGGCGTTGAGGCCCAGCATAGGCGCGCCCGCCGACAGCGGGCCTGGAGGTGGCGATGCGTGCCCGCCATCTCGCCCGCCAGATCGCTTACCAGCTGGCGCGATGACCAGCAAGATAGGTCATGTGCGCAGTCGGGCATTGTTGCATACGTTCACCTTGGCCACGCTGACCTGCGTTGTCCTCGCGGGCTGCACAGGAGGCAGCACGCCCGGCATGAATCGGACAGTAACTTCATCGCCCGCGCAATCCCCGGCTAGTAACCCGCGTGTCACCGGCCCGCCCGGCAGCCCCGGCAACCCGCTGGTGCTGTCATGCGCCGCGGAGGCCTGGCCTGGACCCCCCGGCCGGGCGCCAGTCACCCCGGGACCGCATGACCTGGCCTTCGGGCCGATGTACTTCCCGGTCGGCCTCGCCCTCGCCACCTACACGCCCGCCCAATGGGGGTATGCGTCGTTCGGGCGCCACGGCAGGTTGTACAAGCTCCCCCTGGTAGTCCGGCCGGGCGCAACAGTCACTGTGACGATCGGGGCCAGCGCCCGCGGCCACGTCATGATCGACATCGGGAGAAAGGTGCCCGGCGGGGTGACCTCGGCGACCTACCATGCCTGCCGGAAGGCGGGCGGCTTCTACGCCCAGGGCTTTGCCTTCACCCGCGCGCCGTTCCGCGGCTGTGTGCCGCTCGACGTGACGGTCGGCGGCCAAGCCCGGGTCCGTCACCTCACGCTGTCGCTGTTCGCAGGATCTTGCGCAACCTGACCTCCGCTGGCCTGGCCAGGCCTCAACTACCCGTTTCCCCAACTAGGCAAGAGGAGCACCAGCAGGGAGTTCTTGATCGCTACCGCCGGCTCCTTCGTGCTGCCCGTTGAGTGATGAAGGAACATGCGAGGTTGGTACATGCGAGGCTGGTATCAAGAGTGATACCATTCGGGCATGGCTATGACTTTGCGGCTCGATGAGGCCGAGGCGGAGGCGCTGCGCAGGCGTGCGGAGCGGGAGCAGCGGTCTATGCAGGAAGTAGCTAGGGAGGCGATCCGGGAGTACATCGAAGGTCACAGCCGGGCCGAACTGCTGGATCAGGTGCTCGATGAGGAGCTGCCACGATATGCCGAGGCGCTGGAGCGGCTCGGCCAGTGATCTACCTGACGCTGCGCGAGCTTGTCTACATCGCCGAGCGCGCCACGGGTGGCAAAGTTGCCATCCGTGACGCCGGCTTGCTGGCGGCGGCAGCCGCCCGCCCGCAGGCTACGGCCTTCGGCCCAGATGCTTACCCGGATCTGCACACCAAGGCGGCGGCTCTGGTGCATTCGCTGGCCAAGAACCACGCCTTGGTGGATGGGAACAAGCGGTTGGCGCTGGGCGCCCTCATCGCCTTTTACGGCGTCAATGGACACCGTCTCACCCTCACCAACGACGCCGCCTACGAGTTGATCATGCAGGTAGCTGCCGGGGAACTCGACTCCGTTGGTGAGATCGCCGCCATCCTCGAAAAGGCAACCAGTTCCCGGCCGTGAGGAAAGCTCTCGGGGAAAATCACTCCGGCAGCAACTGCCATGGGCTGTTCCGCTCGCTGTCGACATGCGTGCTTGCTGGCCTGCACAGCGCTGGGGTCGTTGTGCCTCCTAGTACGAGACTGGCCCCAGCTGAGGGCGCGGGAGCACCCGGTGAAGCGTAGCCGAGCCGGGTTCTGGGACGGGGTGTGTCAGGCGGCGGGGCCAGGGTGACCTTGTGGCCGTGGACTTCGAGTTTGGCGGTGAGCGGCTGGGTCTCTTTCCCCGAGCCGGTGCGGGTGGCGTAGAAGTCGGGGCCGAGGTCGGTGCAGGGCGTGCCGGTGGCCATCATGTGCCAGATGACCACGGCGAGGGTGTGCGCGATGGCGACGATGGCCCGTTTTTGGCGGCCGGGTTGCGGTAGCTGGCGAAGCGCCGCACCATCCGGTGGTAGCGGGCTTTCAGCCGCCCGTTGGTGCGGACCGCGGCCTATGTCGTTGAGGTGGGCGATGTGATCGAGGTGCAACTGGCACATCAGCACGTGATGGTCAGCAAAGCGGCCCTCCAGCGACCGGGACAGATCCGCGATCTTGGCACGCATGACGCCACGGGCCAGATCGGCAAGCACCTCCCACGGCGCTCCCCGTCGATCAGTGCCCGGATCATCGCCAGCCCGGAAACCGTATCGATAGAGGACGCCACCGAGTCGCCACGGCGACCTCTTGGAACTTTGGCCTGGCCTTCTCCCTGGCAATCGTTATCTTTTGCCTCTTACCGGTGATGGGTAGCCGTTCCGGCTCGTACCGCACTGGTCGATCGGGCGTGGGGCAGCGGTTAGACCCGGGGTCACATGGTTATGGGTACGGCTGGGGATGAGCTCGGGCTGGCCTTTCACCTTAGGGCAACCAGCATGCCTCCCGGCCCCGCCGAGGGCTCCGCTATGGTGATCAGCTGACTTAAGCACCGTACCAAAAGTTTTGGGGACCTTAAGGTGCTGTTACAGGCCTTTCGTCTCTGGTTTGCGGCTCCTGGACGCGTGACTGTTTATAGGGCCATGAAAAGCATGGTCGCGGATCAACGGGGATCTATTATGTCACATATCACTCATAAGCGCGTTTTCGCGGCCCTGGCCGCTCCGGCCGTTGCGGCTGCCACTGTGCTCGCGGTCGCCTCGCCCGCGGTAGCGGCCCGGGCCCCCCGGGTCTACACCACGGACTCGGCTGGCTACAGCCTCGCCCACGCCCAGTTCGGCAGCGTTCAGTTCCGCTACGTCGCGGATACCGTTTACCTGCGTTCGCCTGCCGGGTTCGCCGCGATCGATGACGGGGTCAGCTGGGAAACCCACCTGTCCGGGACCGGCCCCAATGGCCAGCCACTCGAGGTCGATGTCAACGTTGGCGGCGACCCGCAGACCGAGAGCGCCTACCATGCCTGGGCCGATCTCAATGGCCAGCCCATGACGACCCAGGGAACCACCAATTTCGCCGCGGGCCGGTATGTCACCGAAAGCATCTACTACAACCAGGCAGCCGGCGTGGTGAAGGTGCGGGTCTCTGACCCGAACGGCGACTCGTTCTCCGGATCCGCCCAGGTGGGCCGTGTCTCCTTTGCCGCGGCCAGTATCGTCGGCGGCTTCGACCCGGGCAGCAGCTTCACCGCTCCCGCGGTGCCGGTGAAACTGGCCACCTTCATTAACGCCACCGTGACCACCTACAGCGGCCATCGCGGCTTCGAGGCGCGGTGGTACGCCCACAGTAAGGTCTTCGCGACCAGCGACGGAACCGCCTCTGGTGTGGTCAGGGCCGCCCCTTCCAGCTTGCGGCCGAGTGGAAGCTGGCCCTACCGCGCATTCGACGTCTACTTCGAGCCGGCCAGCTGATCCCAGGGGCTGGCGCCCGGTGCGAAGCCCGGTGCCTGTGTGCGGCGTCACCGCCCGCGGCCTGCCCGGGGCCTGCCCAGGGGAAGAGCCAGACGCTTCCCCTGGCGGCGCCTGCTCCCCTCAGTGGATGGTGAAGAACGGGATGCCGACGCCCGGGTTGATCGCGTCTACATCCATGGTGGACATGTGCCGGCAGGCGCCAAAAGCGACCAGCGAGAACACCCTGGCCGACGTGTTCCCCGGTGGCTGTACCCGCAGCTGGTTGGTGGGTACTGGCGTGCATGATGCCGGCGCATGGATGGTCAGCGCGACATGCGCGGTCTGGCCCTGCTTGAGGGTCACCGTGGCCGGCGCGGGACCGATGTCAGTGGCCTTCAGCCCCGCCTGCGTTCCGTTCTCCAGCTGCTTCACCGTCGGGTATCCCCGGACGGTGCAGGTGGTAGTGCCGATATTGCTGAACTCCACCACGTAGGTGGCGCCGCCGGCGAAACCGTTCCCCTCCGGCGCGAACCACGTTTCGAGTGACGCCCTGCAGGCCGGTGGCGCTCCGGGCCGGGCGGGGGCCGCCGCCGCTCCGACAGGCAGCATAATGGCCAGGGCGGCCAGGATTAATGCGCCAGGGAGCCAACGAGTGAGTCGCATGATCTTTCCTTCCCCACGGTGGGTGGGCGCCTGGACGCAGCGGTAACTCTTGCTGGCCGCAGCAGCGGCTGTCGGGGCGCCCGTCACGGCGGATGCGCGCGACATCCCCAGCTTTCTCGGCCCCCCGGCCCCCGGCAGTGCCGAAGGTCCCGCTGGGCCGAGCCCTAAGCCCCAGGAAAGGCGTGGATCTCCCACTCTCAATGGCCGCGCTGCCGCGAGAACGGTCCGAGACCACCAGGAGTGAGCTGGGCCATAGCCAGCGGGACAGTCGCCAGGTTAACGGCGCCACAATCGATTAACCGGGGCGCCGAGCCCTCCAGCGGAGTGGCGTGCGGTAGGGGCATCTTCACGTGGTCTCCACCGCAGATGCGCTTGCCGTCCATGGTGTGGTTCTTGAATGCGTTGGGAGATCGGGGCTCCCGGACTTCGTGATCCGGCCCCTCGCGTCGCGTGTCGGCGCCATGGATGTGGCCTCGGCATTGCCCGGGCAAGGAGGAAATCATGGACCACGGCTACCCTGTGCGGGTGCGTGCTCGCCTCGACGAGCCGTTGAGCCGCTGGCTTTGGCTGGTCAAGTGGCTGCTGGCAATCCCGCACTACATCGTGCTGTTCTTCTTGTGGATAGCGTTCGCCGCGGTCACCGTTATCGCGTTCTTCGCGATCTTGTTTACCGCCCGCTACCCGCGCCCGCTCTTTGGCTTCAACCTGGGCGTGCTGCGCTGGTCATGGCGAGTCGGCTATTACACCTACAGTGCCCTGGGGACCGACCGTTACCCGCCGTTCAGTCTGGGTGAGGAGCCGGACTATCCCGCGACGCTGGACATCACCTACCCGGAGCGGCTTTCCCGTGGCCTGGTCCTGGTCAAGTGGTGGCTGCTGGCGATCCCGCAGTACGCCATCATCGCCGTGTTCGCGGGCGGCGGTGCATACACCGCGGCCGGGGGCCGGTGGCAAGGTGATGTCCTGTCCGGTGGCCTGATCGGGCTGCTGGTGTTGTTCGCGGCGGTCACGCTGCTGTTCGCGGGCCGTTATCCGCGCGGGCTGTATGACTTCGTCGTCGGCATGAACCGCTGGGTGGCGCGGGTGATCGCGTACGCCGCCCTGATGACCGACGCCTACCCGCCGTTCCGGCTGGACCAGGGCGGGGCCGGTGTGCCCGCTCCCGCACCTGATGACCTCACGCCAGCCCCGGCCGCCCCGGCCCCGGCCCCGGCTCCGGCCGCACCGGTCAGCTGACAGACCCGCTAGCCGCTTCGACCGTGAGGAACACCATGCAACAGGCACGCACACATCATGTTCAGCCTGCCGCCTGCGGGCTGGCCGGGACGTTCCCGACAGATCCCACTGGGCTGCCCGGAGCCACCCGCCCAGCGCTGCTGGAACTGGCCGACGGCGACGACTTCCATCTGCACATCGGCCCCGTCGCCAAGCGGCTCGGCGACACGACCGTGCGCATGCTGGGCTACAACGGCTCCATTCCGGGACCGACCCTGAAGGTGCGGCAGGACTCAGAGGTAATCGTCCACGTCGCCAACGGCGGCGACCTGGAGGCAACCGTGCACTGGCACGGGCTGCGCCTGGAGAACGCCTACGACGGCGTCCCTCATGAAACTCAGACCCCGATCGCGGTCGGTGCCAGCTTCAGCTACCGCCTCCGGTTCCCCGACCCGGGCCTGTACTGGTACCACCGCACATCCGTGAGGACTACACCCAGGAGATGGGCCTGTACGGCAACATTCTGGTCGTCCCTTCGGAGCCGGGGTACTGGCCGCCGGCCGACAGGGACCTCCTGCTGACCCTGGATGACTTGCAACTGGAAGACGGTAAGGTCGCCCCGTTCAGCCCGGCCGAGACCACCTATGCGGCGATGGGCCGGTTCGGCAATGTGCTGCTGGTGGCGGGCGAGCCAGAGCTCGCGCTGACCGCCCGGGCCGGTGAGGTGGTGCGGCTGTGGCTGACCAACACCGCGAACACCCGGGTCTTCAATGTCCAGTTGCCTGGCGCGCGGATGAAGCTTATCGGCGGCGACAGCGGCCGGGTCGAGCACGAGGAGTTCGTCTCCCAGGTGATCCTGGCCCCCTCCGAACGGGCGGTCATCGACGTGCTCCTCGACCAGCCCGGACGGCTGGAACTGCAGCACCGTACCCCCGGCCGGGCCTACCGGCTCGCCGCGATCACCGTGACCGCCGGCCATGCCGGGCCGCCCCCGCCAGGCCAGTTCGCGGTGCTGCGCCAGGCATCAGATCTGGCCGCCGAGCGGCGGGCTCTGGACGCGTGGCTGGCCGCCCCGCCGGACAAGACGCTGGCTCTGATCGCCGAGATGGATGACATCACCGCACCCGGACCGGGGCCAGTCCGGTACGCCTGCCCGATGCACCCGGAGGTCACCAGTGAGGAACCGGGCCGCTGCCCTGAGTGCGGCATGAAGCTGATGGTCACCGCGCTCGCCGCCCAGCCCGGCGGGCAAGGACCGGCTTCAGCCCCGCACCCGCACGGCGCGCACGGCCAGCACCGTGAAGAACACGGTCACCATGGCGACGGTGCGGGTATCGAGTGGGAAGACGACATGGTGGCGGTCAACCGGCTCACCACCCCGGCCAACACTCGGTGGAAGCTGGTCGACCGGACCACCGGCGCGGTCAACGCCGCCATCGACTGGCAGTTCACCGCCGGGGAGCGGGTAAAGATCCGGCTGGTCAACGAGATGGACTCCGACCATCCCATGCACCACCCGTTCCACCTGCACGGGGCCGGCCGGTTCCTGGTTCTGGCCCGTGACGGGGTGGCCGAGCCGAACCTGGTGTGGAAGGACACCGTGCTGGTCCGCACCGGGCAGATTGTGGACATCCTGTTCGACGTCAGCAACCCCGGCCTGTGGATGGCGCACTGTCACATCGCCGAGCACATGCAGGCCGGCATGATGTTCAGCTTCACCGTTGCCCGGCAGGGGGCGGCCCGATGACCGCGCGGCACGAAACGGAGCTGGGACAGGCGATGATCGCCCCCGGAACACGTCATGACCTGCTGGATGTCGTCGTGATCGGCGGCGGCCAGGCGGGCCTGGCCATGGCCTGGCACCTGGCTCGCGAGCAGGTGCGGTTCACGGTACTGGAGGCCGGGCCCGAACTCGGGCACACCTGGCGGTCACGCTGGGACTCCCTGCGGCTGTTCACCCCGGCCCAGCACGACGGCCTGCCTGGCATGCCGTTCCCCGGCCCGCCGGACACCTACCCCGGCAAAGACGCAGCGGCCGCCTACCTCCAGGTCTACGCGGCCGCCTTCGGCCTGCCGGTCAGGCTAAATGCCCGGGTCACCCGTCTCAGCCGCACGCAGCACGGCTTCGACGTCCGCACCGAGAATGAGGTCTTCCGCGCCCGCCAGGTAGTTGTGGCCACGGGGCCCTTCCAGGTGCCCTTCGTGCCGCCTGTGGCCGGCCGGCTGGACGCGTCGGTCACCCAGCTGCACAGCTCCGCCTATCTGAACCCGCAGGCCCTGCCCCCCGGCCCGGTGCTGGTCGTCGGGGGCGGCAACTCCGGGTTCCAGATCGCCGGAGAACTCGCCGCGACCCGGCCGGCCAGCCTGTCGATCGCCACCAAGGCGCCGGTACTGCCGCAGCGGCTGGCTGGCAGGGACCTGTTCTGGTGGCTGACCCGGCTCAGGCTCATGCGGGTGACCACCCAGTCCCGGCCGGGCCGGCGGATGTCAGCCCGGGAGTTCATCATCGGCACCAGCCGCCGCAAGCTGCAGGCGGCCGGGGTCCGGTTCCGGCCAGCAGTGACCGGCGCGGACGGGCGCACCATCCAGTTCACCGACGGCACCAGCCTGGACGCCGGTGTGGTGATCTGGGCTACCGGCTACCGCCCGGAGTACTCCTGGATCGACATCCCCGGCGTCGCGGCCGGCAGCCAGGTAATCCACCGGCGGGGCGTCACCGAGGTCTCCGGCCTGTACTTCCTCGGCCTGTCCTGGCAGCACACCCGCGGCTCGGCCCTGCTCGGCTTCGTCGGCGACGATGCCGCCTACCTCGCCCGGCTGATCACCAGCAGTACGCACAGCCCAGATTCACCAGAAAAGGAGCCAGCCCATGCCTAACGCAGACGTGCGCCACGCGGCCGCCGCCAACGGCGGCCAGCAGCTCCCGGAGCCGGTGAGGATCGCATTCGTGCTCTACCCGGGCTTCACCGCCCTGGACATCATCGGGCCGTTCCAGGTGCTCGCCAGCGTCCCCGGCCACGACGCCGTGTTCGTGGCCGCCGAGCCCGGACCGGTCACCGACGACACCGGCCGCTGCCAGCTGACCGCTTCCGCGGGCCTGGAAGAGATGACCGCACCTGACGTCGTGGTCATTGGCGGCACCTTGTCCAGCCAGGAGCCCGACCAGCGGGTGGTGCAGTGGCTGCGCCAGGTCCACCCCGCCACCACCTGGACGACCAGCGTCTGCACTGGGGCCAGCTACCTCGCCGCGGCCGGCATCCTCGACGGCATGGACGCCACCACCCACTGGGCACGTGCCGGGGAACTGGACCGCCGCGGCGCGCACTACACCGAGCAGCGGGTGGTGGAGCGTGGCAAGGTAATCACCGCCGCGGGCGTATCCGCCGGCATCGACATGGCCCTCACCCTGCTCGCCCGCATGCACGGCCCGCAACTGGCCCAGGGTGTCCAGCTCGCCATCGAATACGACCCCCACCCGCCCTTCGACACCGGTTCACCATCCAAGGCACCCCCCGAGATCGTGGAATTCGTGCGCTGGCGGCTGGACGCGCTCGCCACGCCCGAGCCAGCCAGCAGAGGCTGACGCGCCCCGACGCCGCATCAGAAGACGTCACAACTGGTATCCCGGCGCGTTCAGGCGACGCAGTATTCGCACCGCCAGTAGCGCGTAGCCGGCGTGCCTCGGCTAGGAAGAAAGCCGCGCGTTCGAGTCGTGCTCGGAGCGCTACCTGGGAACCTGTCTCACGGTCTGCTGGCCTCCCGCTCCGGGAGCGACTGTCGTGCAGGCTGGTGGGGAACCCGGATGAGCGCCAGAATCGATGCCATGGCGACAAACTTCGAGCGGGCATTTGAGCTGCGGCCAGCCGTCTATGCGGCGTGGCAGCAACTGAACGGTGCGATCAAGGCGGAGATGGATCTGCGCCGCTATGAGCTGGCCACCCTGGCGGCTGCCCGGCGGCTGCGATCAAGCTACTGCTGCCTGGCCCACGGCAAGGTGCTGGCAGAACAGTTTGATGAGCCAGTCGCCCGGATCGCCGCAGACCACCGGGCCGCAGGCCTGGACGAGATGGATGTCGCAGTGATGGATCTCGCCGAGCAGGTCGCCGACGATGCCACTTCGGTCAGTGCGGCGGATCTGCAGCGGCTGCGGGATCTTGGCCTGTCGCAGGAGGAGATCATGGACGTGATCCTGGCCGCGGCGGCCCGCTGCTTTTTCTCGAAGACCCTCGACGCGCTCGGTGTCCAGCCCGACCCCGGCTATCGTGACCTGGACCCCGGCCTTCGAAAAGCCCTCGTCGTCGGCCGCCCAATCGCCGATAGCTGAGCGTCCCGCAACGGCCCGGGCAGAGGGCCCGTCACGACCGACTAGGCGCCGACCCGAACACAAGGGGATCAGCAAGGCGGATGCGGGTACCGGCTACCGGGGGCACATCCGCACCGGCCGAACTTGGGCAGCCGGGAAGCTGTTGTGCCGTTCTGCGGTGCCTGGGGCGGGAGCGGCCCACCGCGAGGTTCGGCGTGTTGTTATGTTGCCTGAGCGGGTCAGTGGCCTGGGTCAGCGGCTAAGCCGGGGAGGATCTGCTGCGATGTCAGAAGAACAGATGGTCGGCCTGGTGCAGGATGCGCTGCGTGCGCGCGGGATAACGGATGAGGTAATCGCGGCCGGGCAGTTCAATCCACGGGGCCATAGCGGTGGCACATTCGCCGGCGGCCTGGTGGGCAGCGAAGCCGGAGGCTTGTTCGGTGAGGCGGGAGAGGCAGTGGGTCTGGGGGCAGGCTCCATCGCGGGCATGCACGCCGCCGATGCCCGCTCGGGACTGCCTGCCAACATGCTTATCGGTGTCTCAGCCACGATGGTGTACGGGTTCGCCGCGGCTACCAGGCGCAGCCAGCCCACCTCGCTCGTCTTCCAGGTCCCGCGGGCAGGCCTGACGGTCAAGGTTCACCAGAGAATGAACGTGCGCGTGCTGGAGCTGATCGATAACGCTGGCGATGCACGGATCGAGCTGGAAGGCAACCGGATACCGGTAACTCATTCCAAAGACGTTATCCACATACTCAGCAGCGCCTGACCAAGCCATCGGCTGGGCGGTCCCCGCTGCTGCGCTAGCTGCTATCCGGCGCAAGATTCGCGGCGCCGGCTGGGACACTCCGGGTCATGCCGCTGAGGGCCACGTCAACGAAACGGGACGCTCGCGCGCCGTCTCCTGCGGTGCCGGTCACCACGCTGCCGGGGGAGCCGTGGCGGCATCCGGCCACGACTGGCAATGGGCTTCGCGCGGGAATCCCAGGCGGATCCGGCCTGGAAGGTTTAAGTCATTTTCTGCTGACGGCGGCTTCGACAGCAGTGGGGGGCGGCCTTCATGGCTCAGGATCATTTCAGCGCGCCTGCGGCGGAAGGCAGGCGCAGCCCGGGGCGGCAGTAGGGGCCGGGGGAAGTGCCGGACGCGGTCACCCTGGCAGATCCCGGGCAGCTGGCTGAGCAGCTGGCGTCCGCGGCACCGCCCGTCCCGCCGCCAAGCATGCCGGGTACGGCGCGTGGTTCGGATGCATCGTGGCCGGATGCGGGCTCCCGGTGCTCACCCGCGCCGTCCGGGCCGCGCAGCCCAGGAACGTCACCGTGGTCAGCGTGATGCTGGTGTTCCTGCTCGTCCGCACACTGGTGGTGGCCGGGAGCGCGCATACTCCGGCCAGCCACACCGGGCGCGGCCAGCCGGCTGGCTGGGCTGGTGGTGGCCTGGTCAGGAATCGAGAAGCGGGCTGGGGTGGGCGGGCCTAGCCTGGCGGTGATGGGCCAGGCCGGGTGCCGGCCCGGGGGAGCTGAGGGAAGGGAGAGCGGGTATGCCTGCGGATACTGCGCGCGGCGGGGCTGGTGGGTTCAGCGCCGAGGAGCGGGCCGCGATGAAAGAGCGCGCGGCGGAGCTGCGGGCTGAGGGCAGGGCGGGTGCCCGGAAGGCCGATGGGCTGGCGGCGGTCCTGGACGCGATCGCGAAGATGGCCCCCGCCGACCGGGCGCTGGCCGAGCGGGTGCATGTGACGGTGACCGCGGCCGCGCCCGGGCTGACCCCTAAGACGTGGTACGGGATGCCCGCGTACGCGGACGCCGGCGGCAAGGTCGTGGTGTTCTTCCAGGACGCGGGGAAATTCAAGTACCGCTACTCGACGCTGGGCTTCCAGGACGCCGCCAACCTCGACGACGGCGACGTGTGGCCGGTCGCCTACGCGCTGGCCGCCTGGAGCACCGCCACCGAAAACAAGATCACCGAACTGGTCACCGCCGCCATCTCCTGACCAGCACCACCCCCAGCCGCGGGTGCGGCGGGAACAGCACCGCCGCCGGGACAGCCGCGTTCCCGGTGCCAGACCAGTTAGGCCTGGCCGCCTATATCGCCGGGATCGCCTTGTTTGCCCTGATCGGCGCGCCGGCCTTCGTTGCGGGGCCGGCCGTGCAGCGCACCGAGGCAATACTGCTGACCGTCGTCATATTTCTGGGGTTCAACGTCGCGTGGCTACTGCTGTTCGACGACGCTGGCCAATCCCGCGCCCGCACGCCGGTCACCAGTAATGAGCGGATAGCCGACTGAGCGGCGGCTGACTTTGTCAGACCGCGATGAGCAGCATGCGGCTGGCCGCTGCGGTGGTGCTGGCCAGGCTGTCGCTCAGCAGGCTGCGGGCCAGGGGGTCCGCGCGGACCTCCCACAGCAGGA
>Ga0335078_10009148_pt1 | contig 14688 bp, 9 predicted proteins | sample Lox_Sample_32_FD_206711 | JGI IMG/M metagenome (GOLD analysis project Ga0335078, IMG submission 206711) | Soil microbial communities from Loxahatchee National Wildlife Refuge, Florida, United States - Lox_Sample_3.2 | ecosystem: Environmental > Terrestrial > Soil > Wetlands | place: USA: Florida...
TCTCTCTCCAGTCAGCCCCCGAGTCGTTCGATTCGTAGAGGCAGCAGTTCGCGCTCGTCCTCTCGTTGTACATGTAGACCGAGTTTCCCGCGAGGAACACCCTCGAGGCGGTGATGTAAGAGAAGTTGCCGACCGACTCCCATTCGCCTCCTGCGTCGTGGCTCGAAAACAGCCCGTCCTCCCCTCCCCCGAGCCAGGCTATCGATGGGTCCGAAGGGTCGAACGTCAGACCACAGGTCGACTCCGGACACGAGACGTTCTCGACCACGGCGAAAGTCCTTCCCTCGTCGGTGCTCCTCACCAAGCTGTTCTGCGACAGGAAATACACGGTCCCGTTCCGGTAGGGGTCGAACTCGACGTCAGATGCCCCACCCCGGTACGGAGGAGAGACCGGGCTCCAAGTTCGTCCCCAATCGAACGACTGGTAGACACCGTCATAGGCAAGGATGGCTATGATGTGTTCGGGCGAGAAGGGGTCTACGCGCGCGATCGTCACGTACGAGTTCTTTATCTCGCCCGAGTCGCAGGTCCACGTGTACCCTTCGTCCTGTGAGACATAGACTCCCCCTTCCGTCCCTACGTAGAGATGGCCGTCAGACGTGGCCAGGAGGCTGGTTACCCCCACGTGATAGTCCCCGTGGACGATCTCTTCGCCGCAGAGTCCGCGTGTTGCGTTGGCCACTTCGGAGAAAGCCTTCCCATCGTCGGTTGACCTCCACAGCCACGCCTCCCCGGCGTAGACAACCCCCGGGTTGCCAACATCGAAAGCAACAAATCCACCCTGGGTTGTCGCGGGCAGGTCCGAAACAACCTGGCTCCATGTGGCACCTCGGTCCGTACTCCTGATGATGCCGTCTTCGGTTGCCAGAAACATTATCGACTCATTCAGAGGACTGACGGCCAAGGGAGAAATCGGGTTGACCGGTTCGGCTTGGATCTGTTGCGAGGTCCAGGTGTTCCCGAAGTCGTCGCTGCTAAGGATCGCCATCTGACCTTCGAGGACGGCCTCAGCGAGCACGAAGAGCTTCTCCCCGGAGGCTTCAACATCAAGGACGTATACAGGGGTCGGCAGGACGCTCGAGAAATCCGCCTGTCGCCAGGTGCTCCCGGCGTCGGTCGATATCAGAAGCTCGAGCCTGCAGGCGAGCAAGTGAACCGTCCCTCGAGCGGGGTCGACCAGGTACTTCGTGGCGTCTCCCTGGCACTCGGAGGACTGTCGCCATGTTGACCCCCCATCATCGCTGACGAAGAGATTGCCTCCGACCACTGCGAAGACATTCCCCTCATGGGTGTAGCTGACTGCGATTGAGGTAAGGAATGTCCCGTTGAGACCCGAGTCCGCCTCCTCCCAGTTCTGGCCTGAGCTGTGGGTGACGAAGACTGCGGCGGGGTCGATGCTCCCTGCATATATTGTGCCGGGGTCGAGCGGATCGGCAACGAGGGTATCGATTTCTCCACCCCCCGGACCGAGGCGCGTCCAAGACGGCTGTTGAGTGACAGGGATGTTTGAGGCGAACGCGGCCCCGGGCCTAATCGCAACTGTGCCGAGATTGAGAACAAGGAGGACAAACATCAGAACTCCCTTCCGCGTCCTGAAGCGTCCGCGCTCCCTTGGAGTTAAGATGTTTCAGATGAAAAGGCCGGTCGTCTTACTTAACCATTGATGCTATCGAACCTACAGTTCTTGGTGCGAACGAGGATGTAGCAACAAGTTGGAACATTTTATGAAAAATTCCTGCGTTTCCGGCTATGGTCGAATAAAGTTATATAGCCTGACCTTCGCATAACTTATGAAAATATGCTTGACGTAAAGTCAAGTAAGAAACTCCTCAGTCTAACACTTCTCTCACTTTTCATAGGAACCACAATTGCTGCTCCCGTGGCACTGGCCGTTCCAGCTTCGACGGCGCCCTCTGCCACGCAACTCACGCCCGCTGAAGCGAACTGGCAATACGTTAACCACGACGCCAACGGGTCCAACTACAACCCCCAGAACCAGATCAACGCGAGCAACGTCGCCAACCTCGTTGTCAAATGGATATTCCCGTATCCTGGCTCTGACGCAACCGCGCCTGGGCTCAAGACCATCGCTTTCACACCGGGCGCCGCTGACCCGCCACTCGTGGTCAACGGCATCGTATACACCATGACGAACAACATGATTCTCTACGCGCTCAACGCCGCAAGCGGCGCGGTCCTCTGGACATACGACTACAATGTCAACTGGACCGCCGCATCCCAGACCATTCCGCTCGCCCCCGCGGGCGGACACCTCCACGGGATCAACTACCTGCCAGCCTCGAACGGCCAGCCGGCGGTTATCTCGTTCACGGGGATGGTCTGCGACATCAACGGCGTAAACGCCCTGACTGGCGCGCTCGCGTGGTCAATCCAGAACATATGCGTTGGCATCCCCGGCAACCCAGCTGGTTACCTCTACAGAGGTTACCAAGACTCCCACCCGCCTAACGTCTACGTCAAAGGGGCGAACGGCGATGGGATAGTCATCACCGCAGAAGCAGGTGCGGCGCCAGGTCTGGTCGATGCTGCGCGTTCCTTCATGGCAGGCTACGACTACAAGACCGGTGCGCTCGTCTGGAGGCTGATAACGCAGCCACCCAGGCCCAACGGGAACTCGAGCTTCGCGCTGCAGTACTGCAGCATTGGCTACATCGAGGGAGTTCCGTGCGAGACGGTCATAAGCAACCCCGCAATCAAGACCCTATTCCAGAACGACTGGGTCGACCCCAAGACCGGGCTGATAGCATACAACTCGGGCTCGAGCGGCGTTTGGGGATTCTACCCCATAGACCAGTCCAAAGGGATAGTGATCATGGGCACCTCCCAGGCGAGTCCTGACAACAACGGGACTCTCAGGCCGGGACCCAACCTCTTCTCCGCGACATTGCTTGGCATCAACGCGACAAACGGGAACGTCCTCTGGTACTTCCAGACGACGACCCACGACATATGGGACAATGACTGTTCATGGAACGGCCAACTCATGACCCTCACCGTGAACGGCCAAACCGGCAACTACTACATCAAGACCTGTAAGAACGGCTACCTGTACGTGCTCAACGAGCTGACAGGAAAGCCACTCTACTACGGACCGCTCCCTGGCATCGCCGACGCTGGCGCCACCATGGGTCCGAACAACGTCATGACGGTCACAGGAACCCCGGCGACGCCTGGCCACTATGAGATGCTCGGCCCGCCAACCGACCCTGAGACCTACATGAGGGGCTGGCCAAGCGAGACAACGGGCGGCGGACCTGGAAGCCCGATCCCGCCGACCAGCGCAGGTGCTCGCTCCGTCATCCTTGACGGATCGGGCGCGGCCTACGTAGAATCCGACCACGCCTTCGATGGCAAGTATGTCTACATCGGAGCCCACAACCACCCGGCCAACTTCACTGCAACCTGCTCAGATCCAAAGCCTGGTTGCGCGGGCGGCGGAGCGTCCAACGTCCCGCTCCCGGCCTCCATCTACAACGTGACCTTCAGCGCCACCAACCCGATCACAGGACAGGTTGCCTGGACCACCTACATCCCGCTTCCGTTCAGGGGAGGCGTTACGGCAACTGGGTCCGGTGCAGCAGAAATCCTCCTTGCGCCTGAGTTCGACGGCAACATGTACGTCTTCAACGCCAACAACGGCCAACTCGTCACAAAGATCTACCTCGGCGAGCTCCTCGATGTCGAGGCGAGCGTAGGCGCGACAACCGCGGGTACTGAACAGATCTACGTTCAGGCCGGCGGCGGCGGAGCGACTACCTCACTTCTCGGAGGCACCCCAGTTTGGGGCAACCTGGTAGCACTCGGCCTGCCAGCCAACGCCGCTTCCAGCGGCGGAGTCTCGACGACGACCACGACCATATCGGGATCGGTTACGACGATCACGAGCACGAGCGTCAGCACTCTTCCTGCGTCGACCACAACAATCACCTCAACGGGAGCCGGCGGAGTTACTACCATAACTTCGACCTTGCCCGCGTCAGTCACAACAATCACCTCGACATCCACATCCACGATGACCGGTACAGCGAACACAATCACAACGACAACCTCTTCCGGTGGTGTCAGCACCACCGCCTTCTACGGCGTCGCGGCAGTGGCTGTAATAGCCATCATTGCGGCAATAGGACTAGGAGTCATGCGAACACGCAAGGGGACCTAAAGGTCCCCTCCTTCCTCCTTTTTCTTCCAGCGTGTCAATTTCCGCCAGTTTCATTCGATGATGAGGTCTTTATCACCGAGCAATGCAGGCGGTCTGGTGGTTTGAGCAGATGTTGAGCAAGAAGACGTCCGCGGTTGCAGTCGTCCTCGTGGTCGCGGTCATCGGCCTCGTCTCGTACCAGGTTTCGATTTCGACCAGCAACCGGAGTGAGACGACCGGAGGTCTGGTCTCACCTGCAGTTTCGTCGGCGAGCTCAAGCTCTTCCTCGGCTTCTTTCATAGCCAACACGGTATCTGCCGCGGCCAACCTAAGCGCCAACGAGAAGTCGGTGGAGCCCGGCCCCTCACTGAAAGGCTACGTCCTCAATGTGACCATTGTTCCAGGCGCTTCGGCCAGCGCGGCGGGGCCTGGTTTCGTACCGCGACTGGTGTCTGTGTTCACGGCTATCAACAACACAGTTAGGTGGACAAACGACGATTCCGTTGCGCACACAGTAACATTCACGAGTGTTCCGCCCCTGTCCCCTCCCATAGACTCCGGCCCGATTCAGCCTGGTGGCTCGTTCACGTACACATTCACCGTTCAGGGTACTTACGAGTACCATTGCTCGTATTTCCCCTTCATGAACGGGACGATCGTGCAGTTGGGCGAATACCATCCATATGCTTGATGCAAGTCCAAGTCGAACAAGAAGATTCTTATCTGTCGCAGGAGGTATCGGGCTTCCCAATTGCGTTGTCGCATCGACCACGCTCCACGATCGTCAAGCTTCTTGAGGAGGACAGCACGGCTGCTTGTCTTCTGTCTTCTAGTCCTGCCGCTCATCTCCGCCGTTCCAGGATCTGTCCTGACCGCCTCCGCGCAGCAGGTTCCATCAGCCGGCGGTGTGAAGTACACTCTCCTCATGAACAATAACACTCTGATCCCCGGCGAGGCCGCCCGCTCTTTGGACAGTCTGAACTCCCTATCCTCACCCTATGGGATCGTCTATGACCCAATCAACGGTCATCTTTATGTCGCGAACGACGGTTCGAATTCCGTCTCAATCCTCAACCCGGACACCAATGCAGTTGTTACCCAGATTTCGGTCGGAAAGACGCCTTACGGCTTGGCTCTGGACTCGACCACCGGAAACGTCTATGTGGTGAACGAAGGTTCAAACACGGTTTCGGTGATAGGCGGCAGCACCAACAATGTGACTGCGACGGTGTCCGTAGGATCTGTGCCGACTGCAGCGGCCTTCGACCCGAACAACGGGTACATCTACGTCACCAACGCGCAGTCAGGATCCGTAACCGTCATCGATGGGGGGTCCGAGAAAGTCGTCACCCAGATTCCAGTGAACTCTGGCCCCTTCGACATCGCACTCGATACAGACAGTGGTTTCCTCTACGTTTCGAGCGCGGGCTCCGACTCGATGTCCGTCATTAACGGGGCGACCAACGCGGTCGCCGGGACTGTCAACATAGGGAACTACACTCTGGCGGTGGGGTACGACCAGGCACGCGACCAAATCTATGCGAGCCACTATGACGCGAATCCGAACGGCACCATCTCCGCCATAAGCGGAGGCACGAACAAAGTCGTGTCCAGAATCAGTGTCGGCGGCGGACCCTACGGAATGGCTTACGACCCGTCCAACGGATACATGTACGTTGCAGACGCTTCGGGAAACGTCACATCCGTGATCGATGGGAGAAGCAACGCTGTGGTGAAGACGCTGAACGTTGGAACCTATCCCTACAAGGTGGCGTTCGACCCCGGCAACGGCTATGTCTACGTGACCGACTGGGGGTCCAACGCCATCACTATCATCGATCCGAGCACCAACACAGCGAAGACCTCGCCTTTGGGCGCCAAGGAAGGCCCTGTCCGACTCGCGGTCGATCCGTCCAACGGGAACTTGTACGCGGCGATGAACGGCATATCAAACTCTATCGCCATAATCAACGATACCACCAACCACCTAGTTTCCTCGGTCAAGACCAGCGGTGGAAGCGAAGGCCTCGCCTTCAACCCAGCCACCCGCCAGGTGTACTCTTCAATCACGGACCTGGGGCTGGTGGCAGCGGTGACAGCGACGACAAGCGCTGTCACCTACTTCAACACGGGGGGCTCTCCGTTCGGGCTGTGCATCGATGGCCTGACCGGGAACCTCTACGTCACCGACGTTTCGACAAACGCCTCTGAAATCGTCTCCTCGACATCTGGCCAGGTGCTGGGGAGCGTGGGTGTGGGATACTATCCCGAGGCGGCCGTATGGGATCCCACTGTCGGTCACGTGTTCGTGGCCAACGCGGAGTCCGACTCCGTCTCTGTTGTCGACGACCTCCAGAACGTGGTGGTTGCGACGATATCCGTCCAGCAAGTCCCACTCGCAATCGCCTTTGATCCCGCTAACGGGTACGTATATGTCTCGAACTCGGGGTCCAACACCGTCTCGGTCATCAACCCCGCCACGAACCATGTCATCGGGGAGGTGACAGTGGACGACGGACCGAACGGTCTAGCCTACGACTCTGCCAACGGATACATCTACGTTGCGGACATTCGCGCCAACGTCACCTCAGTCATAGACCCGGCTTCCAACAGCGTGATAGCTAGCATCCCGGTGGGTGGCAGCCCATCGTCAGTTGCCTTCGATCCAGTCAATGGCTATGTCTACGTAGCGAATTCCGACTCTGACACAATCTCGGTGATATCGCAAGACGTCCCTACGCCGCCCTTCACTACCACAAGCTCAAGTTCAACGACCACCGGGTCGACAACGACCACGACGAGGACGACATCCACCGCCACAACACCCGAGTTCAACAACGAGTCTCTTCTGGTTGCGATGGTCGCGACGTTCGCGGTGGTGGCGATCGCTTTCCGTGAGCTTCCGAATAGCCGCCCGCGTCCGCCCCCGAGCAAGCGATGACAATAGGTTCCTAATTGCTGGCTTTTCGCATTACCTGATGTCCTGATTCATGAAGATCAGGAAGGTCGCCGCAAAAGTGATCACAACCCACAGTGACATGGTGATGGCCAGCACGATTGGAAATGAACTGCCGAAGACGCTTCCCATCGCCATCCCGGAGGCACCGAGGTCGACCACCGAGTACGATCCGTGGGCCAGCACCACGAGCCTGGCCGACTCGACGGGGTTCAAGAGGATGAAAGGTATCAACAAGATGATTTGGTGCGCCATCGTGAAGATCGGGGCCAGGACGTTCGAGTCCGATATCGTCGTGAACACGAACCAGATGAATATTGAAGCGCCAAGGGCTGTCGCCCTCCTCCTCGAAAGGACCGAGACCAGCATGCCTATGCCGAGCATCGCCGCGTTGAGCACGAGCGACGCGACGACGACGTAGCCTACCGAAAGCACGCTCAGCGAAGGCCGGAAGGCGATGATCGCGGCAACCCCGAAGCCTATGACTATGATGGTAGTGGTGGCGATGTAAAGGCCTATGATCCGCGCTGCTAGGTATTGTGTCCTCGCAATGGGAGTGGTGAGGACGTACTGGAGGAAGCCCGATTCCCGTTCCTCCACTATGCTTGTGGCTCCGAGGGGGAGGGGGAGCAGGGGTATCAGGGGGAAGGTGACGGTGATGATGGTGCTTATGAACTGTGATAGGTATCCCTGGGGAAGGAAATTAAAAGCAGCGAGCGTTGCCAGCGGAAGGTTGAACGCGAGGAAGAAGAACACCACGGCGAACATGATTAGCCACTTTGACCTGATGGTTTCCTTGAAGCTCTGGACGAATATCGCATACATGGCCGCGCCGTTCATGAGGCCGTTCCTCCTCCAAGAAGCCGGACGTATGATGACTCGATGGTGGAAGGCTCCACAATCAGGTCCTTGATTTTGTAGCCGTTAAGGATGACCTTCTCCAAGATGGTGGACTTCATCCCTGGTGGCAGCGAGAAGACCAGCCATTCGCCGTTTTGCGAGATCTTCGAGCCTAGAATATCCTGGACGATCTGAGCGACCTTAGCGACGTTCTCCTCCGTGATGCGCAGGTACATCGTATCCGCGGCGTTCATCTTCGTTAGGAGTTCCTGAGGGGTGCCTTGCGCGATTATCTTTCCCTTCGCGATTACTATGGCGTTCCCAACAATCTCGCTCAGCCCAGAGAGGTGGGTTGCGATAAGCAGCGTCTTCCCCTGCTTCGAGAGGTCTTGCACAATGTTTCGAAAGTCGAGCTGTCCCTTCAGGTCGACGTTGTTGATGGGCTCGTCGAAGATGAGGAACGGCGGATCCTTCAGGAGGGCAAGGGATATGCCTAGTTTCTGTCTCATCCCGTGCGATAAAGAATTCACCTTTCTCTGCCTGAAGTCCCAAAGGGCTGCCCTCTTCAGCGCCTCGCCAACTTCGTCCGCAGGTGCCCCCTTGAGCTTTGCCATGAAGTGGGCCTGCTCGAGGACAGATGTGTTGTATCCGAAGACCAGCGCCTGGGGGACGTAGCCTATCTTTTCGCGCGCGTGAGTCCCCTGCGTCCTGATGTCTAGGCCGTCTATCTTGATGGAACCCCTGAAGGTTAGCAGGCCCAATACGCTCTTTATCGCGGTGGTCTTTCCCGCACCATTCGGCCCAATCAAAAGGACAGCCTGCCCTTGAGGAACTTCAAAGGAGACGTCGTCCAATGCCTTGAACTTTCCGTAGGTCTTTGTCACGTTTTGGACGGTTAGCAACTACGGCGGGGCCTCGCGGCAGGCTTTCTCTGCTTTAACTCTTGCTCAGTGCCCAAAGCGGACCATTGGACATGCGTAAAGGCTTCGGTCTCTTCGTTCCCGGTGGTTCTATGCCCTAGCAAGACCAGTTCTTCGTGAGACTCGCAGAGCTCGGTTGGGAGGGGATAGTCAGATTCCCGGCGGAGCACTGTCCAACCGACCCCGGAATAATTTGTTGGTTGCCCAAGAACCTGAGGCGAACCGTATACGTGTGGCCGCTGGGAAGCACGATACTGTACTGGTTGCCCGTCAGGGTCGCATTGTAGATCTTGCTCGACTCGTCGGCGAAGAGAAGGTTTACCCCCGTGTTCCCTGGAGTAGTCGCAGCCGTACCGGATACGGTGACGGAAGTGTAGGGTCCGGTTGTTTTCGTCGTGATGCTCCCGCCTTCCAGAACGACGAGGGCCACCGCCACAATGAGGACGACTCCGACCACGGCAAACACCAGATTGCGACGCGAACGTCCAGAGTGTCGTTTCGGCGTGAGAAACAATCGGCGCGAACTTGATTTAAGGGTTTGTTCGCCTCGTGCTTGCGAGATTCCTCGACCAGCTGTCCTGCCGATTGACGGGTGTGGCGCTGTCTCGGCGCTGGAGGGTTCCTTGCTCCGGTCCGGGAGCGCTAGCTGCGAGCCGTCTTCTGGGCCGCAATCGCAAGGTGCCGACCGAAGACGTCCAGGTCTGCCTCCCCTTCCAAAGCCTCTTGAAGCTCGACGGAGCCCTCGAACATGGCCTCTTCGGGCCCGCGGGGAGAGCGCTTCGTCAGAGGGAGAAGAGCGCGGGTCAGGACGTAGTAGATGCCGAACCTCTCGAGCTCGAGCACACGCGCTCGGCCCTTGAGCGCGGAGAGCACGGCCCTCTCATCCAGCAGCGTGTTGTGCCACACGCTGCCTATCGGCGGCAGGCGCAGCCTTCGCCTCAGGCGATTCAGGTTCTGCTCTCCCTGCCTGGAGGCCTCCATCATGAGGAGGCGGCCGCCCTCCCTGAGCCGTCCAATAGCTGCCTCAATGGCCTTGACCTGCAAGTCCTCCCCGGCGAGGTTGATTAGGACACGGCAGGTCAGGACGCAGTCGAACTTGCGCCCGAGGTTCCTCACGGTCTCAAAATCCCCCAACCTGAACTTCAGCTGCCTGTCCTCGAGCTCCTTGGCGTACCCGATGGCCGCCGGCGAGTAGTCAATCCCAAGCACGGGTCCGTCCACGTGCTGGGCGAGCCTCGCCGTCCTGCGCCCGTTGCCGCACCCGATGTCGAGGAGCGACCTCGGCTTGAACTCCTCCAGGTGCCGGACGACGAACGCGTCTTCAAGGGCGTACAGGTGGGCGTCTGAGTCGACGGGGACAGGCCCACGCCTGATTCGGCCGTGCTCGGCTTCCCAGAACTCCCTCACGGCATTCGCTTGACCACGGCTAGGAGGCGCGGCCCTTCCAGCACGGGAGAGCGGAGGGCTGCTCGTCAGCGACCTCCACCTCAGGCCAGCGACGGAGTCTCCTCGAGCAGGACCGGCTCGTCCACGGGGTCGCCCTCCATGTGCCTAAGGTCCCCCTTGTGGATCATGCTGAAACGGAGCAGGATGTCGGGCATCTTCTCCTGGTAGTGCTCTCTGATAACCTTCCGCACCTTGGGGTCGTGGTAGACCGCCCTGCAGGCGTCGCACTGGTGCGCATACCTGTCCTCCCACTCAATCGTGGGGTCGATCCGCCCCGCCCACGCCAGGATGTGCTCCGGCCCTTCGATGTAGAGCCAGATCTTCATGAAGTCCGAGGAGACCTCGTCGTAGAGTTCCTCCATGGTCTTCTCCTTCAGGCTGCCGACGTTGAGCTCGGGGATCTGCTCCCTGGGGAGCCCGCAACAGGCTCCGAGCTTCTCGCTGGGGGTGATCACGATATTCTGGATGACGCTCTTGCACCCCCTCCTCATGTTGACCGTCTTCCTGTTGATCAGGAGGGCCTTCCTCTGGGGTGTCTTTTCGGTGTCGAAGTTGGACATCCAGGGGCTCTCCACCACCTTGAAGATCCGCTTCTTCCTTGGGTCCTCGAGGGCGTTGGCCAGCCTCGGGTCGGAGTAGAGGTTCTCCTGGGAGAACTTCCTCCCAAGTCTCGACTCGACCATGACGCACATCGGCATCCCGAGGGAGAGTGCGGCGAGCGAGGCGTTGACCACGTTCTTCACCGGGACAAAATGCTGATGGTAGTCGCCCGTGCTCGCGTTCAGTTCGGTGAGACCTGCCGCTTTCAGCTCGCTGAGCCTCCGCACCGCGAACTCCTCGGTCGAGGCCCAGTAGGAGTTGGAGACTATCCTCGTGAGCATCCCGTGGCTGGCGCACCGAGCTACCGCCGCGTCAAGCTTCTTCCCCAGCGTGAACGCCTCGCCGCCCGAGAAGACCACCAGCTTGATCGTCCGCATCTTGGCCGCCTGGTCGATGTAACCCAGGATCCTCTCGAGGGGGATCTCGCCCTGGATGAATGGATTGGAGCCGAAGCAGCAGTCCTTGCAGGCCGCAGTGCACCTGTAGGTGGCTAGGATGGTAAGTGAGAGAGGAAGCCGCCGCCCCACCGGGGGGAGGGTGGCCACTGTTTCGGTCCTGCTCAAGGCCTAACCCTCCACCTGCTGGACAGCGGTCGCCTGCAGAAGGTCCGAGAGTACCGAGATGTTGACGAGGTACCCTAGTTCCGCCTCGTTGAGGTCTCCCAGGTTCCCCCAGATACCCGAAGTGCTGGTGTTTGTGCTCGAGTCAGAGCTGGTGCTGCTGTCCGAGCTGCTACTGGTGCTCGAGTCCGAGCTCGAGCTCGTGTCGCTGCTCGTGCTAGAATCGCTGCTGGTGCTCGTGCTTGAGTCTGTGGAGGTGCCCGAGCCGGTCGATGTGTCGGTCTGCGTCCCCGAGCCTGTCTGCGTGTCTGTCTGCGTGTCTGTTTGGGTATCGGTCTGCGTGTCTGTCTGAGTATCCGTCTGTGTATCTGTCTGGGTGTCGGTGCTGCTCCCGGTGCCCGTCCCGGTCCCCGTCCTGACGTCTACCCAGAAGTACACCGTCGTGAAGAGGATGATGCTCGAGTAGACTCCCACGCTGGTCATCACGACCGCGGTCGAGTAGATGAGCGGGACGGTTATCTGGAACATGGCTGGGTTGTCGCCGAAGAACTCGTCGAGGTCCTCGACCGTGGCGATGTCCCTCATCGAATTGAAGATCTGCTGCTCCTGCGCGCGGGGGCTCAGCTTGCGAAGCCTCGGGGGGAGGCTGCTCCTCACGGCCTTGTCTTGCAGGAGGATGCGCATGACCCCTCGCATGTAGTCCTCCTGGGCCATCACCGCCTTTACCAGCTTCAGCGTCCGCTGGTTATTGAAAGAGACCCTGCCACGCCGCCTTATCTCCGCCTGCATCGCCCTCAAGTCCTCCTCGGTGAAGAGGTCTTTCGGGGCGTTCCTCTGCATCCACTCGGTGAGCCGCCTGTTCGCCACCACATGGAAGAACACCTTGTTGGCCAGGCTGATCTGGGCCTTGCTCCTCTTTGGCAGCAGGCCGGCAGCGATCATAGTCGCCGTCGGGTTCTGGATGAAGCGCATACGCTTCTCCCTGTTGCTCAGGATGGAGTTGACGAACTCCTCGTAGTCGTCAAGCTCTGACTTGACCTTCATCACAAGGGCGTTCCTAAACTCGATTGGGGCGGCCAACGGCCCCAATACGAGGTGATTCGCATATAAGCCTGTGGTCCACATTCGTGCCGATTCTATGGGCGCCCGCGTGGCAATCACTGGGGTCGACATGTGGGCGGGGGGCGCCGGCGGGATGTCGGGATCCTTCCGCGCGGTCTACGAGGTCGCGAAGCGGCTCTCCAACGAGTTCGAGGTGACAATGGTCTTCCTAAAGGACGGCCATCCCTCCGCCGGGCGCGCGGCGTGGGTTGAGGGTTTCCGCACGGTGGAGTGCGCGATAGGCAGGCCGCCCATAGCGGAGTTCCCCCGGGGCTTCCTGGAAGGCTTCGACCTACTCCAGGTCTGGGGGGCGAGCCGGGCCGCCCTCCACACTCGTGACGCCCTGTCCCTTCCACACTGTCACTCGTTCCACTCTTCCCTCGAGGCCAGGGGGATACTCTCCCGACTGGAGGTCCTGTTCGACCGTGCTACGGACACCATCACCGCCGCCGGCACAGGCGTGAAGGCCTCCATCGCTTCGGCCTCCGGCCTACCGGTCGAGGTCATACCCCTCGGCGTTGATGCCAACAGGTTCCGGCCCCTGAGCAAGGAGGACGCCCGGGACCGGGTGGGCGTCCCCCGCGACGCGTTCGTGTTCGGGTTCCTGGGCAGGCTCTGGAAGCTCGACTTTTCCCTGACCTACAGCGCCTTCAGAAGGGTGAAGGCGTTGACCGGGAGGGAGGACTGCGTGTTGGTCGCGGCCGGTCAGTATGATAGGCTCCGAATGAGGGGCCCTTGCTGGGTGAAGGACGATTTCGTAGTGCTCTCGTGCTACCCCCATTCGGAGGTCCCCTCGATCCTCAACTCATTCGACGTCTTCCTCAACACCGCGTGCGGCGTGCGCGAGGGGTTCGGGCTCTCCGTTTTGGAGGCGATGGCGTGCGGCGTCCCCGTGGTGTCGGTGGCCTGGGACGGCTTCAGGGACACTGTGGCGGACGGCGAAACGGGACTGCTGGTGGACACGGCCTGGCACGCCGGCGAGCCCTGGGTGCGCACCTCCCAGCTCGTGGACGCGTGTTCGGCCGTCTTGAGAGACGACGCGATGAGGGCGCGTATGGGAAGACGGGCCCGGGAGGTCGCTGCGAGAAGGTTCACCTGGGAGTTATGCGGAAGACGGTATGCGAGGCTCTTCAGAGGGGTCATGGACCTGGCGGTCCGGTCGCGCGACGCCCACAGACCCGAGAGGCCGTGGGACCCCGGGACGATGGAGAGGCTCCGGAGGGCAGACGGCCTCCCCGAGAACCTCCAGAGGGCGATATCGGGCCTCCCCTCCTCTCGCCGCATCGGCAACGGCTGGGAGAGGACGGTTTGCGATGAGGTCATTGATTTTCTGCCCAAGTACTGTGGGAAGAGGGACTCCCTCAGGGAAATGTATCACGAGAGGTTGGCGCGACATTTCCCGTCACTCAGATCCTAGGTCGGCTGATGGAGCTGCCATCTCCGCGTGCCGCTCACGCTTTTATCCAAAGTCGGACCGCAACCTCAGGAGAATGTGATATCGTTCTGGCTGATATGGCCTCTCTCGCTGGTCGGCGCGGTCGCAATCCAGCCGTACCAGGTCCAGGTCACGAGGCGCCAGCGCGCCGGACTGCGTTCCCGGTCGTCTAGCGACCGCTTCTATGCCCTCGTCGGGCTTTCGCAGACCGCGGTGCTCCTCACCGTGGCGGACTTGGTGGGCGTCGAGGCCTCATCAAAGGTCGGCCTCGGCTGGGTCGCGTCGGGCCTCTCCTCCGCGTGGCTCCCGTTCGCATGCCTTGGCAGCATCGCGCTCGGCGTCGTGCTCGGACTTTCGCTTCCGGCGCTTGATGACAGGATCTTCCGCGACCTCAGCCGCACCGTGAGCGCGGCGCCCGCCCCCTCGAGGCTCCAGGCCCTGGGTGCGTCGCTGTATGGCGGGATATCGGAGGAGGCGATCTCGCGGCTCTTTGTGATGTCCGTCCTGGTCTACGCGGTCACGCTACTATCATCGGGTGGCCCTTGGCCGTTCATCTTCGGCGTCATCGGCTCCAGCCTGCTATTCGGGGCCGGACACCTCCCTCTGGCGCTCCGGCTCCTCGGCGGGTCTGCCAGGGTCTACGAGCGCACGTTGCTCCTCAACGGGATCGC